>Ga0126332_10000759_pt1 | contig 11050 bp, 13 predicted proteins | sample InaspJWI42metaG_FD_94482 | JGI IMG/M metagenome (GOLD analysis project Ga0126332, IMG submission 94482) | Marine gutless worms symbiont microbial communities from Oahu, Hawaii - Inanidrilus sp. 2 OAHU.JWI-42 metaG | ecosystem: Host-associated > Annelida > Digestive system > Unclassified...
GCCAGTACAAGCCAAGCAATCATCAGCTGCAGCGTCCCGATCTCGCCAAACCTAAATCCAAAACAACGAAAAATCGAAAACAAGCCTATATCTTGTGTTACTCATGCAACATGCAGGCTAGTGTCTTGGCGGTAAACCGGAGGTCGGCGGCACGCTTGAGCATGGATATAACGCCGATGACGCTGCTCACACAGGGGAACGGCGCCGGCTTCGATCGAGTCGGGCACCTATAGTAGGACTCGGAAACGTTTAATAAATAAAACTAAGAAATAAATAGCCGGCAAGAAATATCGCTACCCACATCGCCATGCTGCCGGCAGGACGGGCGCTGGTAAGCAAGCCGGTGGGCACCTGGTAAATGCTGGAAAGAATATCCAGTGAGCGGTGCAATCTTGTAACAAAGGCCCGGCGTATAGCGCCATCAAATTTCCAGGTGGCCGCGAACAGGCCGTGTATCGCAACCGGGAAAAGACGTCGATAAAACCACTCCACGTCCAGATTGGTAGAGTGTAGTTCGGGGGGATACAGGCCTCTGAGGTTGAGCCAGACGAAGGCCAGCGCCGAGAAAAATAGCAGCTGGGTCTGTGCCAACACGTGGGTCGCGTCATAGGGGTTATAACCGGTGTCGTAGGGCAGCAGGGAGTATAGTGCCGCGGGATAGACGCCGATTCCGAGGCACAAAACCGCAGCGATCAACATCGCCAATAACATGTTGTTGGGTGGATCGCTTGCCCGAATGCCCGAGTCATGCGCGAAGAAAGCAAAATAGGGGATCTTGATGCCGGCATGATGGAAAACACCCGCGGATGCAAATAACAGCATCAACCATATCCAGTGATAATCGTTTTCCAGGGCCGCGGTCATCACCATGGATTTGCTGACGAAACCGCTGAATAGCGGGAAGGCCGAAATTGAGGCTGCCCCGACGATGCACAACACCGTGGTTTTCGGCATGGTTTTATAGAGTCCGCCCAGGTCCGAGCCGTTCATGCGACCGGTCATGTGCAACACAGCGCCCATCGTCATAAACAGCAGGCCCTTGAAGATGACATCGTTGAACGCGTGTGAAACAGCGCCATTGATGGCGAGCGCCGTCCCAATGCCGACGCCAACGACCATAAATCCGACCTGGTTGATCAGGCTGTAGGCCAATACCCGGCGCAGGTCATTTTCGATCACGGCAAAGAATATCGGGAAACAGGTCATGGCAGCACCGATATAAACCAGCAGCTCGGTACCGGGATATCCACGAGCCAGTGAATAGACGGCAACCTTGGTGGTAAAGGCGCTGAGAAATACAGTGCCCGTTACAGTGGCCTCGGGGTAGGCATCGGTGAGCCAATTGTGCATAAATGGAAACGCGCATTTGATGCCGAAAGCGATAAATATCAGCCATCCGGCAATACCTTCCAGGCCGATATATCCGAATTCCAGAGAACCGTTTTCAGCCGCATAAAACAGTGCGCCGATCAACAGAATGACACCGGACAAGACCTGGATAATCAGATAACGCATCCCGGCCAGGTAAGAACGACTGGAATTCCGCGCCCAGATCAGAAATACCGAAGTGAATGCGAGCAGTTCCCAGAACACGAACAGGCTTAACAAATCGCCGGAAAAGACGGCTCCGAGCCCGCTGCCTGCATACATCAGGGCAGCAACCTGTTGCAGGGTGTCACGTACATGCAGCGAATAAACAATGCCGAAAAACGCGGCGATATGAAAAACGTAACCGAACATCAGGCTCAGCTTGTCGACACGGTAAGGAGTGAGCTGATAATCGAACAAAGCCAACTGGATATAAATGCCTTCGGGTACCATCCATAAATGGGCGGCACTGGCAACAGGTATCGCCAGCATGATCACGGCGCGCAGGGTTCCGCGGGTGACGGCAGCCAACAGGGCGGCGATAAAAAAAGGCAGGAAGGGCGGTATTTCAAGCATCCACATCGTTGCCACCTGTTTTAGCACTGTACTCTTCGTTTGCGTCAGGCCTGGCGTTTATCTTTGCATCGACTTCGTCATAGTAATCTTCCGAGCGCATCAGAAAGCTTCGCATCCATTTGGCGATTAGCACCAGGATCACGCAGGCGACAAAGCCGAAGATGGGATAAAAGCCCCAGAGGTTTTCCCAGTTGTGGTAGACGTGACGGTGGATCACGAAATCGAGCGCAAAAAGAAAAACGCAGCAGGCATAGAAAATATACAAGACGCGTTTGATATTGTTCGGGTCGTCGAAAAAATGTTGCTTTTCGTTATCCATGAGTCAGCGCCGGGATAGGGATCGGGCCGTTTGCAAACTGTACTTTTTTGATTGTTTCTGAAGTTAGCATTTATTCTCTAATTTCTCGATAAATTATGGCAAGGTCCGATACCGACTGGTGATATATCCAGGCTAAGCTGCCAGAATGGCTCTTGCCAGTTCGTATAACGGTTGTGGGTATACGAAAAGGACCAAACAGCCCACAGCGGTAATGCTCAAGGCGATTAATGACGCTAAAGGCGCTTCTTTTATCCCGGCCCGGGAATAAGGTGTCTTGTCGCCGGAGAAAAAGGCATGGAAAGGTATGGGTATCAGATAGGCAATATTTAGCAATGAACTAATCATGAGTACCGCCATCAGAATCCACTGTTCAGCCTCCAGCGTACCTACCAACAGGAACCACTTGCTCCAGGTACCACCGGCGGGCGGTACCCCAATGATGCCGAGGCTGGCGATGAAAAATGCAGCCATGGTGATCGGCATTTGTTTACCGAGACCTCGCATTTCACTGATGTTTGATTTATGCGCGGCAACCAGAATGGCGCCAGCGCAGAAGAACAGGGTAATTTTTCCAAATGCATGCATGGCGATATGCATCGAGCCGCCGATAACCCCCACCGAGGTAGCCAGCAATGCGCCAACGGTGACGTAACCCAGCTGGCTCACGGTCGAGTAAGCCAATCTCGCTTTTAAATTGTCCTGGCGCATGGCGACCAGTGAAGACAGTAATACCGATGCCCCTGCCAGGTAGACCAGGAACTGCGTGCTTGGCAATATCGGCAGCACATCGATGCCAAAAACGAAAACGCAAACTTTCATCACGCTGAATACACCGGCCTTTACCACGGCTACCGCATGCAGCAGCGCGCTAACCGGCGTCGGCGCGACCATGGCCGCGGGTAACCAGCGATGAAACGGCATAATGGCCGCCTTGCCGATACCGAAAATAAACAGCACCAGTATCGCACCCGCAACCAGCTTGTTGACGTCGGAGCCAAATATGCCGCCGGGTTTAAAATCCAAAGTGCCGGCCACAAACCATGTGCTGATGATTGCAAATAGAAAAAAGGCAATCGAAGTACCGAGCAGTATGCCAAGATAGATGCGCCCGCCTTTCTTCGCCTCCGGAGTACTCGCATGGGTGACCAGCGGGTAGGTGGACAGGGTCAGCACTTCGTAAAAAATAAACAGCGTAAACAGGTTGGCCGCGAAAGCAATTCCCATTGCGCTGCCGATGGCGATGGCAAAACAGGCATAAAAGCGGGTCTGATTCTGTTCGTTGTGGCCACGCATGTAGCCGATGGCGTAGACCGTGGTAACAATCCACAGAAAGCTGGCCACTAGTGCGAATAACATTCCGAGCGGTTCGATGGTGAAACTCAATTGCAATCCGGGCACGATTTGCCACCATTGCACGGTGATGACCTGCCCCTGCTCGAGCCCCTGATACAGCCGGGTGACAAAATAGAACAGGATCAGGCCGGTAACAATCGATACGGCCTCGCGCAGATTCGGCATCCGCCCCGCGGCCACGATTCCCGCGGTCGCCACCATCGGCAGCAGAATGCTGAGCTGCAGCATGGATTCGACCGAGAGGTTCACGGGCTCACCCCGAACAATGCCTGCGATGCCGCCTCGGCCACCCGTACGCTAAGACGGGTATCCACGCCGAAATAAATATTGGCCGACACCAGTATCCACACCGGCACCAGGAATCCCAGCGGTGCTTCTTCGACCGATTCCCTGCCTGCCGGGGGGTCGCTGAAATAGGCGGTTTCGACAATACGCCACACATAAACGATGGCCAGTAAAGACCCCAAAAGGATGAGCACTGCGACCGGCCACCAGCCGTTTTCGAGGGCGGCCAGAACCAGGTACCATTTGCTCACAAATCCGACGGTCAGCGGCACGCCGATCAAGCTTAAACCACCGGCCACTATAGCGGCCATGGTAAAAGGCATCTGACGGCCTAGTCCCTGAAACTGGACCAATTGCACACTGCCGATACGGTACATCACGGCACCCAAAGCCAAAAACAAGGCACTCTTCATCAAGGCATGGTTAAACAGGTGCAACAGGGTTGCCATGAGTCCCTTAGTCGTACTGATACTGTAACCAACGATCATGTAGCCAATCTGGGCGACGCTGGAGTAGGCAAATAAATGCTTTACATTTTTTTGAAAAATGGCCGTAGTCGAGGCTACGAAAATCCCCAATAGCCCAAGTATTACGAAGATGGTTTGTAATGGCACCGTGGTGAAGGAAAACGAAATCCCGAATACCGAGAAGGTAAAGCGGATTAGCAAATACACGGCGACCTTGGTAGAAGTGGCAGCCAGGAAGGCCGTTACTACCGAGGGTGCGTAGGCATATGCATTCGGTAACCAACGATGCAGGGGAAACAAGGCAACCTTCAGGCAGACGCCAACGATAATAAAGGCGAAGGCTGCAAATACGGTTCGGGTTTGTTCGACCTCTGGCAGACGCCTGGATAGATCATCCATATTCAGCGTGCCGGTCATTTGATACATCAAACCGATACCAATCAGAATAAAGGTGGCGCCAATGGTACCCATAATCAAATACTGGTATGCGGCCCATAGGGCACGCCGGTCTTCACCCAGGGCGACCAAAGAGTAGGCCGCAAGCGAGGAGACCTCGAGGAAAACAAATACGTTAAAGGCATCACCAGTCGTCACTACGCCAAGCAACCCGGCCAGGAAAAGGAGGTACAGAACGTAAAACAAGATACGGCGTTGTTCCGGGATTTCTTTTTCTATGCTGGTCTGGGCAGCCAGCAGTACGACGGTGCCGATAGTCGTGACTATGAGCAAAAGATAGGCATTGAGCTTATCGACGCGATACTCGATTCCCCAGGGCGGGCTCCAGCCACCCATTTCGTAGACGATCGTACCCGAAGCCATGACTTGTTGAAGCAGTGCAATACTCACCATCATTGTCAAACCACTGGCGAGCACTGTGAACAGCCAGGCTAACAGGGGCCTTCTTAGAAACAGGCAAAGCGGTGCGGACAGCAGCGGTATTATGACCGCCAAAGCAGGTAGCTGGGTTAACACTCTTGATTGTCCGTGTTCTGTACGCGCTCTTCTTCGACGCTTCCATAGGCTTCATTAATACGGACAGCCAATGCAAGCCCGAGGGCGACAGTCGCTATGCCAACCACAATCGCGGTGAGAATTAATACATGCGGCAGAGGATTCGAGTATTGGCTTATGCCCTCTGCCAAAATGGGGGCGCTAGCATCTTCGACTTTAGCGATACTGATATAAAATATGAAAACCGCGGTCTGGAAAACTGTCAGACCAACGATTTTCTTGATCAAGTTGCCATGGGCGATAACGATGTATAAGCCAAGCATCATCAGCACCACCACAACCCAATAGTTATAAAGCCCTAGTATCATTAAACGTCTTTGTTATTAATATTCTACGGATTGTCCCTGCGGCCCGAAAAGTTGAAAAAAATGATTACCATGACCGACGCAACGGTGAATCCGACTCCGAGTTCGATCAAAAGAATTCCCAGATGTTGGCCAGCGACAGGGTCGCCAGCCAAAACGTCATAATCAAGAAAGTTTCCGCCATTAAGCATGGAAACCACCCCGACACCGCCGTATAGCAAAACACCGACGGCGGCAAGCAATCTGACAAACGTCCGATTAACAACACGTCGCGCAGTGTGTAAACCGAATACCATGGCATAGAGTATTATCGCGGCGGCGAAGATCACGCCGGCCTGGAAACCGCCGCCGGGTCCAAAATCGCCGTGAAACTGAACATAGAGTGCGAACAGAAGAATAAAAGGCAGCAGCAATTTGGTCACAACGCGCAGAATTAAATGTCGTTCATGCATTAAATAAAATGTGCTATCCGCCATGGTTTGATCGATCCCGGGTCGACTCTCCACTCTCAAAAGTGCCAATACCCCCATGCCGGCAGTAAAGATAACGACTACTTCACCGAAGGTGTCGAAGCCTCTATAGCTTGCGAGTACGGAGGTTACGATATTGGGTAAACCTGTTTCCTGCATTGAATCGCTGATATAGCGTGGGGCGACATGCAGGTGAGCAGGTGCTTGCGAGGAGCCGAAATACGGCATATCCAGCGTGCCGTAGATCAACAGTCCGCCAGTAATAAAAACCACGACCAGAGCCCACATGGGCTCGTGACGCTCGCCGTCCTCCGAACGCATGGTCAAGGTTACCGCTGTCAACATGAGCAAAGTGGCGATACCCGATCCCACGGACGCTTCCGTAAATGCGACGTCAACGGCATCCATGGCAACGAAAAAGCTTGCGGATAACAGGCCAAAAATACCCGCCATCATGACCACCGCAAACAGATCCCGCATTCGCACGATAGCAATAGCGGTGATTACGAGGAAAATCAGTAGAACAATATTAACTAGGGATTCGATGACTCCGGGTCTCCTTTGTTTTCATTGCTATCCGACAGCGGCACGAGATCGTTCCGAAGTGCCGCTTTGGCCAATGCATGGCTTGCGACTGGGCTGATAAATACGGTCATCACCAGGATCAACAATAACTTTAACACCACGAGACCTGCGGAAGTTTGCAGCATCAATCCGATTAAAATCATTCCCGCACCCAAAGTATCGGTCACGCCTACCGCATGCATTCGGGTATAAAAGTCGGGGAATCGCATAATCCCAACCCCTCCGGATAGACAGAGAAAGCTGCCCAACAGCAGACACAGAGCACTACTCAAATCGACGATAATATCCATTATGATTTCTTTTCGGTTGAACCGGTATCTTGAGGATCATGTCTGAACACGGCGGAATCAGAAAAGTGCAACACGCCAATTACGCTAATAAAGCTGATCAGGGCGTAAACGATGGCAATATCCAGGAAATCCGGGCGCCCCATCACGAAGCCGAGAAGCGAAATGAGTAGCACCGTCTTGGTACCAAACATATTGACGGCAAGAATCCGGTCGTAGAGGGTAGGCCCGACGACCCCTCGAATGATTCCCAGGATCATGACGACAAGAATCGCTATGGTTGCCGTGATTAGCATCAGTCTTCCAAGCGGCATATCCGGCGATCCATTTCACCGGCTTGCAAAACTTCAATGTTTTCCCGCAATAACGCATGCACCTTGATTTCATCGCCCGCCAAGTCTACCGCAACTGTGCCCGGCGTCAGGGTAATGGAGTTTGCGTAGATAACCTTCCCAATATCTGTTTTTTGATTGGCTTTGATCGTGGTGAGAACGGGGGATATTGTCTTGTTGCCAAGCCAAATATGCTTCACAACTACAATATTGGCGAGAACTATTTCTTTGATGAGCCATAGATGGAAACCGGGAATCTTCAGCGGCGTGATCAGCGACTGTGATTCGTGATCTATTACATCCATTCTATGGGTAATATATAAAACCAGGGCGCTGGAGATTAATCCGAGCGACAGTATCAGCAGCGTGTTATGACCAGAGTTTATCAGCCAAAACGCGGCAAGCGCCAGAAATAGACTGATTATGTGAGGCACTAAAGATGGGTTACCGGGATTGGGCGCTTTATTTTCTGACATTCATAAGATCCAACTAATAAACAGGATGACGTGCGCGACATCCGAGCCGTAATTGATGTTTCTAGCCATAGTGCCCCTACCCCTTGATTTCAGCCACGCTTGATACAGGATTTAATCATATCAGTCAATCCGTTCAGCGAACACAGTGGCGGTATTTTTTCCCAGTGATCGATGCGGTTTGAAGCGGTTGAAATCCAATCGCCAGCGGTCGAAGCTTGAGGACGCATCGGCCGATTTGGCGAATCGGTGAATATCCAGTCGGTCTGAATTGCAGGGAAATCCCAGGTTCAGGGGGCCGAATTACTGGATTACAGTCAATAGTTCGGTGCGTTTGACTCTTGTTGCTTCAGCTAGTAAACCGTCAATATATCTATTGTTAATTGATCCAAGACCTTCTCGCAAGTATTGCCTAAAACAGCGCCCGAAACACCTGCACGAGCAATAGTTCCCAACACCAGCAATTGAGCGTCGACTTGCTTCGCACCTTCGACAATTGCCTGTTTGGCGGGACCGGAAGCGAAGTGAATTTTATCGGTTTCGATGCCAAAGTGGGAACTAATCAGCTGTTCGACCGACGGTTTCTCATCGTCTGCATCCGACCGAAAACCCAGCAATTTTAAGAATTTCGGGCGCTCTTTGTGGGTGGCCAAGATGTGCAGTTCACCACCTGTTAAGCGACAAATGCGTCGAGCTTCGGAAATGACCAGATTATTCAATCTGTCGTGGCCATCGTCGCCATCTTCGACGGCAACCGCTGCCAACACACGCTGATAGCGTCTGGATTCGACCGTATGGACAAGCAGTACAGGGCAGGAAATATGGCGTAACAGGTAAAAGTCAGAACGTTCCTTCAGCAAATTCAGGGCTTTCTTGTGGGTGTCGGTGCACTTTACCATGTAGTCGGCGCCTACCCTCGCGCAAGCATGTACCGCTGCCTGGTACCAATGATCATTCCAGATTACTTCCTTGGTTACCGTAACTCGATCGTTAACCACGGGTTTGATCAAGTCATCAACTTTATCCATGGCAAGATGTTTTATTTTATATTTTGCATCACGCCTTGACGTATAACCGGACAGATCGTTTTCATAAACTGCACAAAAGGCATGAATATGACCACCCGCTATATTGGCAATCTCGGCCGCGTGTGCCAGGGCGTGCTGGTGCTCCTTAGTCGGATCTATTATTACAAACAGAGTTAATCCAGACATACCCGGTACCTTCATGATCTTGGAGTGTTAATTATAGTGGATACGCGACAGCCTGTTAATTTGAACTTATAACTAACCCAGGCTTTGCATCTAAAATCGACCCTACCCCGATGAGACGGTTTGCGGCCCGGTTTGTTTCGCTTTTACCTGTTACGCCATTTTATCCTGTCCCCGAATTTCCCATAAAAAATACCTAGAGGTTTTTCTTGTCCAATTGATCGATCAGGGCGCGATGCAGATCCGTTTCAGTCAGAATGCCGACTATCCGGCCATGAGCGTCCAGCACGGGTAGGCCTCCAATTCGATTATCGATCATTTGCTTGGCTGCCTCTGATAATAGTTCGCCGGGTTCGATCGTGATGACCGGGCTGTGCATCACTTCGGACACTTCGACAGCTGCTTCTCCGAAATGCATGGCCGCAATTTTCAAGTCGCGACGAGTAAGGATGCCAACAACCGCTTCGTTTTCATTGATAACTGGGATATGGTGCAGATCCTTTTGTTGCATAATTTCAGACGCCTTCCAGTAGTCCGTGTCGTCACGAATAGTGATGGGCGTCTGCGACATATAGCTTTTTACTTGCATCGTAAGTTCTCCGGTGAATTGATAGCGGAAGTTTAAAGCCTGTTTATCCCTACTACAAGTAGGGATATTGGGATTATACCGGTAATGCTTATTGACCCTACCCCCGGTAGTTTGAGCCACCCAGTGTGTGTGCTTCCCCACATATGCGATTTGTGATGGCAGTTTAATTGGATGGGTGGGGTGGGGAGTTTGAATTACGGATTGGGCGTGGTTTTGCGGGTTGCTTCGGGTGAGGAACGCCGGCCGATAGCATATGTGTGGGGAAAGCTACAGCCTGAAGGGTAGTGCTATGTGACTATAAAACGCCTGTGAGTTAGAATTTTTCAGACAATTGATGTATCGTTGCTTAGAGATAAAAAAGTCGCGTGTGAAGTAATTGTGCAAAGCGAATGTTAAGTAAACCAGAGGGGGTAAAATTATGGCTAAAAAATTGGTTGTACAAAGCACCAGCGGAGATATTTGGGTTATCGATATTGACGCATCAAATGTACGCGAGCTAACTGGAGATGAGCGAACTCGTATGGCTCGGTCGTTAGGGGTAGCGGAGAAAATGGTTAATGTTTCGAACGCCGTATATGGGGATGACATAGTGGGCCCAGATGCCAGTGGCCATGATAAATTGGAATTCTAGTTTGCACTAGTCGATCAATTGGAACTATGCAAAATGCGGACACTCAACCAGTCCGCAAAAGAAGTAATTCGCCCGGATAGCGGCAAAATATTTGGAGCAGAGACCGTAGCCGAGAGGTATCGGCCTCCGAGTCCTCTGTTGGCGCAATCAAATACTCAAAAGCTTTATTTAGCCGGTACACATCGTGATCGCGAACCACGAAATACGGTTGCCTGTGTCAGGAAATTTTATGAAAAGATAGGTATTACTCGAGTAGCAAATATTACCGGTTTAGACGTGCTCGAAATACCGGTAGTAAGTGTAATTCGGCCAAATGCACGCTCGATTTCGGTCTCTCAAGGAAAGGGAGTTAACTTGGATGCAGCCAAGGCTTCGGGAGTAATGGAAGCGGCAGAAATCTTTCACGGCGAAAACGATGGGTTGGACCGATGTGTTGCTAGTGCTCGAGAATTAAAAGCATTTGAACAATATGCTGTTGCAATAAACTTTCCCAAAAAAAAGAATTCTAGGTACCGAAGCGACCTGGAAATACAATGGACACTGGCATGGGACTTGATGAATCATCAACCTGTTTGGGTTCCCTACGAAACCGTGCATTGCCGTTCACTGCTGTCCCGTTAACAAAAATAAGACGGCCTGATTCGAAGCCGATTTGATACAATGAATTTGCGTATAACTTGTTGAATCAAAAAGGAGAATCAGGCCGTGGCACATTGTAATACGATCCTCTCGCAAATACTAAAAATCGTTCCGAGACATGAATTCGAAGTCCTGGCGAATCAGCATCA
>Ga0126332_10000760_pt1 | contig 11043 bp, 6 predicted proteins | sample InaspJWI42metaG_FD_94482 | JGI IMG/M metagenome (GOLD analysis project Ga0126332, IMG submission 94482) | Marine gutless worms symbiont microbial communities from Oahu, Hawaii - Inanidrilus sp. 2 OAHU.JWI-42 metaG | ecosystem: Host-associated > Annelida > Digestive system > Unclassified | place...
GAAAAAGCAGACAACCTAAAATACAGCAAAACTAAACTAACCTGGTTCAGTTGCCTCTTACAACACTCGGCCAGGAAACGAGGTGGGCTTATTCTACACCACCCCCGAGCCCACACGGGGCCACAGCTCGTTATAAGTAGGCTTACGAAGGCAGGAGAGAAGTGATATATGATCTGGCAGGTTATTATGATCCAAATCAGTTTACTGAGTGTCGTCAGTTTTTTGTTTGGCTGTTATTGTGTCTGCATGCCTTAGATTATGCATTTCTGAACATTGAATAACTGAAAATGTTAAAAGATGCTCCATGATGACAGAATGTGTTATTTTGTATGTTTTAGACAGCGTTGTTGACTAAGACAACATGCTTCAATCTACTGTTTTCATCTTTGTTCTTATAGTCCCAGTTCTGTCAGTGGATCGTGGCAACTTTAAAACATGTGACCAAAGCAGTTTCTGCAAGTATGCAATATTGACTATTTTAGCTGTACTTAGATTCTGTTACTAACAACTATCACTACTCCTACTTGTTACTCAAGCAGTAGCAAACAATTTGGTTACTTTGTTTGACTGGAATTTGTTTGTTCTATCTTTAGCAACATCTTATTTTAGTAATGATGCTTTCAGCTATTTCACATATTTAGTATGAAGTAACTTACGTTATTTTTCCATCATACATCTCAAAACTTTTGATCTCTTCAAATCGCTCTTGAATACCAATCTGTTGTTGTGTTGTGTTTCAAGTTCAGGTCTTTGGCTCAACTGTTGTACATGTTATATATCTGTGTGTATATATGTAACATATAGATTTGTACAGTTTTACACTAAAACTGAAGTTAGATTTTGATTTTTTTTAAATTTATTTATTTGAAATGCACTGTTTATATTTGCTGTTTATATTTGTTATTTTGGAGAAACCTGTAGCACAGTATATTCGAATGTCATTCTTGGATTTAGGAATATATATGGCCAGTTATTTTTGATGTTAATTTTGATGGTTTTAAACAGCTGGCTTAAGACTTACATAACGGTGAACATGGATTAGGCCTATATAATATTTGTGCAGTAGACTTTTACATATACTGCTTGTTGATTGTAGGCGACAGAGAGCTACAGAAGCTGGCAAGTCTCCATATGTTGTCGTTTTTGATTCATTTACTCTCCGACCAAAAGGTGCTACATTCCAACTGCATAATACAGTCAGTGATGCAGTATTCCAGGCACAGCTGTTTCCGTTACAAGATAACACTATTCGGCTTAAAGTAAACGAAGAGTCACCACTGGTTCTACGATACGAGTCACCCGTCGGTGATGTGCTTGTTGAGGAGCCGCAGACACAGAGGTCGTTAATTTTATTTCATCTTGTAATTTGTGCACTATGCTGGATTGCCGTCAGTGCTTTGAAGCTGTTGTTTGGCATCAGAAAAAGCATCCAGTCTGTTATGAGATGATTGCTTATCTGCCTGATGTGAGGTGCAAATGCTTTGCAGTGGTTCAGCTGATGCTGCTGCCAACTCACCATCTCTTGCTGCATTGAAATACAGAATACTTTACCTTTCTTTTAATTCTTTACCAGCTTCTTGTAAAGAGAGACCACAGGAGGGTGTTTTCCTGTAATTCTTGTAGAAATTATCAGCGCGTGATGTTGATAATTGTCAAACGGGCTCTATGTTGAGATTATTGTACGAATACAGTTTTCTAACTTGGTTTTTTGCACATTTAGACAAAGAAGTGACAGTGTTTACATCGATATCTGTTGAGTTTACATTGGTTTACAGACTTGACAGACACACACATGACAGTGTTGACAGTGATAGTTGATAAATTTACGTTTGTTTTTGCCTCACAACAGCTTCACTTTGATAGAGAAGTCAAGAGATCGGATAAGGCTTGGCTTGAGTTCACACGTGGTTCACCTGCATCTGAATCCATTTCGCATTGACATCACTGCCGGCAGTGATCCGGTGATGAGCGTCAATGCACGTGGCCTTCTCAACTTTGAACACTATCGACGGCGGAAGTAAGTAACGTGATTTCGCGCCAGCAGATACGTTGCTTATCTGTTTGCATTACTCTGCTAGATGAACAAGCTTGGAACTGTTAAAACAAAGTTGAGTTCTTTGAAACTGGAAAATGTCTGAGTTTTTTGGAAATATGAAGTTGTAAAGCAGTGCGATAAACTGAGCTGTTGATATGTTGGTGTGAATGTGTACACCGTGAGTCAGTAAAAAACAAGTCACTATATCTTGCACATAACTTTACCAAATATTAACCGATTTTCAAAATTCCTTCACTGTCAGACTCAGTAGTAAATTTGCAACATAGTCATACTTAAATATCCCACCACACTTTAAACGTGTCGCTACACTACCTTGTGAAATACTAACGTCACCAACTTGCGACATTCTGTAATATGTATTCTTGTTACTGGCAATCAACAGGTAATAGAGCTGTGCATTTAAGGTATAATGGCTTAATAAACAGCCAGTTTATCTCAAACTTTATCATTTTGTTTTTCGGTGTAATTTTTTTTAAATTGGTCAAAATTTGGGTAAGTTACAAACAAATGTTTGATTGTCACATGTATCCAGTTCATTTTGCACTTTCCTGCTCAAAGGTGCAGAACTCGCCAGATTACTTGTCTGTAACAGACAAAACTGTTAACAGATGTTGTCATAAGCAGATTAATTGGACTTTATTATCATCAATTATCAAACAGTTGTAGCAATTTTTTGGCTCAGTGACTGTGAGACTGACGCATTCAGTGTCTGATTGACTGTTGATCATGTGCGACATTTCGCTGCGACATCTTTTACTTCGTTGCAGCAGTTTTGTATGGTCAGCCATGGAATTTTTAATATTGCTCTGTGGACATCTTATCGTCAGTGAATTAAACAATGCTTATATCACAGAACAAGAATATTTTTTCGACAAGCTTTGAACTGCTGAGTTTTACACGGCGGTTTGCTTTACGAACTCCACGAGCATGGCAATTTTTGAACACAGATATTTTACAAGGTAGTGTTGCTACATGTCTTAGGTATGGTGATGTATTTAAATATGACCTTGTTGCAAATTTACTGCTGAGTATGTCATTGGAAGAATTTTGAAAATCGATTACTATTTGGCGAAGTTATGTGCAATAGTACAGTGTTTTGTTTTTTATTGACTCACAGTGTAGTTTAAATTGTGGTATGATTTGGGATTTAAGCATCAGTTAATTAACATTTTTAAAAGGCTTTCTGAATACATTTTAACATATATCATTTTTGAAATTTGTTACTCCTGTTAGAGTTATGAGTTAGTTAATACCGTATGATGTTCACAAGCTGTGGAATTGTAGAAGTAATCAGAAGATTGATGAAGGAGATAATGCAAATGAAGAAGATGGTGACACAAAGGTTCACTTCTTTCAGACGATTCTTTGAGATATTTTTATTTTGTCAGTTTAACTATCAAGTTTTTTTACCTACACTGAACAAATTATGGTACTGGTATGGTATGTGATGCAGCAGCCATCATTTTGACTTTGTGATGGTGAATGTTATAGGTTGATGAGAGGAAAGATGATGCAGATGATGAACCGGGAATGTGGGAAGAATCGTTCAAATCTCACTCCGACTCAAAACCTCATGGTACCATCATGTCTTTCACTGCTTCAGAGTCATCTACAGTTTTTAACAATGACTATTATACTTACTTGACCAAGTGTTACAAATCTAACTTAGTTTAGCAACAGTGTAACGTTGAAGAATCTTAGCAGTAAAGTGTTTAATGTATTAATCCGTATATGTTTAATGCTACCATATAATGAAATACTTACTATTCGCTTGTTGTTGGTGGCATAAATTGCTAGCATATTTGTTCGTGCTTGTTCATTTTTCTCCACATGCACTGTGGAGTATTTGTTTATCATTTCACAGGCAGTGTGGGCGATACATTTACCTGCATGTATTTCAGGTCCTTCGTCAGTTGGTCTCGACTTTTCGTTTCCTGGCTGTGAGTTTGTCTATGGCTTACCGGAACATGCAGACAATTTAGCACTGAGGACCACCACGTCAGTAGCTGTTGCTTGCTTTCTTACAACAGTCATGTTTCATTTTTTGTTCACTGCTTTGATTTTGCATTGTCGATTGGGTAGCTTGCTTCCCCACTTATCTTTTTTCCTCACTTTGTCCTTACTTATCTCCTGCTTTACTTATCTTTTCCTTTGAGAATAGACTCGCTCTGTATTTCGTTGTCACATACATACTGTTTGAAGAGAAGAGCTTCCGTTGATGTGCAGGAGCGGTGATCCGTATCGGCTGTACAATCTGGATGTGTTTGAGTACGAGCTTGATAACGTGATGGCCCTCTATGGGGCCGTGCCTGTCATGCTGGCTCACAGGTAAGCACCATCTGTACACTGGAGAATTTCCTAATGCTGTTGATAATATGTAACTGAGAACCAGTATGAAGGAAGAGTCACCACATCAGGAATCTGTTGGTGAAGACGGGATGAGTTCAGGCCACTGGTTTGGGTCATTGCTTTGTGTTGCTTTCAGTGCTTTGACAGGAAAAAATTCAGCCCCACAAAAACACAATTCCACCAATCCCTTGAGTTTCTCTAAAGGAACAAATGGGAACCCAGTGTCTCAGGGTTTCCATGTAAAACGACCGTTAAATGGAAGTAATGGTGTCAGTAGTATGAATGGTTCATGGTTGTCCATGCTATTGTGTAGAAATAGGACATCTGGCCTGTTGAAAGCTTTGTTCCAAAACTGGTGATGGAAGAAAATTGCGTGGATGGCTAACCCAATTTCACCAGGAAAACAGTCTGTAAACTGGATAGGATGATAGAGAAACCTGAGCTCTCAAATGGGATGGATTGAATGCATGATAGTGAGTGAGATTTTCCATTCTGTGTCTGCTGAAAAAGAAGACCTTAAAACTTATTTTTTCACCTCAGCATGAACTAGCCAGTCACTAGTAATGTGCCTCAGATTTTATCTGTTGATGTTTGTTATTATTGAATCATATGTTTGATGCATTAGCTGTTGTAATGTTGACTTTAGCCATTGCTTTGTGTAACATACGTTTACTTGTCCTAATGGACAGTGAGAAGCGAACTCTGGGAATCTTTTGGCTGAACACTGCGGAGACATGGATTGATATCTCGTCAAACACGGCTGATAGAGTATGTTGATCGCTATCTATTTGTAAGCCACTACAGCCTCTTTACTCCAGTATTTTCTTTTTTGCCCCATTTACTCACTTCACACACTGGACCTTCTTGTTAAAGGCATATAAGAAATTGATAAGTGTGATGGCTAAAACTGATAAAGTGATAATTTCAAAGATGTGTATGGTGTGTGTATGTTTACGTGCCTGTGTGTGCTAGTGGATGATTATGTTAAATTACTACTACACCCATTTAACGGCCTCTTTTTCAGGACAACCTGGGAAAGCCAGTACCAGAGAAGTAAAACCAGTCTGGATTTAAATGAGGCAAGAGATGACGGGGTTTTGGGATGCAGTGACATCAGCTGGACCATATGCAAACAATCTGCACCTCGCTCCAGACAGATATACACACCAACACCCCATCACTCAATTTATACAGGCGGGATGCTCTTCCCGACGCCCAGCCAACAGTGTCAAAGCACTAAAGGCAATATGATGGATCACTGTGTTAAAATAGCAAAATTATTAATTACAATAATTATTTAGTGCTACTTTTTGACAAATACAATGCCATATTGTCTACAGGTCAACTCTGATATGTTTAAATTCTCTATTATCATGTTGCTAAACATGCTATAACTGTTGACTTGTTAAGGCAGAAAAACCGGGATTTTGTTTTCAAAGTTATATTTGGTGTTGTAGTATCTCTAGTCTTACTGCTGTGCATGTATGTCTGGCTCTGTCATATTAGGTTTAGTTTCTTCAGTAAAGGTAAGGTAAGGTAAACGGAGTATAGCAGTTAGCATCTAGCCTGACCGCTACAGGAACTCATGTGCCATATGGGATCGCTCAGTGTTATCTGCCACCCGGCAGAGGTGACATTTCCACCCTTATCGCAGCCAAAGCTGGTACTCGATTTAGCGACCCCGGGGGGATGCAAGGCTGAGTTGATCTAGTTGGCTGGTTACGTACTGAGATGGTATACCCGTCTAAAGATTGTCACCCATCCAAGTACTAACCGGGCCCAACATGGGTTAACTTCTGTCTGAATTGTTACTTTTTTGTACTGTTTTTATTAAGCCTTAACTTGATCACTCAACGAGCTGAATGTCTGTGTGGTGCAGAACATGTTTGCGAAGCTGGTTGACCTGGTGAAAGGTGATGAGATCCCGCAGGTCGACAGCCACTGGTTCTCAGAGAGTGGTATCATCGACGTGTTCCTCATGTTGGGACCTCGGCCAAACGATGTCTTCCGACAGTATGCTCTACTTACTGGCACGACGCCGCTTCCACCGGTACCTGACGCCGACTTCTCTGTGATTTGTTTATGGATAGGGTGACAATGACGTAATTTCGTTCCTTATCTATGCCAGCTGGTTTTCGCTGCCATGTTGTGGGTAAAACTCGGAGAAATGTTTGTTACTGTGATATCGTTTAAATGCGCTTTCTTGGTAAGTTAATGAGCATATCGACATTTCCTTAAACCAACTGATTAATTTTTATCTGAATGACGCACTAAATCTTCGCCCACTAACTCTGCAAATTATAATTTGTTATACCCACAAAATGGCGATTGTATCGTGAACATCAATTATGTGATGTCACTTCACCCTGTGTATACCAGTGGTCCAGTAACCTTCACCTCTTATGTTCGTTGAACAGCTGATTTTGAATAATTTTAGGTGCACAGGACCCTGAAGTAATTTGACAAATCACTGGGTGTATGTCCACCACATCTGAAAAATGTCAACACACTAGCTTGTGGTATCAGAACACCTGATCAAAAGTTGTATTGTTTGTCGCCAGCTTGAATGGTTTTGTGAACAGCTGGCTGTTATCTCGTACAGAAACTTGACTTTCAGACAAGCAGTGACTGTGTACTGTCAGTAGACATGAAGATGGCCATTAAGAGTGATTACTGCAGTAACTAAAAGACCATACTGGCAGGCTATGTTGAAATGTCCACATTTAGTTAGCATATTAATCTGTATTACCGCCTCCGAAATGACCTATTTTGTGTCGAGTGGGGCGTTAAACTCTACTCCAACCAACCATGCAGTATACGAGTATACTGCTGTGTTGGTGTGCCTTCAGTGCTTTGACGCTGTTGGTTGGGCAGCAGGAAGGGCATCCGGCCTGTAAAAAAACTGAGTGGTGGAGTGCTGGCGTGGTTATCTGTCTGGAGCGACGTGCAGACTTGCATATGGCCCAGCTGATGCCACTGCCACTCACTATGTCTTGCTTCAGTAAAATCCAGATTGGTTTTACCTTTCTGGTACCGGCTCACCTGGGTAATCCCGGAAAAAGGGCCGTTAAACGGGTGTGTGTGTGTTTGCTGTTGGTGTACTGTCGTTGTATTGTTGTTGTTGCTGTTAGTAAAGCAGTAAAGCTTTGCAGCAACAAAATCCTCCAGTTCTTAACTGGAGGTGCCAGCTAATGCAGCATATTAACTTGTAAAATGGCCGTGAAATGGGTGGTTTACATATATACAGTGAACAGAGTATAAGATGTTTGCCTTTAGTGCTTTGACGCTGTTGGTTGGGTGGCAGGAAGGGCATCCGGCCTGTAAAAAAACTGAGCGGTGGGGTGCTGGCGTTGTTATCTGTCTGGAGTGAGGTGCAGACAGATCCAGCTGATGCCACTGCCACTTACTGTTTCTTGCTTCAGTAAAATCCAGCTTGGTTTTACCTTTCTAGTACCGGCCCACCCGGGCAGTCCTGGACAAAGGGCCGTTAAACGGGTGTGTGTGTGTGAGTATAAGATGTGTCTGCTTGCTCGTATATAAGTGTCTACATCAGTCTGCACCCATCTACCTCTCCGAGTTATGCATCCCAGTTGCAGCAACCGCCAGTCGGAGTCATTTACGTTTAGCAGTGCAAGGCAACCTCGTCATCTCTTACTGTAGGACAAAGCGATATGGACAAATAAGTTTTGCCTATTCCGCACCGGATCTTTGGGACTCACTCCCACTGACAATTTGTGATACGTCGCCATCACTGACTCAGTTGTGCACACGACTAAAACCTGTTGTGTTCTCCAGAGCCTTCAGTGCTTTGACACTGTTGGTTGGGTGGCAGGGAGGGCATCCGGCCTGTAAAAACACTGAGTGGTGGGTGCTGGCATGGTTATCTGCCTGGAGCGAGGTGCAGACTTGCATATGCCCCAGCTGATGCCACTGCCACTCACTGTCTCTTGCTTCAGTAAAATCCAGATTGGTTTTACCTTTCTGGTACCGGCGGACCTGGGTAGTCCCAGAAAAAGGGCCGTTAAATGGGTGTGTGTTCTCCAGAGCACAATGATACATTCCCATAGCGACTCCGTGACAGTCTAGGCTGTAAGGTCTGTGCGAACATAAATGTTCTGTACATACATAGATATAAGTTTATTGACATTTGGCAGCTAAGGGTTTGGTTGTTGTTAGTGTACACTGTGGTGATGTGTTTGACGTTGCATATGCTGTAGTTGTTTGCACTGGCATACCATCAGTCACGCTGGAACTACAATGACGAACAGGATGTCGCCAGGTACATTGTTTTACTTACTTCCTCAGAGTGACATGTAATGATGAATTACTTTATTCAACAAAGACTACAATCGGAGCTTCAATTATCAAAAGAAACAATCACTATTATAAACGTTATTTCCTCTTGCAAACGTTGAAGGGGTCTGTGTTGGTAGGGGAATGTCCCGGCACAAATGTCCCACCGTGACTGGGAGGTGTGTGGGTGTTTGTCACGCGTCACTTGACAGGTGATTATCATCCAGTCCGTCTTCCGCCAGTGCTATCCACCCTGTAGTCACCATTCAACAATTCGCAGATGCCACGCTGGCTGAAATTAATTAACTTCAATTAGACGAAAGGAGATACACCACCGCCACTATTTGCCATCAGATCGGGGCCAATCTACAAAAGTAGACAGGCCCTGATTTGGTTCATACTGGATTGGCGGTGGTTTAGAATCAGTACCTGGATTGGTTACTTGCTTGCTGTGGGCAACTTGTGCAATCACAGTTAGGGAGAAGATGCTAGAGTTCTTCTGCGCCATCTGCATACTTTTGTTTTCAGTATGCTTCAGTATTGAGTAAAAGTTAATTGAGTTTGCTTGTGAATTGTGCAGTGTGGATGCTGGATTTGATGAGCATGATATTCCGCTGGACGTCATCTGGCTGGACATAGAACACACCGATGGAAAACGGTTACGTATAATCTGCATTTTAGCAGCCGCATACTGACTCCCGCAACTCTTATTTCTTCTCTGTCAGATGTTAAAGCTTTTACCTTGTTATTTTGTTTTTTTGTAAACTTTATAAATAAACGAATTTGTCTTATCGTGTATGGTGCAGCTACTTTACGTGGGATCCGCACAAATTCCCGAACTCTGTCGAAATGCTGAAGAACGTGTCGGCAAAAGGCCGCAAGATGGTGACGATTATTGACCCTCACATAAAGCGTGACGATTCGTACTCGGTGTACCGCGATGCAAACGCACATGATGGCTACTTTGTGAAAAACAAGGACGGCAACACATACGATGGATGGTGCTGGCCTGGTATGTCATTCGAGCACTGTGTCTGTCACACACGTATTTGTAAGTGGTGATGTGAACAGTAACTGTTGTTTCAAATATTTTCAGTATTCTGGACTTTTTGAATATGTCTTAATCAAACTGACAGTTGATGATTAGGTTTTGATAGGCAACTGTTAATATATTTTTAATTGTTATCATTACTAGTCATACAGTGATATTGTTTTGTAGAACAGTAGGTATCTAGCCTATAATGTGCTGATGTGCCTTTGAGAAACTGCTCACTGACTCTTTGAGTGTAAACTAATCAGAGGCACTGGGTTCTTACTAATCAACATGACATGCAATTTCGTTTTTATTGCAATTTTCCTGCCGATGACACATTTGCCCGTTGACCCATGGTTTTGTCTTGTGTGATCAGAAGTTTTTTTTCTGTTTTCTGACTCCACCAGACTTGCTGGATAGCACTGGTTGCCATTGTGAAACAGGTTCCTCTGCATGGCTGGACTTCCTGGACCCATCCGTTCGACAGTACTGGGCCAGTCGATTCCTCCTGGAGAATTACGTCGGCTCAACGCTGGATCTGTTTACTTGGAATGACATGAACGAACCTTCCGTCTTCAATGCGCCCGAGGTGACGATGCACAAGGACGCCCGACACTACGGTGGATGGGAGCATAGAGATGTCCACAACGCTTATGGACTCTATGTGGTAATGATGTGCTTCGGTGTGTTTCTGTGGATTCCACGTAAAGTAAAGTAACTTCGTTGCGTATCGCACTCTCAGTAAACGCAAGTCTGTCAATTATTATCATGTGGTGCAATGAGTGGTGGGGTGCTGGCGTGGTTATCTGTCTGGAGCGAGGTGCAGACTTGCATATAGCCCAGCTGAAGCCACTGCCACTCGCTGTCTCTTGCTTCAGTAAAATCCAGATTGGTTTTACCTTTCTGGTACCGGCTCACCTGGGTAGTCCCGGACAAAGGGCCATTAAACGGGTGTGTGTGTGTGTGTGTGTGTGATGCAATGATTTCTGGCCCTATGAACCATTAAATATACTGATCTGGAAATTCATCTGTCGCATAATGCATAGCACTGGTGAGTTTTCTGTAAGAAAGTGACTATTGTGGGCTGTGCCATCCTGATGGCCACCTGATGACAGTAAAGTTGTGTTGTCATTAAAAAATTACTTACAGCCTACTATTGTGCCTTCCGTGCTTTGAAACTGTTGTCATCATTAAGGGCCGATTGTATGAACGCAACTCAAGAGTTGAGTCTACTTAACTCAATGAGTTGAGTAGACTCAACGCGAAAACCGTTGCATGAACCAAAAACTCAACTCAACTCGATTTGAGTCTA
>Ga0126332_10000761_pt1 | contig 11043 bp, 11 predicted proteins | sample InaspJWI42metaG_FD_94482 | JGI IMG/M metagenome (GOLD analysis project Ga0126332, IMG submission 94482) | Marine gutless worms symbiont microbial communities from Oahu, Hawaii - Inanidrilus sp. 2 OAHU.JWI-42 metaG | ecosystem: Host-associated > Annelida > Digestive system > Unclassified...
CTTTACAGTGGTCTGCGATATGTTCCGCCAAATTTGTTCCTTCCCTTGGGGGCAACCGGTCACCACCCAATTCCTCAGTCCCCAAGACCATGGCCCAAATGGCACTTCGATCTTTTTATCCACTTATGTACGGCTAACGGACAGCACACAAACACACACAGACCACGCTACATCGGTAGCAATAGGCCGCATTCTCGGACTTTGCGTTTTTCAATGATAGTTGTTATGCACATTTCTTTCGTACAATGCTGCCTAATAAATGCTAAAATAAAAAAAAATAATATCATTTAGTTTGTCTCGCGCTTCGGCATTTATTCTAATTTATCGCGTCCGCACATGCGCAATAAATTTTTTTTAAATGTGCTGCAAGAAACCTTATACGTGTACCTTATTTTAGCATTCATTTTATATTGTGTTATTCTTTTGTGCAAATTAGCAGAACAAAAATTAACTAATACTTACGCTCCATGGAAACTGAGTTACGCAAGGAAGTGCCGCACTGTGTATTGCTGTTTTTTCTTCTTCAGACGATGTCAACGAAGCTTCAATTACCGCATATACTTTGCTGATGTGTCTCTCTAAAATATGATTATTCCTACAATAGAACAATCGACAGATGCCCAAGCATAAAAAGTTAGGCAAACAGTTTTCAAACAGCGTATTGTCGATACCTACACGATAAACAAAATTTTCAAACAACAAAATGCTTACATCTATTTTGAAAGTGAAAATTTCTTTTTAAAAATTTATACCCCGCCCGGGTGAGGAGTGAAGTATTGTGCTGAGAGTATCTGTATGTCTGTTTTTCAGTTTGTTTGTCACTTCACGAACATATTTCCGGAACTACACGTCCGATCTTCACCAAATTTTTGTGCGTGTTACCTATGGCCGTAGTTCGGTCCTCCTCTAAGGGCAATGCGATATGCTATGTACTTCCGGTTTTGTAGATAACGTCATATTTTTACTCCTACTCCACCCCCAATAGGGGAGTAGAGTATTGTGATGAGCGTGTCTGTGTGTCTGTCTGTCTGTCTGTCTGTGTGTCTATGTATGTGTTTGCCTGTCCGAGATCATATCTTCGGAACTACACGTCCAATTTTCACCAAATTTTTGTACATGTTGCCTATGGCCGTGGCTCGGTCCTCCTCTTGCGCCGTAGTGATATGTTATGTACTTCTGGTTTTAGAAATGGCGTCATATTTGCTCACAAGCCAAGGCTGCTCGACGTCGCCATCCAGCTGAAGCGCAGCGCACACAGCCTTGGGCTTGGCTATAAACTGTGCACAGTAATATGCAGTTGCAGATCAACGGCCGCACGGGACTACTTTTCGCGCGCTTAAAGTAACTTTGAAAGTGGCAACATAGGGGCAGAGTCTGCGATCTATTACTGCCTTGTTCTATAAAGGGCTATTAGGGTCATGTCGACATCATTGCGGCATTTATTAATTGCAAAAGTGTTCCTGCGCCTGGACTGTGACGTAAGCAGACACACTTGGTTGAAGAAAAAAGGTTTATTACGATAAAAAATCTATTGCTTTCAACAATGTTATTACACTGCAAACGATTATAAAATGCTAAGCTGAAGTACACGTTAATTAAAGTGACGCTTAGTAGTATTACTAACCAATAACATTAGATAAAAATAACAAAGAGCCTCAGTCGGCGCACAGAAACCGCGCTTAACATTTTTTTAATTCCGCATCGCCGCATGCAGTGCTATATGCGGGCTAATCATTTCCTACGCGTTTTGACGTTTCACCGTGAGCCACGCAAAAACGGTTGTACCGATCGAATGCCGTTTGGGGGTGGGCAGACTCGGGTGGGCCAAACAAATCGTGTATTAGTGAGGTCACATTGGCGACACCTGGCTAATACGACGGATCGACCTGTGCGGCGGCAGCGATGCGGGCAATCGCTACTGTTAGTGCAGCAACTTGTTTAACTGACTTCAATATGGTCATCATCTTCTCTGTAAAATCCGTGTAGGGCCCGCGATTTTGATCTGTCTGTTCCTGATCGGCCTGGATCAGAGTGTCAAAGCAGCGATCTATGAACTCGGCTTTGTTCTGCAACAGCATCACAACAAACTGTTAGCAAGCGCCCAAAAGTAATTTGACATAAGGTCGCATCACCTCCGCGCACGGCTCGTTCAATCGTATTAGCCAGGTGACGCCAATGTGCACCCCAGCCGTTCCTTTAGCCCATGAGTCTGCCCCCAAACGGCGTCTCGATCGGTTTGTCCGTCGTGCAGGGCTCACCGGTGTGCCAAACCGAACACGCACAGACCACGACCACGGAACGTGCGACGTCTCTAGCACGCAATGCTGCCCAATCATCAATTATCAACTGATCATTAAACAGCGTTAAATTAACTCTTTTGCGGCAGACTTTGGATCAAAGACCATTCTTGAGTTCTTGTTAACGTACACCGAACACACCTTCCAGTCGATGAGCTTTCGCCGGTCCAGAATTTTATCGAGAATGAGTTCCAGAACTTCGTATTCGTCGCATCTGAGACAGGCAAGCACGACTTCCTCCAGTTTCATTTTCTCTTCATCGCTACGGCACATCCACAACCACGATGATGTATAGTCATACAGCGTTCGTTAATTTCCTTTCGGTATTCGGGCAACGAAAATACAAACGAAACTTTCCATTATTATTAGAGTAAATATCTTGTTAATTTGGCCGGTGACTCTCTCAGCTAGTTTCAACATGACCTTAAAACAAAGTGAAACAAGTCTGTGTTGAGCCTCGTCCCTCGATTTTCTACCCGCATTTGCTGCTGAGCGCCGGCGTTACCTGACACCCTGTTCCGGATATTATGCGAGCAGCGACAAAAAATAGCGGAACTTAATTTGCAATTACTGCTAATTTACCATCACTGTAGGCCTATTTGCGTTGTGCGAGCAATTCTGCATCTGGTAAGTAGTCGGGCAGGAAAGCAAATACAGTTAGGCCGCATCGCAGCAATAAACAGTTGTCCTAGATGCGGCTGTTGTTACCGATGTTCCGTGGTCTGTCTGTGTCTGTGTCCGACATATTGGTGAGCCCTGCAAAAACGGATGAACCGATCGACATGCCGTTCGGGGTGTAGATTTGTGTGGGCCGAAGAAACCATGTAGTAGGTGCATGGGGGCTTCGATCTCCTCGGGGAAGGGTCAATATTCTGTATTTTCCGGCCCGCTGACAAATATTGTAAGGCATAGGATGTCTAAATGTCCGTAAGATAGACACAGCTGTGAGTCCTGCAAAAACGGCTGAACTCGCGTGGGCCCATGCAAGTATTAAATCATGGGGTGCGCATTAACGCCACCTGGCGAATACGATGGATCAATCTCCGAGGCGGCTGTGAGCCTACGGTGCGGTCTTATGCTACCGCTGCTGCAGCAACTTGGTAATTCTTACTTGAGGCTCGCAAGCATTTTGCCGAAGTCTTTCTTGTATTTGCTTTCGAAGTCCCGCCAGTTCTTGAAGCGAGAGCTGTATTCATTGAGGTCCGCCAAAAGCTCGTCCATTCTGTATTGCATTAATCACAAAACCATCGTGGCACGACATTGTGTTGCTTGACAGCAGCATCGCAATAATCGGCACAAGAATCTCTGCTACTGCAGACGGACCAGTCGCAATCTCAACTGCTGTACAACTGTATGGAACACCGAACAAGTTGTACAAATCCACAACAAATCGAAGTGAGTATGTGTAGTAAACTAGGTGCGCGGTACAGCCGCGGCACGGCAACCGTCGTAAGCGTGGTCAACAAGCTCGACCGTCGACGAGTTTTGTTAACAGGCCTAACATGATCGACTTGCCATGGCAAAACGTGTCTGGGAAACAGTTCCAGAGGGAAGTACCCTTATTTTTCGAGATATCCGAATTTCCTTAAAACACAGTATAGTATAGAAAGGTCGAACGTTCCTCATAGTGATTTTATGCTGCTTGTAGCCTATGGTTATGCAGAGAGTAGGCCTAGGGTAGAGGTAACAGTGGACTACGTCGGTTTACCTGTAAGCCAGTCACTGCACACCGGTAAATAGTAAATACTAGCAAAAATAGCAATGCCGGCAAAGGCAAATATAATGACGTTAGTGATACCACGTGACCAGTGAGTCCTTGGCAACGCAGGTGCTCGCTGCGGTAGGCCTAGAAGCCTACCGCGGGCTGCTGCCGATATGCATGATTTAGGCTACGCACTGCCAGCCGATATAGGTCAAACGGTGTGCTGCAGCAAGTACATCAGCTGTCGCGGATGGACGCGCACGACGGCATCGTGCTGCAGACAGGGGTGGACGATCAGTGTGATAAACCAGCCGTCGACCGTCGCCGGTATTGTCGAGTTGACTATGACTGACGACGGTCCTGTTTATCACGCTAAGCGTTCACCGCAAGTGTCGAGCTAAGCTGACGACATGTTGCGATGATTGACGTGCCGTGGATAAATTGTTACGCCCGCGACGCTTTGCTAGCGCAGGTACCAGCTACGGCCATGTCTGTCTGTCTGTGTCTGTCACAAGTCGGTGTTCTCTCGATGAACAATGAAATTCAACTTTGAAGTATCTACAGAAATAAGGGTACTACCATCTTGAACTTTGTCCTAAACTCCGGAGTTAGAAAATTTCGCCAAATAAGTCGCCGCGGCATATCGATCGTCGCAACGTGTTATCAACATAGCTCGACAAAGGTGGACGCTCAGAGCGTGATAAACGGGACCGTCGTCGGTCGATCTACAGCTGAAAATACATGCGACAGTCGACCGCTACTTCAGCACAGTGGTCGTCAAGCTCTGTCTACAACACCTTTTTGCACGGGTCTGTCTGGACAACGTTCTTCTTGTAGAGCACACAACGTAAGAGACAATCTATCTGGCACACTTTAATCACAAATTATACGATGTTTCACTGCATAATGTTCATATTATTTGGAATGCATCCTTCGAGTCGGACACTCTTTGAAAGTGGAAATGTCAGTCTGACACATCATCACACCTGGTCGAAACGGCACGTGGAACAAAAAGGTTGGAAACCGTTCGTCGAGACCTTTCTAGCAGTGTATTGTTCATCAACCAGTGAAATAAAAAAAATAGCAATGGTTAAACAGCAGAATACGTATGCATCGAAAGACGCTGTTAGGCTAAAACAGATTAGTGGTTAAAAACGAGTATTCAAGTAACAAACTGTTATGCAAATTCAATAAATAATTACAAACGACGAAATGTCAAGCGTAGAAATGCTCAAAAATGAAGCGCTGGCAGAAAACGATGCAAATTGTCACAACAAGTGTAATGTACAGTCTCAGGGATGAAGCGTGCGAGCGGTGCGATGCCGGGCGGTCACATATGTACACGTTAGACTGCAGAACAAAGTGAGATCTGAAATCGAGCACTAGCACCATTGGATGCCACAGACGGTTAATACATCACATAGAATCACTAAGAATCGAGGTAAAGAGAGACTGTAGAACAAAGACAGTGAATAAGAAAGCGAGCGACGAGGACGCTATAGGCAGTCAATAATTTCATCATTTATAGAACCAATTACGAATCCAGATACAGAGATACTGCGGAACAGCATTCGTGGGATAAGAAAGCGAGCAATGGGGATGCAGGAGAATGTGTTCGATGGTAATGTCCGAGGGAGCAGTAGATCAAGGGTCTATAGCTGGATGTCGTCCATGATGGCACGCAGGGTCTTGGCGCTCTGCTGGACCTTGGCCAGCTCGGCCTCGTTGAGCTTCTGGCTGACCAGGTGCGTGATGCCCTTCTCGCCGATGCAGACCGGGATGCTGAGGAACACCTCCTCCGAGATGCCGTTCCAGCCCTCGGGCAGCGTGCCCAGAGTAAACACGCTCCGCTGTAGACACACGCAGTCACGTCTCACTGACACTGTCCGCATACTATGCGCAGCAGAGTCTATGTAACGGTCGGGTGTCCGTCTGTCTGTCCCGTCTATCGACCGTAGCAGCAGCGTGCGGCGGGTTTGCTGCTGAGCGCTCAGCGGACAGGAGATGTCGATTGATTGTAGGCGTTGGCGCTCAGCAGCAAATGCGGACAGTGCCACGTTTACAGCCGCCGCAGAAGGCTGATTTGTTAAATCAGAAGACAACGAAAAGTCTGCCTTTTAGCATCTCGACGTATCAACCTCCGATCTGAAGTCTACATCAAGTCTGACTTCCGGTTTCCGACGGCAGTAAGTAACAACTTGTCGCAGACATATCGCAGTCGGTAGCTCCCCTCATCTAGGTTCATGTTGTTGTTCTTGTGGGTCCAAAAAAACGACAAAGTTGACGATAAAAGGTAAAATTTTGGTTGTGTTATAGTATATAAATAATATGATGAAACTTTTCGTGAGACAGACACATCATCACTGTGATATTGTCACGTACCAGGTGGCAAATCGACAGTCTGCTAGCCAGTTACAAATCCTTTCAGCAGCGGATCGATGATTCTGGAAATGAGCAGGTCAGTAAGTCTGTGAAAGGAATATGAGTATCCCACCTACACATACGTTCCAAGGAGGCAACTCAAAATTCACGACCTCAAAAACCACGTGGACCGAAAAAAACCAGTGATTCAACTGGCGAGAGGCTAGGGGGTTCAGCCCCACCTGCTCTGGTCTGGACCTCTGCTGCGATTGGAGCTCAACCTGGCAAAAACTGTCACGCAAAACTACGGCAGCTGAATTGCAGATTGGTCAATAACTGGTGATTTCTGAAGCCTTAAAATGCACATAAACCAACTTCTTCTGCCCTCCTTCGCTATAAGAATCCCAACGACCGATCTCAGCCCTTCTGGACTCAGCACTTCACGCCTTGCTTGAGAGAGCCCGTTGAACCACCGAGAAGAACTGGCCTGGTTCTTGAGGATGGCGTCGGCGAGCTTGGCACACATGATGCCGATGCCCCAGCTGGTGTATCCCTTGAGCTTGATGATCTCGTAGGCGGCGTTGACGACCTCGTGGTGCAGCTGGCCCCAGTTCTCCGAGTCGCGCTCGGGGCCTTCGCCGGCCGTCGGGCACATGTCCCTCAGGCGCGTCCCGGCGATGTTGACGCTGCTCCACACCGGGACGCTCGAATCACCATGCTCTCCGATTATGTACCTGCAACACCAGCTCCGAGCCAGTGTGCCAGTTGACGGGGGAGTTGGTGTAACCCCCCCCCCCTTGCTGCCATCTGTGCGACTTTTAACTTTAACGCAATAAGCTGCCTGGAGACCTTAAGATACAGGAAAATCGTTCAGCGGCCACGGCTCCGTCCCGAACCCCGCTGGGGAACTTACAGCGCTCCCCAGACCCCCTTGCTAGCTGCCCCTCCCTAGAACTCCACTTTTGATGTCGACGTTTTGGGCCTCAGACAGCAAAACTCCCTCCTATTTTCTACAACTCGCACACTGGGTTCGAGCAAAGTAAGTGAGTGAAAAATTAAGTATAAATAAGTTTTTATTGAGCGTCCGGACTACTGTGGTCAGTGTGTCGGCGGTTTGTGTGTCTGTCTGCAAGCATATCTCTGGAATCACACAAAACTTCACCCAATTTTCTTTGCATGTTACGTTACCAGTAGCTCGGACATCTTCTAGCAACGCTGCAGTATGTTACGTGCGTCCGGTTTTGTGGATGACGTCACATTTTCCCATAACGGGCGACGTCGTTGCAGTGTTATGAACCGGCTAATGTCCCTGATGCGTCGTACTGTATCGTGCCTAAGACAACGGTAGGTGCCAAGACTGCATAAGTACTTCGTGCAAAAGGTGCCATGGGCGAAGTCTGCGCCGCATCATTGTTTTATTATTGTAACCAACAAATCAAAAGTAATTGCAATCAAGAAACTTAGACGAACAACGGGACATCACCACATGTGACATGACTAAAACCAAGCGCTATAAGATATACGCGATACGCTAAATGCAGAACAGCCAAATAATTGATTTTGAGTTTGAACAACGAGCAGGCTGTACTCCAGAAGAATTTACAGAAAACGAACCCGTGGACGCTGTGAGCGGCGACATTGAAGCGCTCGGCGAGCAGGTGACGAAATCGCGAGGTGTCGAGCATCGTGCCCGACGCGAAAACTCGGTGTTTAGGCAGACCGCTGAGCTTCCATGTGACCCAGGCCATGATGTCGCACGGGTTAGAGATGACGACAATGACAGCGTCTGGGCTGTACTTGACCAGTTCAGGGACGATGCCTTTGAAGATTTCGACGTTCTTCTGCACCAGGTCAAGACGCGTCTCACCTTCCTTCTGACGCGCTCCGGCTGTGATGATGATCACTCGCGAATTCTGCAGCCATTAGTACCCCAACCAAAAACGCCAGTAGTTATCATTATAGTCAACAACTTTGGCTATGTTACATTTTGTTCACCATCTTTCTATTAGACAAGGGCACTGTGGCACTGTATGGAGCTGATTGTTATTTAACGGTAGGCCTAAATGACGACATCGTGCAAGACGGACGGATCAAGGTTTAACGTCCCACTCAACACAAGTACGGTGCAAGATAAATGTAACGTTCTTATAATCATCTGTATGATGCGACTCAAATGACTATCAAACTGCAAGTGCACCTATATTTATGGTAGCAAAATTATTGAGTGATTATTACAGCTGGAACGTCGAAAGGAAGGAAGGACACGTCATGACCAAGCGCAGAAGTGTCCAGACGATAGTTTTGAACAAAACGACCTCTATGGCTCATCTAATCTTGAAAAAATTTAGGCTAGGTCACGTTCGAAGGTCAACGTTCACAATGGTAGTTGTAAAATGTTCCTTTGTCGGCTATGGATGCAGTAAAAGTGGATCTAGGAAAATCAGTTACGGCGCAGTGCATACAGGAACACGCAGGTGGTAGGCTTAACAAGATTGTGCTGACAGCCTAGCTGACACGACCGATCGCACTACCTTCCCCGCTAGCGCGATCGGTAATGAACGACCATGCGACTTTACTCTGTACCTTGGAGATGGCATAGTCGCTATCAGCCTCGACCCAGACTCGACGACCGAGGAAGGCCAGTCCGTGTAGCAGGTCCATCTTCTCGCCGATTGCCGCGTCTCTGCGCATGTCGACCAACGCCAGGTCGCTGCAGACGCCCAGCGTCAGCATTGAGAAGGCGGCCGCCATGCCGACCTGTCCGCAGCCCACCACCGTCACCTTGGCGTGCCCGGACACCACCTGCGGCGAAATCTCTTTCATCAGCTTGCTGTACGTCAGCGTACGTGGCGTGCCCATTTTGTGCCGGCCTGTGACGACGCAGCCAGCGACTACAACTGCCCACCTTCCGTCAACTACAAACACTCTCTCTTTAACCGAATTGCCGAAACTTCACATACAGCGAAATTACGTCACCGGAGTTGTCGTGGCAATTAATGACGTCAAACATTTACATAAAAATAAGTAACACCGATGACCGCTGGCTCGCAGAGAACTGAACTGAACTGAACTGATTTTATTGAGCACACTTGCAGCCTTGAGGGGGAGAATTGCTGAATAAACTATACAATAATACAATGATACAGACAATTAAAAATGACTAAGATCGCGCGACAAAAACGTTAATAAAATTAAGTAAACGATAATTATTTAATAACACGAATCGTTTAAAAGTATAGCTATAGGCCTACAGCTGAATATATCAATAATGTCACTGAAAAAAACTGCACGAATTCATGAAACGTTTGAAACCGTAGGCCTAATACGCTATGCACAATTAATTCTAGGAATATAGCATACTGTTGTAATATCATAGTCGAGCATATTACAATAATATTTATAAATTTCAGTTTTGATTTCACATAATTACAAATCTAGAGAAATAGCTCAGCACTGATTAATTACCATTTACAAATACGATACTACACGGTACGAGATGTTATTTTAACGTGCGCTCGAAAGTCAACATGAGTCAGCTTAATCTACCGCACGGAACCGACAACTAAAAAGTGTAAAAACAGAAAAACTAAAAGTAGAAAACAGATATGCCCAGAAATAACAGTAAACAGTCCGGGAAATCCATGTAGTAAATATTTATGAAGGGAAGGGCTGCAGTGGGATTATGGATTTGCAGGAAAAAAAGCTTTTAAGCCTGGAATGAAAGAGTGAGTGGGTGATGGAATACCAAAGAATAGTAAGTACGACACCAAAAACGGCCGAACACTAGGTTAACTTTAACAATGTCCAAAGTTCAAAATTTTAAGTGAACGAGTACTTAGTACGTTAGTACTCGCTTAAAATTTTTCAGTTAGCACAGCCCCACTGTCCATAAGTGTTGCATAGTCTTTGCTTTCGGCGAGAAGCGCATTGTAAACATAACAGTGTGAGTATAAAAGATGTTGGAATAGTTTTTTTAGTTTTAACTCTGTGTTTTATGTTCCTTCCATTTAATATACATTGAAGCGGACGTATTTATAAGTGATTATAAAGGTTTTTCTTGTTTTTATCGTTGTTTGGCAATGTTAATGACCACTGTGAAAGGCATGTAAACTGCAAAAGCCTAAGGTAAACTATCCACCAAACGCCATACCCATGAGGAGTGTAGATGGGTGCTCATCCCCAGTTCTTAGGCCGTGAGCCAGTAGGTGGATAAACCTCTGAAGTCTGTGACGCATGGCCGGTGCGACGCCAGACCGGCGATTACCTTCCCAGCCCCACTATCATCACTGCCACTTGATCTGTACCAAATTATACTGCTCTGTGACGGGCTCATGTGTGTGAATGAACAACTTACCCGAGGTTATTACTTAAAAGCAGAACGGCCAGGACTTGAACCCGCAACCTTTTGAGTCGCGAATCCAGTGCCCTAACCATTGTACTACGAGGCCACACAAGGTGTGTGCTTAAATGCTAATTAGGGATGTGCCAACCACATACACCTGAGACGTGTTAAACTAATAGCTGCTATGATTTCCTGCAGCACGAAAGACGTTAAATTAAACTTAAATGTTAGCTTGCTACAGTAGACAAAACTCAGTTTATATTTTGTGATATATATTTTTCATATGTATTCATATGTTGAGTAACTCCGACTCAGTCTTGATGTTAATTTGTTTAACATCC
>Ga0126332_10000762_pt1 | contig 11037 bp, 9 predicted proteins | sample InaspJWI42metaG_FD_94482 | JGI IMG/M metagenome (GOLD analysis project Ga0126332, IMG submission 94482) | Marine gutless worms symbiont microbial communities from Oahu, Hawaii - Inanidrilus sp. 2 OAHU.JWI-42 metaG | ecosystem: Host-associated > Annelida > Digestive system > Unclassified | place...
GTGATAAAGGAAGCACGATGATCCGGATGGGTGTGAGTGGGTGAATGTTTCTTCTGGTACCGGCCTACCTGGGTTGTCCCGGATCAATGGCCGTTAAACGGTCGTTGTTGTTGTTGTTGTTGACAAGCAGTGGCATTATCTGCCTGTTAGTGTACAGATGTTTGTGGTACCAGTACCAGTGTCAGTCAATGTCTATATTTGCAAAGGTTGCTGGTTTCAAAGGCTGTTTGAAAGCACCGACAGTCATACTGTTGTCAATTTTATTAATGAAACCCATTTGTACCATCAACTGTAAACTTTGTTATGTGATTTTATACTAGCTCTATAGCCTTGGTTTTATGTCTTCTTTTATTGTTTGTTAGTTATCACATGATGTTTATCTCTGAGAGTTATATAACTTTGTGGCACTGAATAGCCTATAACGGCTGATGTGCCATTAAGAAACTGCTCACTCACTGCACGGCATGGGTTGTGGTGTTTTGTTTGTTGTAGGTCCTGCTGGGCAGCCTGGTTTCCCTGGCTTCACGGGAAGCAGTGGACCACCCGGACAGGCAGGTTCTGTGGGCCAGCCAGGACAGGTCGGCCAGCGAGGTGATCCAGGACCTGATGGGACACGTGGATCCAACGGCGATACCGGCCCACAGGGATCTCCTGGATCGCCAGGTCAACCAGGCCAACCGGGTGCCCTTGGTCGTCCCGGTCCCAACGGCGCTACCGGGCCACAGGGACAGAGAGGCTTCCAGGGTTTCACTGGTCCAAAGGGTCAGAGCGGACAAGCGGGTGACATTGGACCGATGGGAGCCGTTGGACTGTCGGGTCCAGATGGACCTCAGGGCCCGCCAGGCTTCCCAGGCGCAAATGGATTCACCGGTTTCACTGGAACGCAGGGACCTGTAGGTGAGACAGGATTTTCTGGACAGCCAGGTCCCAGTGGACAGCCCGGAGCACAAGGAAGTCCTGGAGACACAGGTCCGGCTGGTACGCCGGGTGATGTCGGATCTCTCGGCCAGTCGGGACAGCCTGGCTCGCCCGGATTCACCGGCGGGACGGGAGCCACTGGTGATGCGGGCCAGCCTGGGTCGCCTGGACAGATAGGTCAGCCGGGTGCCACGGGCACCTTGGGGCCTCGTGGACTGACTGGCGCTACCGGCCAGACAGGGTTCATGGGACGGGTCGGAGCCCGCGGCCAATCAGGGCCCGATGGACAACCTGGACCTAATGGACAGAGAGGACAGCCCGGAGATACTGGACCTCAGGGACCACAAGGTATAGACCACTCTGTGTGATTCACTGAGCCATGACTGATGTTCTGTTTACAGCCTGTCTCTTTTTGACCCATTTACAATGTCATACCTCCTCTTTCTTTACCCTTACTGGCTGAACAGTTACACTGTTATCTTCTTATTTTATCAGATTCATTCTCAGGATTTTTGGCGCTATATAAATTTGTGTATATGTATGTATTTATCAAAGAAGGCCATTTTACTCATCAAATGTTAGTTATATTAGTTTCATATCATCTTAGAGGTAGTGCATTGGACTTTGTCATTGAAGTTACTCTGCCTCCAGCCTGGTTAGTACAACCTTGGTAAAGAACCGGTCACCCAGGTAAACTTAGTTAGTTAGCAACTAGCCTCACCTCTACGGAAACACACATGCCCTATGGGATCACATAGGCAAGAATACCAGTGACAGCTGTGTAATTAACTGGAACACAACACCACATATCTGTGTTTATTTTAAGTTTCTTCCTTAGATCTTTTTGTGCATTAGTATGTTTATTGGCTTTATTTATGCACGTGTCTCACTACTGTCGCATAATCGTGTTCTGTCGCACAGCATAAAAGCATAAGCTATCACGATGTGTATCTGGATTTTAGTGAAGCAAGAGACAGTGAGTGGCAGTAGCATCAGCTGGGCCATATGCAAGTCTGCACCTTGCTCCAGATAGACAACCACGCTGGCACCCCACCACTCAGTTTTTTAAATTGTCAACACCCGTGTTAATGTAATGTTCATATAAACAACCGTGATGGTTGACATGCTGTGACGAAAAAGCTAAAAATGGGCTAAGTTCAGAGTTTGGGACAGTGTACCAGAGGCAGTCAAGCAAGTACTGTACCATTATTTTTGGAGATACCCGAATTCCGTTGTAACACAGTGACTGTAACACAAGAGTAACACAAGCTGAAAGTAGCTTTTGATCCAATTTGATCCATGTAGCCACTTCAGTGGAGCACTGACTTGTGACAGAAAGATACTGTACCAGGCCCAGGCCTATACTGCACCATGCATATGTATTTCCGATGTGTTACATAGCAAAACCAGTGCCTTCAGTGCTTTGACGCTGTTGGTTGGGCGGCAGGAAGGGCATCCGGCCTGTAAAAAATTCAGCGGTGGGGCGCTGGCATGGTTATCTGTCTGGAGCAAGGTGCAGACTTGCATATGGCCCAGCTGATGCCACTGCCACTCGCTGTCTCTTGCGTCATTAAAATCCAGATTGGTATTACCTTTCTGGTACCGGCTCACCTGGGTATAGACCCGGAAAAAGGGCCGTTAAACGGGTGTGTGTGTATGTGTGTTACATAGCAAAATCATTCAGTATGTGGTATTATTTCTTTTTGTTTACTTACTTATTTTTTATTTGTTATTGTTGCCTTTTCTGTGTATAGGTTTCAATGGTCTTCCTGGCGCACCTGGTCCCACCGGGGAAACGGGACAGCCTGGAGCTACCGGGCCGACTGGCCAGTTAGGGCCTCAGGGATCGCAAGGTGTCCAAGGACCATCTGGTCCCACTGGACAAACTGGCAGCCCAGGTCAGGTGGGTTCTCCTGGCTTGCTGGGGGTTCGAGGCCAGGGAGGCCGAACTGGAGCCTCTGGAAACATTGGACCATCTGGCCAGCAAGGACCGCCTGGACTTCGAGGACCGGACGGCAACCCTGGACCGATGGGTCCCGCTGGTGACACCGGAAGTCCTGGCACACTTGGAGAGCGGGGTGATCCGGGTCAATCCGGACAGCCTGGACTTGTTGGAGCACAGGGATTGCCTGGCTTGCCTGGAAATGTTGGAATTCGTGGAAGTGACGGCCAGCCTGGTGAAGCCGGCAGGCCTGGAAGAACAGGTTTGTGTGTGAACGGTTTAGTTTATAATGCAGTTTACTACTGAACTGTGTGAGAATTTACAAGGCGCATGCAGTGACTATTCAAGTGAACGTGAATTAATGCTTACTGAAGCCTCAGTGAATTCGCTAAAATGATGACTATTCAAGTGAACGTGAATCTGTAATTTTGCATTACATTGTTAGGGAAACTGAACAAACTGTGACAGCTTTTTTCATTGGTGTATTGCTGTATTAATGAGAAGGCGAGTTGATGTGTTGTACCACATTTTTACCGTGATACCCTTTCTGTCTGAATAGCTCAGTCAGAAATAAACTGATTTTAATAATTTCTGGTGTACAGAATCCTGAGAAATTTAACAAAAGTGGTTCTGAAATTGGCCACTGTTATAACCGCTGTAGTTCTGATGTGTATCAAAGGCTACAAATGCAATGTTTTTATGCAGGTGCAACTGGGGGATCAGGTCCGAAAGGTCAGCGAGGCGATCCCGGTACATTTGGAAGTGCTGGATTCCCTGGCAATCCGGGATCACCAGGAGACACCGGTTTCTCGGGTTCAAAAGGATCGCCGGGCGCTACGGGAGACGCTGGTTTCAATGGACAGGCCGGCTTGCCTGGATCTGTGGGTGCTCGCGGTCAGTTTGGTGATACTGGCTTGCCTGGATCCGAGGGATCTGAGGGTCTGGCGGGGGTACAGGGTGCAACTGGTCGCACTGGCGGCCCTGGTCTGCAGGGTGAGGAGGGCGTTCAGGGAGACACTGGGGAGGCTGGACCACAGGGACAGCCAGGCTTGCAGGGTGATCCTGGACAGCCCGGACCTCAAGGTGACACGGGCACGGCAGGCCAGCCCGGACAGGTCGGCCCGCCAGGCCTCGGTGGCCAGGTAGGAGCAACCGGACTACGGGGACCTGTGGGTACGGTCGGTGATACCGGACTGTCCGGTGATACTGGGTTCTCAGGTGCCCCAGGTCAGCCTGGAGCCCAGGGCCAGGTGGGTGAGATCGGACCACGAGGCGGCACAGGAGTCCCGGGACCCACTGGACGGCGTGGTCAGTCTGGCTTCCAGGGCGATACAGGCACAATCGGTGCTACTGGACTTCCAGGGCCACAGGGTTCTCAGGGACAGGCCGGATTCACAGGAGCCACTGGCAATCAAGGTAAGAACTCTTACTTTTCTTCCATGAACTGTGGATGAATGATTTTCTATACCAAGTGTCTACAAATCCCAGAAATACCAAAAATCCCCTGGAATTTAATTGCTCCTACTAGAAGTTGCTAGGCTAATGGAACTACAGAAGACGCAGGAGCGTCCGGTTATAAAATATATCTCCAGTTTAGCTACTGGGAAACTGGCTACCGCAGATTAACTTGGAAATGATTCCAGGTCAGTGATACGATGTATATCGTATAATATGTACTGCATTAGAAATAGTTTATACACTGCTTCTTTTATAACAAGTCTGTGTTCAGCTTCCTACATCAGCTGACAACGTGACACTGCTCGCCTTTGCTGCTGACTGCTGCAAGCCACTGCAGTGGGTTTGCTGCTGCAGCGCTCAGCGGCCGCCGCTATCTATCAGTGTCTCGTGACCGCCGGGCCCACAGCAGCAAACCCGCTGTAGCAGCTTGCAGGAGTCGATAGATAGGAGAGACAGACGAACAGATGGACGGACACTGTACTGTTACATAGATCCTGCCACATACTGTGCAAGCAGTCAATAAACATTGAGCTTGAGCTAGAATTATGTTAAAACGTCTTCTGCTAGAAATCTACTGGAAATTTAATTGGATTTGTAGACAGAGATTTTTTGCAATGAAACAGTGTTTGTTGGATATGATGGGATGGTGATGGCATCTGGTCGATATAAAACATACCACCACAGAACAGATTTTCTTATGAAACAAGTACGATGATACTCGTTATTAAGGTTATATGCATTATTGGAACAGAGAGAGCAGGAAGTAGACGAAGGAAAATGAGGGGAATTGCCTAACCAAGGTTCACTTGGAAAACCGCTGTTAAAACGTAGTGTGGTCGTGATGGTGATGTGGCCCAAGGAAAGTGTTTACGTGAAGACGTGTACAGGGTGGGTCAAAAAAGTAAGCTGTTGAACTGTGATACATATTTCAAAGGCTAGACAGTAGTACTAACGTTAAATATTCTTTCGTGAACGGTCAAGGACTTGAAAGTTGGCAACACTGGATCTATTTGTGTGGTTAAATATTCTATGTTACACACTTTTTTATGACGTCCTGTTTACGTAAGCTAGTTCATGTTTGCCTAGCAGTAATTTCATTGACTGCTTTCAGTCATAGAGTATTTAAACAAAACAGCTGTATCGTAAAATATTTCACATATTTCAGAAAATATTAGACAATGCTTCATTTTCTCTGTAGCTGTTCGTATTTGTTCACATTCCTCCTACCTTCTCAGTTTTATTGACATATTCGTTTAAAATCAACAGCTTACTTTTTTTGACCCACCCTGTATGTTTGTGGTGTTTAGGTCCCGTCGGCAACACAGGCCAGCCTGGTATATCAGGTGAGCCAGGTCTGGTTGGTGCTCCTGGCGGCCGCGGCTCAGTTGGTCCTCAAGGCCCGAAAGGAGACATGGGTGATCCGGGGGCTCAGGGCGCAGTCGGACAGGCTGGACCCCGAGGTCCATTTGGCGATACCGGCCCACAAGGCGCCAAAGGCGACGTCGGTCCTCGGGGCGCGTTTGGCGCAACCGGGGATCGGGGACCGAAAGGCACGCGTGGAGACACCGGATCGCCGGGCGAGTTCGGCTTCCCCGGTCCGGTTGGTCTGCGCGGAGAGTCCGGGGAGGTGGGAGATACTGGACACACGGGTCCACAGGGCTTCACTGGGTTCCAGGGTGCCGTGGGGCAGATCGGAGCGAGCGGGGCACACGGTCGGACTGGTGGAACTGGTGACAAGGGCGTGCGCGGCGACTCAGGCCAGTTCGGTCGGCAAGGTGTCCAGGGTGCCACCGGCGCGAGTGGTGAGGTCGGTGCAACTGGCGCAGTGGGACAGCGAGGTGTGCTTGGCCCAGTTGGTGCCTCTGGTACTCCCGGAGGCACTGGAAATACTGGACAGCCGGGCTTCCAGGGCCAGCGCGGTCAGTACTTGCCAGTTCTTGTGTTCTAGATGTTGTTTACTTACCGGTACTCTGCCTGTGGTAGGGGAGTGGAGTATCGTGATGAATGCATCTGTCTGTCTGTCTGTCCATGAACATATCTCTAGAATCACTCACCGGTCCGAACTTCACCATTTTTCTGTGCATGTTACCTATGTCTGTGGCTCGGTCCTCCTATGTCAGTATTGCAGTATGCTACAGTGCCAGACTGCCGAATGGGCGTTCAGTCAATGATCACTGACGGGCCATACTTTTTTCAGCTGGGTATAGCCTGCTGTGTTGATGCAGTTTCGCAATCGAGCTGTTATTTGGTATGTTCATGATGTCAGTATAGAATTTCCCAATTAACCAACATTAACAAGAAATAAGTAAATGACTCGCTGTCGCAGCAAAGGTTCTGAAAAGTGTTCTTCTTTTTGGTTTTTCTGTGAACATTACTGCACACTGTACTCCGGTAAAAATATTTCTGGTGCCACTAAGGCTCGTGGGCTCTTGGACACTGCCTGAACTATATGGCCGCCACTGACGGTACTCCCAGTTTTGTGGATGACATCATGTTTTCCTACAATGGGCTTTATGGCGACATGTAGAACATGCCTAGAATTACCAAGTTGGCTCAAAAAGTCATCATAAATATTCATCAACAATAACAATATTGTTCTTTTGCACAATGTTATTTATAACAGCATGCATTGCAGATAGGCCTATCTTGCTCACTCTTTTCATTGTAGTTCAGCAGTAAAAATCGTTATATATGCCAGGCCTATAGGCTACATAATGCCGCATTATAGCAGTAAATGCCATATCTTTGGCAGGATCCCGGGATTACAAAATCCTCAATCCTATATCCCGGGATTGGGAATACCAGTCCGGGATTGCAATCCTTTGTTGAAAGAAAACTGGAAGTAGCAGGAGCGGCAGTGGACACAATACTAATAGTTTGTAGTACGAAGCAGTGTGCTTTGTTGTGTTTATATTCACCAGGTTTGTTTGGGGCATCGGGTCCAAAAGGCGAGCAGGGTGTGATCGGCAATACAGGACCAAGTGGACTCTTTGGCTCTCCAGGTCCAAAGGGAGTCCAGGGCGTACTGGGCGTGGTTGGTATTCCTGGAGAAAAAGGCCTGCAGGGTCCGACTGGTCCTCCTGGAGAAATCGGACGAACTGGACTTCGTGGGGAGAGTGGCCAGCCTGGAGGGAGTGGATTCACTGGGCCAGAAGGACCGAACGGACCACCAGGTGGTGTGGGATCCACAGGGGCGACCGGTGCTCAGGGCCTGCCAGGGCCAGTTGGGGTCGCTGGACCGCAGGGTGCACGTGGTGGGGTCGGAGCAACTGGTCCTGCTGGCGACACGGGTGGCAGTGGACCACCAGGAAATATCGGCGAAGTAGGTGCTACCGGACCGACTGGAGCCAAGGGAGCAGCCGGCTTCGGCGGAATTGGCGGATTCACGGGGCAGCGTGGGGCGACGGGACCTCCAGGAGATAGGGGCAATCCAGGACCTCGCGGATCAGTGGGTGGTGTCGGAGCCGCCGGACCGCCGGGTGATCCTGGTGTGAGAGGTGGCACAGGCACAGTCGGAGACACAGGTCAGTTTGTCAGCAGCACACTGTTCCAACGCTTTCTAAGGTGTCTGCAGTAGTGCTCAAAGACGGCTGAACGTAATAACCGAGACTACCCTGTGTCCAGAGAAAAGTGAGCCCGCCAAACATTTTGCACTGACAAAGGCAAACTTTGTATGAACAAAATTAAGCATGCAGTCGCCTAGAAGTATTTGAGCTATTGTCGCCAAATCTCATACGATTCCATCATACCACTTAACAGATTTTCAATTTTTACAAGTGTTGTCACAGATTTCAGTTACCGACATGACTTGCTTACTATGCATGTCACTTGCGTCACGCATGACGTCATTTTGTTGATAAACAAAATGCTGTCATAATATGTATGTAAAAGTTGTGTTTATGACAACTTCGATAATAAACGAAGATATGGTAATGATGATCTACTGTTAACTTGGATGACATTGCTGTTACTCTGCTACTCATAATATTTTAAGGACAGTAATAATAGATGAAATAATGACGATAATAACATTAATAATGATGATTTTTATTTTTTATGGCACTTTTAAACCAAAATGTCAGAAATTGTGGAAACACGGTTGTTGCCATCTTGCTTACTTGTAGATGTTCTATGTATGGTGCAAGGTGATGCAGACTTGTGCATGGATATGTGTCGAGTTGATAAACTATTTGGTGAGGCACATGCGGTACTTTAGTTAAAAACACAGCACTGCAGCTTTTCTGGGCGACCCGGTTACTGCTACTTGGCATTACATGCACCCTTGAAAACTTACCCAGTCCAAGCGAAATCTCTGGTCATCTGCCCTACTCCAGCGAACAGTGCAATGCCTTGTCCTGTATGAGGTCCTTTTAACAGACAATGAGGCTGGGAGCCTGGGAACATGATGCAAATGGTCACATATTATAGAGGGCAATGTCGATCCCTCTTGCCTGCCTGAGAAGTTAGTCTCAAAGCATGCAAACTAATTTACCTGACACAAAGTCTCTGGCCTGATTAGAAACTGCCAAAACTGTGAAATGATTGAACTGGCATAGAAGTTGCCCGGTTTGTAGTGTAGACATGAATTATTTGTCGGTTTTCTAGGATTTACTGGACCAATCGGACCACCTGGACCACGCGGAAGTCTGGGACCAATTGGTCCAGAGGGTCCGATTGGTGTCGAAGGGCCACGAGGTGACGTTGGCCTGCAAGGTTCCCAAGGCATCCAGGGTGCTCGAGGTGTCACTGGTGCTACCGGCACTATCGGAGGAACTGGATTCAAGGTGGCTTAACTGTCTGTCTTTATTATGTTGATGACAATGATAACAGTAGTGACATATCCTAGTATTGGTATCACTATCTGACGTTTCACCATTTCCAGGACCTCAATTCATCTGCTGGAAAGTTGACACAGGCAAATAACGCATACCTACTTTTAGCCAGCTAAATCGGATCAAGTTGGTTTTTGGAGCAAGAGCTGGCACGTAGGATAGGTTGAGGATCCACCCACAGAAAGGCAAACCTGCCCCAGAGGTACGATTTTGGACTAGAAAATGCTTGGTACTCAGTACTCAGCCACCCCAGCAGCAGTTTCTGAGTTTGTCTTCCACTTCACTGTCACGTGACATACTTCTTAGTAATTTCTAACGTCTTGGCAACACGTTTAGAGTAATGGATACACCTGAGTAATGGATACACCTGCTGTTGATTGAGGTAAAGGGGCAACCTTTGTTGTTTTGGAGTAAAGGAGAGATTGAGGATTTCTGCCATTAAATTATTGAATTTTGAAGGTATAAAATGGTGATTTCTGTCATAAAATTCTGAAAATTTTAAGGTCTAAAATGTTGAAGTCTAAGGCTATTTGAGCATTGCTCAGTGTCTAATGGCGGTGATGGGTGCTAAACTTCTGATTAATAATAAGTAATGTGAGCGCGATACAGCATTGCCGACTGTCAATTGAAGAGCTATTGAAATACATATGTGTGATTAGTATTGTATGTGTTTATCAAGCACAGTAATAAAGAACTTACTTACTTTATCGATTTAAATAGATTTTGATTACCTTTCTTGTACGTTTTCGTGATTGTCAGCTCGTATTTTTTCATATGCATGCTCTATTGTTTATTTTTGTTTTTGTACCACTTCTGTACTCACTCTACTGCTCTCAACTCTGTTGCATGTATGCTTGTTACGTGCTTTTCAATCTTTGTATGTCATGTGTTCATGAAAGGGACAACGCGGCGAGTCTGGAATACCGGGCGTGGTCGGCGACACTGGCTCGACCGGCTTTGGGGGTGTGCAAGGTCTGCGTGGCCAGCGAGGGCCGTCCGGCGACCGTGGAGAGACCGGCATAACGGGATTCATTGGCCGCGACGGCGAGCAGGGCTACACGGGCAGCACAGGCAGGCGGGGAGTCGAGGGACCGAAGGGCAGTCAGGGCCCGGTAGGTCAGAATGGACTGGTTGGAATCCAGGGTCCACCCGGTCGTCCTGGACTGCAGGGCGAGGCCGGAGAGCCAGGCACTGGACCGACCGGGCCGCCGGGTGCTCCTGGACCACGAGGAAATGTCGGGAGAGTCGGAGCCCGCGGTGTGTTGATTTGTCATCGTTGTTAGATTGCACCGCTATGCACGGCATAAAATGTGGCCTATTGCTACAGATGTTGCGTGGTCTCAGTGTGTCCGTCTGTCTGTTGGTGACAACCGTGAGCCATGCAGAATGGCTGAACTGGTCGAGGTGCCGTTTGGGTATGGACTTGGGTGGGCCTAAGGAACCACGTACTAGGTGGGGCCCAGATCCCCCTAGCAGAAGGGGCAATATTGGGGGCGTCTCGCAGCCCAGTGTGAAGTATAGGGAATATCTGGCATGAGTCAAAGTTGTTTGGTATGTGGCAGCAGCGATGTGGCCTTTTGCTGTCAGTGCTGCAGCAACTTTTTTATTACTGCCACTACCACCATCATTTTAATGAGGCGAAAGGTTTAATTGTGACAGATGTAAAGTGTCTGAATAATGGAATATATGGTCATATGGAATAGTTTCTTGCTATCTCTGTACTCATAATTACCATATTGTATTATTGCATGTATAAAATATTTTCTAATAGATGTAACAATTCAGTCTGCACTACTGAGCGTACAGTTTGTACCGGTTGAACGAGTTTTATACTGCACGTTAGTTGTTTGCTTGTGAATTTGCTGAAGGTGACTGTAGCAAACTTCA
>Ga0126332_10000763_pt1 | contig 11034 bp, 9 predicted proteins | sample InaspJWI42metaG_FD_94482 | JGI IMG/M metagenome (GOLD analysis project Ga0126332, IMG submission 94482) | Marine gutless worms symbiont microbial communities from Oahu, Hawaii - Inanidrilus sp. 2 OAHU.JWI-42 metaG | ecosystem: Host-associated > Annelida > Digestive system > Unclassified | place...
ACAGATACTCCCCGAAAGCTTTATACTAGTTTCTATGTAGACTTTCACAGACTTTCAACTTTTAATGCATTAGTAGTTAAAATTCGTTTTTAAAATTGGGTTTAAGCCATATTTACGTTTTATAAATGTCAAGTTATCGATTAGTAAATGCAAATGTGGCTGCAGCGGCTGCACGAGAGAAGCGACGTGAGGTGAAAACGCGCCAACACGTGACTGACATTCCAGTCTGCCGCCTGGTCGCAGTGTCCAGTTGCCACCCACTAGTTGTCGCCGACCAGTGACGTCACACCTGCGGCATTGTCTGGACTGGAGGAATTCGTTGAGTGGCTGCGGCAGCTGACCACTGAGCGTCGTGATGATGACGAACTCCGTTGCGGCTGACTCGGCGTCGATCACGGCGTCAATGGGCGTGGCCTCGCAGAGACGGTGGCGCCGTCTGGCGAACTGAGGCAGTTCTGGGAACGACGAATCACATCCAGTGACATATTTCCAGTTGCAGCAGCAGCTCATTTACACACAGACAGCGGCCGCAGTTGCACTGTCTCGTCACTGCTAGCAGTGTCAGCAATAGCAATAGCCAACAGCTGATAATCTGTTGAACAGACCAAGTGATTAGTGCCACATTAAAATTGATGTTTTACCGGAGCAAACACGATAGGTCTATTGATTTCGTTCCAGTGGTAACGTCGTAGGGGCCTATACATAAACAGAGAGAGATAGAGAAGTTAGCTCCCCGATTGAAAGTAAATAAATCTGGACAACATAGGCTAATTCACCCAAAAACATTAGCAACACAGAGAAAGCTGCATAAAACTGATAATTACGTCGGGATAAACTCCGGTGTTCGTTCTTTTGAAATTTTCCAAGTTTGCGGAGGAGTTCATAGTGTGTAGAAATTTCACAGGTATTGTGGTTCAAACATTTAGGCACAATTTTTAAGCAAAACGTTGCCTCTTTGGCATGAATATGACAGTGACTGCAGTCCGCAGAGTCGTCCAAAAGAAAAGTGAAATTCGACGTAAAATGTCAGTTACGTTCACCCAGTCTTGTATGGGCCGTTAATTGCAAGCGACCGATGCCACGCTGGAGCTAGGTCTATCAGGTTACCCGCGGAAACCAACCAATATTGTGTAGCTCAGACTCAGAGGCGTTCTGAGATTGCAGTTGCCACCGCAGCCAACAGGCAGCCAGCCAGCCACTATCGTCATTTCCCAGAGACTTTCAGACATGACTTGATGCAACTGAGATTATTTAGCTTCATGAACGTGCCAAAATATCAGAACATAATTAGCCTAAAATGTGCCGTCGTGTACTGAAACAGTTACTACGTGTGTTTATTTCATCGAAAATATATTCGCAATTCAAAATTAATGTGACTTTTCACTTAGTATATTGAAAATAGTGCTAAATATGATCAAACTTTGAAAATTCAGTCAAAACATCTTAACTTAAAATATACCTGTGGCTCTACGTCGCACTTTATCAAAATACAATCAATAGTTCTGCCTAGAAAAAAGACATATTAGACAGACATGATCGGTGCTATTGTAAGCAGACTAGGCCTATCACGTTTTCTCGGAGAAAGAATCATCAAATTCCCGAGCGCCACCGGTCAATATTTCATTCGACAAATAATAGCGGACGCGTTGACCGTCGTTCAGAAGTTTGACCTGCAGCACAAGACGCTAATACACATTGCAGATGACCGCGCTCACAATAAGCACACGCTGACGTCGACCACTCCAAGACAGTCGAGCTGCATGGAGACCGGTCGCTGGTCAATCAGTCAGAGACGGCTGCTGCTGCTGCTGCTGTTGAATTAGTCGTTATTATATTGCGGACGTGGTCTCCAGAGACTGTCAGCGGCCGTTCGGCCGTTCGGTCGCCTCCTCGCTGCTGTCGTTCGACTGACTCACCATCTCTCTGTCTCTCCGCCTCTCTCTCCCTCTTTCCCTCTGTCTCTGCCCGCTTCTCGCTCCTGCTGCTGACCACTCTGCTTCCACCTTTAAGCTCAGTTTACACTCGCGACTTTTCACCGATGTGTAACTCGTCCTGTATGCACGGCGCATTAAAATGTCACCAGTAACTGTTACAGTAAGACTCACACCAGTGTACGAGTACGGCGTAGGCCTAATTATTTGTTTTGCTGTTATTTAACCTTATATTCTAGTTTTAACTTGTTTTTTCATAAAACCAGATCATTTTATAGGTGTGCCCTGTCTATAAAAGGATGGAGATTCCGTTTCCAAATAAGGCACTACTTCAGAACAGGAATAAACACAAAAAAATAATTTAAACGAATATTCAGTTTATGAGTTTTAAATACCTGGACAGTGCGAAACTAATTTGAAAGATAGACTGTATCTTGCGATTCAGATGCTTTGCAAAGTTTGCAACTGTTTTATATACTCATTAGTAAATTTTAGTAAGTTGTCTTGTTTTCATTAATTTAATGTGTGTAGTAAATGATGACATAATTTCGACTACAAAAGTACAAATCGAGACCTGCAACTAACGTGTGATGAGTTGTAGTAACATTTCATGTCAAAGTGTTTCTCTGTGTGCTAACAATTACATGGCTTACAGCTTGTGTCTAAATCTTAATAAGGATTCTTCCGTGTACGGTGTAAGCGGGGCTTAACGGAGTTGGATATCGAAGGTGGTCGCGGCGTCGGTAGGCCTAATAGAATGAAGCCGTGCATACGGTATGGGCGGTGACACACGTCGGCAGCGACCAATTGGCGAGGGCGGCGTTGGTCGACGTAACGCAATTACCCGACCCAGTCACAACGAACGCATAAAGTAACCAGCAGAACGCAGCCGAGACTTCACTCAGTGGATCAATTGTTCGATGGTGCGACGGTCACCAGATTTTTACAGTCCTGTGGCACTGGCACGTCCACAATTTTATGACGAATAAGACTGATTAACTATATTATCACACTGCATTATTTATTAAACCTGCTATAAATTACCTTTACTTCACAAACAAGTGGTAGTGAGCAATAAGAGTATTGATATAATTTACAATAACTTCACTGATGAAAACTCGAAAATGATGGCTATGGTTCTTGTCGGAGATATCGTTTTCGTTGTTTTAGAGACTGTTGAGTCATTTGCCTTTTTGCTGTTTGACGATTGTTAAATTATCAGTAAATTTTATTAAAATAAACATACTATGTCACAGTTCAATTGTTCCAATTTTCGAACAACAGAAATGCCATAAATAATAATGAGCTTCATATGTCGAGATTGGTTTAATACTTTAATAGTCTTGCAAAAAACACTGTTGTGCATGGCGAAAAATATAACGGCTCGATACTTACAGACGTAAACATGTGTGAAAAACTATTGCATAAAAGCTAATGCAAACGAAACACGTTTTTTTTTTAAATTCGTGGATCATGAAACATGCAACAGCTGTTCTTTTGTTTATGACAGCCAGCAAAAATCTTTTATCAACCAACGGACGTGCGGATTTATGTCCGCCCGCATGATTCGTCACGAGATACTGTAATGTATAATGCGTCTACCGGGCAATTTCTATGGACGTACAAAAAACAATCCAATTATTTCGCGTCGGTTGGCGCCGGCCGCTCGGTCGCCTAATGCAACGCTGACATTCGCCATCAAGGCGCAGGTTGGCTGGTCGTCTAGCTGTTGTCGCTCGACTGCGCTTGCGCCTGACACATGCCTAACTCTCGGTCGAACGCCGCTTCCACTCCTGCCCGCCCGGCCCGCCCGGCCGCCTGCTCCGGCCTGCTCCGGTCGGCCCTTCCTCCGCCCGTCTCTGATCACCCGCGTCGAGTTTCCGGTCCCGCTGCGTTTCCGGTGCGATCGATTTTCTCGCGGGCGGCGGCGGCGGCGGCGGCGAAGTGGGTGCGAGTGAGAGAGCGAGGGATGATGAGGCGCGCGCGACGTGCAGGGGCGAAGGGCAACGCTCGCTCGTCAAAGGCGATTTTGTCAGCTCGAATAATAGTCATCTCGGCTGTCGCGCGCGTCACGTGGCGCCGCGTCGCGTCTTTCATCGTCGTTGCACGCAAACCGTCGCCGCCGCCGGCGTGTTGGTTGGTCGCCCCACTCGCCCCCTCCTCCCCTCATCCCTTCCGCATCCAACTTTTATCCGGCGTCGCGCAGCTGCCGCAGCCGTTGATGAGAATGGTGATGGAGCGCGGCCGGCTTCATTTCTCGAGGCGACTTGGCGGCGCTCCTCCGCTCGCTCGCTGCGGCTTATTATTTTAATCATCGCGCGCGGTCGAATCACGTATGCACGCTCGGCGATAAACTAATTCTCGCGGGAACTCGCGGGACCGCGACGTTGCGACGACAATCTCCACTCAGTCCAGCGCCGCCGCCCGGCCGCCCGGCCGAGCGGCGTCCGTGCCGACACAGACTGGTGGTCGCTCGGTCAGTCGGGCGGGCGGGCGATCCGCGTGCCGCCGCCGCCGGCGCGGATCAAAGGTCTTATCGCCGACTCCAGCAAAGCACATCCGTCAAAGACACGTTTATTAGACGCGATACACGGACCGCGGCACCGGCCCCGCGCGCGCTCGGCGCCTTCTCTAAATCGTATTTGTCAGGATCCGTTTTGACGGAAGCGCATTAAGCGTATTGTGGCCGAATAGGAGATTTGAAGCAATCTAAATACAAGGATACCGGACTGCTGCTGCTGTTGACAGAAGATATTTCATTTGGTCGAGTTTGCATCAGCATCAAGTTGCACAGTCCGCCTCACTGGCGTAATTACACACTGTAGCAGACCAGTGAATATTACCTATGTATGTGTACGAAAGTACTATTGTCTAGCCTACTGAAATTTAAGTTGTATATTTTATATATTTTTTATTTAATAACACACCTTATTACTATTATTAATATTATACACCAAGTTTAAAACAATCGACGCTTGATGCCTGGACGATATAATTTTACCCATTAATCAATATTTTCAGCAATATGCAAGTAAGAGTTGAGCGTTAGCAATAATAGTTCTCTTTATTTTCTTGGATATGAACAAACTTTTGACTAATGCTTGTATGAGCCTGATTGGTTCTCTGTTTTTTTGAGTTTAGCGCGCATGGTGTGTAAGAACTAAATGCTGAAACAAAACCTGATCACTACAACAAAGCAGCAGCAGCAGCCGTAATCGCAGTAGACAGCAGATGGAGCATGTAGGCTTCTCCATGAATTGTGTAATAACAGACTGTAATACTCTAAGACCGCCTCACTGTTCGCTAGAGGTTCAGCTAATCACGTGTGCACTGCGGAATGACAGGTAGACGTTATTTGTCGCGTGAGCGCCCCGCTGAGGACCATGCAGTGCGCCGATAGACACTTCATGCACCGGGTCTGAAAGATGCTCTTCAGCCGCCGCCGCCGCTGCTGCTGCTGGCGGTGACGGTGGTGGTGCTTCTGCTAATGCGGGCGCACTGTTAAGACACGTTACGTGCAGATGTTGCACCGATAATTAAGCACAGATCGCGCCGGGAATCCGCCAGAGGTCGGCGCTGTCGCTCCTCGCGCACCATTAGTTGTCAAGCGCCGGCGGGTACAAGGACGGGCTCGAGCGACAATTACCGTCTTGGTAGCGGTCGTCGTCGCTGATTGATCGTTCAGTCTCTGATGACTGCCAGCGATGCAGGCGCTCATTATCGTCATCATCTGCTCCAGCTCTGCTCTGCTGCCTGTCAGGAAAACGTGACGCGACAACTCTGGCAGTTACTTCGACCGACTTGTTAGGGCTACTTGCTTCGACGTAACCGCTTTCATTAAATAGCGCGATGAAAAGATGCATTTATCGCGTAACACAGAAAACTGATCCCATTCTCTATTACGAATCGTCTGAAATGTACACAAGCTTGATCAAGGTTCAAGGGTTGAGCCATTTTCGACATCTAAACAATTAGACCCAAATACTGCACGGCAGAAAATTTCGCCACGGCAAGTGGATCGCGTTGTTAACAAAACTCGTCGTCGTCGTCATCGACGGTCGGATTTGTTGTACAAATTGTTTCTGCAGTTGTTTGACAAGATTTTGACTGACGTAGCGCATCGCGGTAGCAGAGCTTCTTGTTCTTCTTCGTAGACAGGTTGACAGCTAAATAATTTCCTGCAGTTATTTATGAGATTGTGAAACTTTGTGTAGAATATCTTGTAAACTTTATTAGTTGCATCAAGAGATTTCTGGAGTATGATTTATTCAGAGGGCAGACCCAAATTATCATTACTATTATTATTATTACTGTATTATTCCATAGCATTGAATCCTGATTCCATGCTAATATAGGTAAACACTTCATTGTCGTTTACAGTTTTCAACAACTCAACAATAATCTCATAGAATACATCTTATTGCGTGAAATTAGGTCTGCTCGTGCCAATCACTAATGCCAATTGCTAATACTGCTGCATCTGTATAAAGTGCACTAATAAGTAAGCTACATAGCAAGTCATTTTGTTGCAGCAACCGTGCAAATTTCATGCGAGGTTAGCTGGATTGTAAGCATTACTCGATGAAAATTACATATTCTTGTCCACATCAATAGTTTCACGCTGGCGTGCGCCTGGGTTAATTAGATAAACGCCACCGGGTCGCGGTGGGATTGTGTGCGGTCGGCGTGAACGAGCGCCACCTAGGGAATAAGTCCACAACGACCGACCGACCGACGCGGCCGCGGCCGACGGACGTCCTGTAATCGGAAGCGACGGTGCATGTACGGCGCCGCGGCCGAGCGCTACTATCTATTATACGAGACCAGCGTCGCGCGGTCGGCTTAAGCCCGTCCGGCGGATTGCGTCCATTTCTGTCCGAACTTGCCCCGGCCGGCCGGCCGGCTGCGTCGCGTGAGGTAACAGCGTCGCGCGCCGCCGGAAGAGAATTAATAGTCTTTGTCGGGCAACAGATAAATTGGACGCGGGCGTGTCGTCGGCTGGAGCGTGATCCATCAGATGGCGGGCGCGTAATCGCCGCCGCGGCGCGCTTTCACGCGCGCTTTTGTCACGCGGCAGAATACGCAATTTACCAGCAGCGTCCTGCTCGGCCCGGCCCGGCCCGGCCGCGACGCGAGGCGACTCCCTGCCGCACTAAACGCCGGCGAAACGGCTGTGCGCGCTCTGGTCGGTCGACGTCGCGCCGCAGCCTGTCATTAACCGGCGCCTAATGCGTTCCGACGACGAAAAAATCGTCCGAATTCATTTCGCGGCGCTAATAAAGCCGGAGGCGGGCGGGCGAGCGGGCGGGCGGCGGCGCGATGGATGATCAATCTCTCTTCGGCGACGCAAGATGTCAGCGTTAGGCGTAGTCGGCCGGGCCGGGCCGGGTGCACCAGCGCGGCGGAGTCAGCGCTCTTCGTCGTCGTTGAATTATTAATAGAGCAGCAGCGGCGGCGGCGACGGCGACGGCCATCGTTTGACAAGCGACTGCGCTCTACTACTGTTTCACCGAGCGACTGGCGTGCTGTGCCCACTGCTGCTGCTGCTGCTGCTGCTGCTGATATCATCAGTGCAACGTCATCACCAGTGTTTACATGCACGCCATCAGCGCCGGCCGGCGCTCTAGTGACTCCGCGCAAAAACGACGTCGCGTAGGGGCCTACAAATCTGCTTATACGACCGTACAGAGATAAATGAACAAGCAGTCTTTTTATCATAAGTTGTTAGCACGCTGCATTTCTTTTTTTGCGATGTTCTCTGTGTGTACGCCAACATTTTAGGTCTAAAATAATTCCTGGACGTTCAGGAGATATTTGACGAAAAACGGTTCTCAGTAGCAGACTAAGGCATTCACAGACGGCAAAATTAAAAAAAAATACTTTCGAACGATAATCGAATAACAATCAAAAAGTACATCTCTGTTAATTTCAGTCGTGAAATAATCGTTGCTAACAGCCAAAACTGTCATATTAAAGTAAATGCATTTAAGTGTATTTCAAATGAAATAATGTTTTGGAAAAGTACAACAAACACTGACGACATTTAAAGCCACACAGGTGAATTGCATACAAATAGTCTGAATAGTTTCGCGTAGAATTTAGTTGTAGGTATTTTAAATATATTTTTATTAGACCTAACATTCCTTAATATCTAAACATGCCGTACAATACGTGTATATCTTTCAGTTCGCACATATCCCTTAGCATTTAGTACATGTGACCTGCGTGTTTGTTATGAATTATTATGTGTACAATAAACAAATGAGACTACACTATGTGCGAGAATGACGGCAGTGAATGCTGAATGACTTCAGCGAAGTGTCGGACGTGCACCGAGTGCCCGATACTGATTATGTGTCGAGACTCGAGCAGCAACTTGCAGCACCACCGTGATACTGCAGTTGATTGATTACTGTTCGCGTGACGATCACAACGCAGCAGCAGCAGCCACGACCTGCGTCACGCGCAAATCTGTCCGCGAAATCGCTGCGTGTAAACAGCAGAACTGTTGCGGCGCGTTGCGTGCGTGCACGCAGTCCGACCGGCCCATTATCGGTCGTTCGTTCGGTCGACTCCGCACTTATGTCAGCACGCGGCCACGCGCCAGCATCCACGCCTCCTCCCTTCTCTCGGCCGCATCCCATCCATCCATCCTCCACCGCCAGCCGCCGCAGCTGCCGCCCGCCCGCGCGCGCGCGCCGCCATTGAAGCTTTTTCTAATTTCCGGTCTGCTGAGGCGCCGGGTCGGACCGGCGGGATTAGGTTTCAACGTCGAGGACGGCGCGCGTACAATGGAAGCCGTTATTAACGACGACATGTGCCTGGCAGCTCTCTCTCTCTCTCTCCGTCTCCCTGTACCCCGGGGCATCGTCAACGCCGCCACCGCCGCGGGCTGCATGATTCTCTGCCGGAGGGATGTCAAGCTCAGCGGGCACGTTCGATTTCTACTCGTGGCGCCTTCGTTCATCTTTTCATTTCTGTATCGACTTCTGGCTGTCGTGTATCAAAGCGACGGCCTGTTGCGCGTTTTCATGGCTTCCGCTCTGCGCTGTCAGACCAACAATTAGAAAACCAACCATAGCTGTTGCTTTTACGTCCGCGCCGTCAATTTGGTAGACCCGTACAAACGACTGTAACTGCGTGTCACACAATAATGACGTGTCTGCGACTGTAGCAACCGTCGGCTGTTTTCTTAATTGTACAAATCTTTATTCACAAGTAGTGAAGAAAACAAGCACAAAAAAGAGATACGCAAAATATATGACTACAGTGAATAATGTAGCTTTGGAGCTGTAATCTTTGTTTTGTATATATGCAATTATTGTATAGGCCTAATTGTTTTGTTTCATCTATCACTTGCTCATAAATAGTCGCTCAATTATACTTGCCATTTTTCCTTTTCTTGTACTTTTTGTGTAGGCGATATCTTTACATACGTCATCATTAAAAATCCTTTTACTTTTAATGTACTGTAGTGTTTCTTCTGGATGTGATTAATCTGATTATGTGTAAAATAATCTTATTGAATTCAATTGCGTGAATCATTGTGTTCAAATTACGTACCTGTTGTAATTAGTCTTATTTTGTTTAGTTAAGTTTAGTTAAGTCTTGTTTTTTTCTGTTTTTTTTTGCTATCACATGTTTGTGGTGAAATAAAGCTGTGTGTACCACGCTGCCGTCGAGTGTTCTGAATGTGTTCGTCACTGCGTGTGGCAACGGAAGTCGACGCGTTATGATTCAGAGATTTCCGGCTGATCGCAACGCAAAGTTGAACGCGCCCGGCATCGTCGCGTGCTGCCGACGTGCAGCGTCCACCTGAGTCAGCGGTAGTTCTCTCTCTGCATCAAAGGCTTCAGCTGCTGCTGCTGGTAGTGCTGCGTGCCGTAATCTGGCTAATGGTGTTACGCAACCGGATCCGTGGCTAGTCCAGCAACAGGACTTAGCGACCGGTGGCGCCGCCGTCCGCAAGTAACAACAGACGTGACGCCGGCCGACCCACCCGTGTTGACCGCACGCATTCAGCTGCTGCGCGACCGCTCATCGCATTAGGATGATCAGACCTCATAAAATATTGCAGGAGCATGAACACAACCGCAAACAGTATTAGGCGCACGAAATAAATCTTCAGTTAACTGAGTTTTACTACATTGTTATTGGTTACGGGTATTAGGACTAATGGCGGAAATATATTCTTTTTTTCAATTATACGCCTACACTAGATCTGTATTAGGAATTAATTATGCATGCTATAGCACTCAGAAACACTAACCTATAACAGTAGGGCTGTTCAGATGGCAATGAAAAGATGTGCACGGAAACGACGCCATCGTTCTTAATAATCGTATAGCCAATACGTGACCTCCATCAGTGACCTAGTCGGCGACACTGAGTGACCGTTGATAGTCATTTCCAGCTTTGTTCCGCGTAGGTTTAATAACAAAGATTGCTAATAGAGGGAGTAGCGACTGGACTGACCCTGCACGGCTGTTTCGTGTAGATTATCAGCTAAACTACCGGGCAGAGGTGGACAGTAGGCTATATACGAAATGCCTTGGTTCCTTGGGCCCATGCGGGTCTCCCCCAACGGCATCTTGGTCGGTTCATCCGTTTGTGCAATGCACACGGTCGTGACCTATACACATACAGACATGCAGACCACGGAATGTCAAGACATACGTAAGAATAGCCCGCATCAAGCATTGCATCTTCTGCATGTGGCGATGCTGGTTAAAAATTTGCAAGACCCAATGGCGGCGTGACGATAGGCCTATGCCAATCGCCAGTTTCGACCACTTGCGTGACCAGCATGGGGTTTCCTATTAGTGTTCTGTAGTAATCATAGCCGTAAAATGCACCGTCTCGAGCTAGGGGTTTCCAGCTAGCTAAACCTTCAATGCTTTGACACTGTTGGTTGGGCACCAGGGAGAGCATCTGGCCCAGTGGCGGCGCGAGGGTGTTTGCCGCCCGGGGCAAACGTCTCTGTTGCCGCCCCCGCCAATCAGATCGGCAATTGATATTCTTATGGAACTTACAACGATGGCATTGGTGTGGACTGTCACGAACAGTACGCTAAGTTGGGGGGGGGTGTAATTACGTAATGCAA
>Ga0126332_10000764_pt1 | contig 11033 bp, 9 predicted proteins | sample InaspJWI42metaG_FD_94482 | JGI IMG/M metagenome (GOLD analysis project Ga0126332, IMG submission 94482) | Marine gutless worms symbiont microbial communities from Oahu, Hawaii - Inanidrilus sp. 2 OAHU.JWI-42 metaG | ecosystem: Host-associated > Annelida > Digestive system > Unclassified | place...
GAAGTTCCCGGCCGCTGACGGAACTCCATCGGCGCCTGCGGATGATCAACATAGCCGGCAGTGGTGCGCCCAAAACGGCTGGGGGAGGGTACGTGGGAGCGCTACCGGCGAAGTGCAGTGGCCATCGGCCCCCGGACGACTGGCCAGGGAATCACCGCCTCCCCCCCCCGTCGGACACCGCTGGACAATCGGTCGACGTCGCGGGGGGATGGGTGCGTGAAACGGCGGGCAGTGGCCGGGTCTCCGGCGCCGTGGCGCACCTGTCAAAGTAGACATGCAGCGTGACGGAGGGACGCGATCGCCGACCGAATGCTGGGTATGGGAGACCACAGGCCCGCCGTCGGACGCGGCCGACGATGGCGGTCGGCACATTTGATGTCTGCTCTAACGCGGCTGTGAACAGTGATCTTTCTTGTTTCCAATATACACTGTAGAGGCAGACTGAAGCGGCCGTTTTTGCAGTGCCCGGCCGACTCAGTGGCGTAACTATGGTTATCAGCTCATGGCGGCAGAAACATCTGTTCCTACCGCTTTGATACGCCACTGTCCTTTGTTTCGCGGCGTCGGTGGCCGTGCGTCTGGTATGCGGGCCACGGCCGCCATGAAGCAACAAGTGATCGACTGATAGCAAGTGCGGAGCGACCGGTGACAATTATCCCGCTCACAATAGGCCTTTCGGTAACCGGTAAAAAACCGGTTTCGGCAAACCGGTTACCTGTTCCGAAAAATAAACGGTTTTAACATCCCTAATTGCAAGCTACTTGTATTGCTTGTTTTAGGGTTTTGCTGCTTATTAAGTCGTTGTGGACATTTCTGCACTGACATATAGTATACCAGTAGCACTGACAATAATACAAGCTTGACGTGGCTAGGGCAACATGTGTAGAAGTACTGCAAAGAGTCGAGGGAATCTGACATTATCTGGATACTAGTCACCATATAGTCATGCTAGGTGAATGTGTGTGTATGGCAGAGGCGTACTGAAGCAGCAGAGTGGAAGTCCCGACTGGGGTCAGCAGGTCGCTGACGTCCTCCGCGCTGGTATACAGCGGCCAAAGAAGGGCCACGACGCCGGCGACCATCCTCCAATAACTCCAATGAGGGCTGCGACTGAAGCAGAGCTGGGTCACGAGGCTTGGCGATTGTATGACTACATCACTCGGCACTTCATTGCCACCGTCAGTGTTATCGTCTTACTCACTTTTCTCTGCCTCTTTTCTGTTTGTTTTAATTAAACTAGCGACTAGGACTCTAGTCCCTTTGCAACGTTTACGCCTTTGGCGCTTTCTCTGCTCATGCCTTCGGCGCTTGCTTTGTCTGCATTCGTCACTCTCTGTTTGCGCTATATTCTGCCACTGCGAACATCGTCGTAGCAGCAACAGTGGCAACATTGACGTCATAGTAACACTATGACGTCATTGTTGCTATGACGTCACGTCCATCCCCACACATTCCATGCCTCACTAGTATGCTTAATATTAGTATGGATAACGTTAATCTCACTACTGCTAGTGTTCGATTTTACATGGAGCTGAAGAAGATGCTTTTTCTCAGGCTGTTTGACGTCAGGACATTTGTGAAGTGTATGTAGCAGTACAAGGTGTCGCTTATGTTGCAGATAAGTTCCGACTGTCGGTACCTGTTGACGACCGTCATGTTTGAAGTCGGTGGCGAGGTGTTCTGCTGCAGTGGCAAGACTGTTGTCGATCCTGGATACACGGCCGTTATGTCCTGGCAAGCCATTCCACCAGAGGAAGATCTGCCATCTTCATGCCATGCTGAACAAGTCTGCAGTATTAAAGAAGTATGTTGAATCGACTGTGTAATGCTTAGCTTTGCTTTCTGACAGTCTAAATGATTCTGCAGCAGTTTCTAATTGCATAATGATATGTTATTGTCATAAATTTTATCACAACATTTTTGTTATCTTCTCTGTAGCTACAGTGCATTTTCAGTTCAAGTTAAGCCTCAGTTTGTCTTGCACTTTCTGTGCTTTGATGCAGTTGGCTGAGTATTTCTATCAAGTCGTGTGGCATGTATAATTATACCAATGTCTTTATTTTTATCATCTTTATTTCTTTGATGTTGTGGGAGAACATTTCCTACAGTATGGAGTTAAACTTGTCCACACACTTGTAATATTCCGTGCAGTTGAAGCTTGTTCCAAAACAGACCTGCCGTTGGGTTTGGTCTCTTATTTGAACTACACTATTCAAAAACAGTTTCCTTAACAGATGTTTATTTTCTTATGTTTAATTTTTTTACGTGTTTTATCATGTGTTGTGTTTGTATTTTAATTATTAACTTGCTGTGTTGCCATTTTGTATTCTACATGTATTTGTCAACCATATGTCATTGTGTGCGTTTGACATGCAAAAATAAAAGGCAATTTACTTACTTACTTAACGTCACTAATTTTTTTGGTATTATATAGAGACAATGAGCCTTCACTGCTTCGACGCTGTTGGTTGGATGGCAGGAAGGGCATCCGGCCTGTAAAAAATGGAGTGGTGGGGTGCTGGCGTGGTTATCTGTCTGGAGCAAGGTGCTGGCTTGCATATGGCCCAGCTGATGCCACTGCCACTCACTGTCTCTTGCTGCAGTAAAATCCAGATGGCTTTTACCTTTCTGGTACTGGCTCACCCAGGTAGTCCCGAGACAAAGGGCCGTTAAATGGTCATTTGGTGCGTGTATATAGAGAAAATTTGTCAGAATCATGCAATGTGGAGTTTGAATGTGTCGTGCTGTATACAGCTGAAGCTTATTGCGACTACATGTCAGAGGCGGAGCTGATATCGCCGATGCATTATTGAGTTAGATTTGTCATGTATACGTGTTACTGTGATGTTCTGCACAGCTGAAGCTCGTCGAGAAGCAGACGAGCCCGCCGGACTACTTGTCGGAGGCGGAGCTGATTTCACTGATGGAGAAACATGGCATCGGCACCGATGCCAGCATTCCAGTGCACATCAACAACATCTGTGAGCGAAACTATGTCACCGTGTCTGCCGGTCGCCGACTCAATCCTACGACTCTGGGCGTAGTTCTTGTGCACGGCTATCAGAAGGTAGGTGGCAGTGTTATAACATGAGATATTTGTTGAGTATCAGTTGGTTGGTGGCATTTGAACAACAGTGAAAGTGAAATTAAAATAAAAGGTAGAAATAGTTACGTAAATGCTTTGTGACGTTACATTTCTATAGTAAAATTATAGTCACAAAATCAAATGTGTGATATTGTCAGTGACTTGGTGAGATGGTGTTAAAGAGCTGGTTCATCCCAAGAGATCTGACTTTCTTAGTAAACTCATATGCAACCAGTGCGAAAACAGGCCGTTAAACGGGTGTAGTAGGTAGTAGTTGTAGTTGTAATAGTGTCTTGACCACACATTTATATTCACTTGAAAAAAACAACCATGAAATTGAAGTTCTAACAGTGTCACAGTCTTTTTCCTTCAGTTGATGCAGGTTTTTGTCATGTTAATACTATGGTAATATGTGAACTATTTTAATATGCTGTACAGCTGAGCACTTTTAATCTGGTTATTAGCGTATAATTAAGTGATATATGTATCTGTGTATGTATGTAATGCAGATTGACGTAGACCTAGTAAAGCCAACAATGCGAGCTGCAGTGGAGGAACAATTGAATCTTATCGCCCACGGCAAGGCAGACTTCAATGCCGTACTCGGGCACACCATCGACACTTTCACAGCCAAGTTCAAGTACTTTGTCGAACACGTCCAAGCGATGGACGAGCTCTTTGAAGTTTCCTTCTCTCCACTTGCATCATCTGGCCGGCCAATTTCTCGGTATTACCGGTACCCACATTGTTTTGCGTAGCTAATTTCTACATTGTATCATGTCATAACACGGTGAACAAAAGAGTGATATTTTCCAGTTTTTGTGTTCTTTGGTTTCTTGGTATTGCCAACACATTTAGTAATTTTTGTGTTATAGACAGTTGTTCCTTAATTTGTTTAACACCGTTAATATTGTTACCAATATTTATAAGTGTTCTTTCATTGTTTTGCTAACCAAATTTTGTTATTGTACAAAACTCTGTTTCACGAGTTTCTGTGTCTATGCAAAGTCTTCTTTTTCTTCTTCACATGGTAGAGTTGTGTTCATTGTCTGGTGTTTGTTGGTGTGCAGGTGTGGTAAGTGTCGCCGCTATCTGAAGCTGATCATGGCCAAGCCGGTCCGACTGCACTGTGCCAGTTGCGATGAGACACTGAGTGTGCCTCAGAACTGTAACATTCGTCTCTACAAGGAACTGCGCTGTCCGCTTGATGACTACGAACTCCTCTACTGCACGACCGGCACCAGTGGCAAGGTATTTGTGTGATACTGACCAGTTGTACATTTTAGTAAGTAAACAGTACCACTACTACTACTGTTTTGCAGCCATTATGCAGGACAACCTGCGTTAGCCCGCACCCTCAGTTACAAACCGGAGGATTTTGTTGTAGTGACGTTTTACTGCCCATGTGTCCTTGCTCACTGCAGCTAGCACTTTCAGATTAGGGAGAAGACACTAATTGTTTTGACGACAGTTTCTAACATCTGACTCATCGTGTTTATTTCAGCACATTCAGATTAGGGAACTGCACACTAATGTTCTCATCAGCTGTGTTACCTGCACAATCTTCATATGTTCTGCAACAGTAAACAATAAGTAATCACGTACATAAAAAATTGTGCAGTTCGAAAAATGTGACAGTTTGCTTTTCATTGATAACTTACTTAAAATGGCGTACTCTAGGTCCTGACACCCATCTCAGTTCTCAGTGCATTAATCTGGATGATCAGTAGTGCCCATTTTGGAAAACCTGGAGAAATCATGGAATTAGGGACAGTTTAGGAAAAAGTTTGGTTTTCATATGACATCAGCCTCTGTTTTGGAATACTGCATAGGTTGAACTTTATTTTCTTTCACCAGACCTCTGTTCGATAGGCACTGTTATCGTTGTAAAACCTATAGCATGATTTCAGGCTGCATTTACTGACAGCCAGTATTAGTGAACATACTGCATGTTACTAGTAATTTGCCTCGGATGATCTTTTTGATTGATCGATTTGTGTGTAAAGTACGGCTGAGTGTGCGGCTTTGCTGCAGGGCTATGCACTGTGTCCGTACTGCTACAGTCATCCTCCGTTCCGTGAGATGAAGAAGGGAATGTGCTGCAACGAGTGTACTCACCCGTCGTGTCCCAACTCGCTTGCAATGACTGGAGTATCGGCGTGTGTCGAATGTGACTCCGGCACTCTGGTGCTTGACCCCATGTCCGCACCAAAGTGGCGCATCGTTTGCAATAGGTCAGCTTGTTCAAGTCTTATATTATGATGTTTACTTCTTAACTAATAATAATGCCTGTCCATTGCCCTTCAACGGGGAAATGCAGTCTCCTTCCTGTGCACGTTCACTGCCACCGATTAATCACCCACTGCAGTCATTTCTTCTGCCTACAGGCTTTGTGCTGGTGGGCTAAAAAAAATAATAATAATACCTCTAGCCACCAGTGATATTTGTTTTTAGCTTCTTGTTTTTAACCCCGAGGGATCTATACTACCTGGGGTTAAAAAAGAATAATAGCAAAAAAACAGATTTATATAGTGCCATAAGGTCGTACGTAACTTCAGAGGCACTGTGGCCAGGCAGTGTGCAAATATTACAAACATCATTAGACGTTGGATTCTGTTATTAAAGAAACACATTTATAACCAACAGTGATGTTTGTATTATTTGTTATTTTGGTTTCATATTAGTCATGTGCTCTTGTTTCTGCACTCGCTTTCTACAAATTGTTACTTATAACATCATTTCATTCACATCCAACCTTTGGTGGCACTGAATAACTGATGTGCCATTAAGAAACTGCTCACTTGCCATTATCAGAGAGCCAGTGTAAAGGCTGCAACTTTCCTTGGCAGTTAGTTAGAGAAAGAAGGTAGGATAGGGTCCAGTAAGTGATTCCATCATCTAGCATTACCAGGGCATCCATACATGCAATAATTTTGCTTCAGTCACTCCGCAGAATCAAGATCAAACAGATAACTCAGTATCATGTGGAAAATGATCGTTGAACCGACGTGTGCTGTGTGTGTTCTGATAATGTTGTTCCTGTGTTCTTTGAAGGTGTAATGTCATCATAAAGTTGCTGGAAAATGCGACAAAGATATCACTGACTGATGAGACTTGTGAAGAATGCCAGTCTTCGATTCTTGATGTCCAGTTCAAGGTATATGAACTGCGTTTAATTAAACAAGTTGAAGAATGTCTTTTGCCCACTTAGCAAACAGAAGAAAAATTCATGTTAGTGAAACACCAGTATTGCTAATGTTTCCGTTGGCTCTATAAATACATATATTTGCCTAATAAGAATAATGCTAATAATGGGAAATGGCCAGACGGTCTTTCTGTGGTCCCCTGGGAGGCTGGAAAGCCACTGACTTGGGGCGTGACAGTCGTCTGTCTATTGGCCGACTCATACGTTTCAGCAGCTGCCCGTGAAACTGGTTAAGTCTGTGAAATATTCAAACATCCAGACACATCACACATTGCAGCCAAGTGCTGTTGAATCATTGGGTCCAATTAATGAGTCTGGTCGCGTTTTCCATTCTAACTCGGTCGCAAGCTTTCTGATCGGTCGGTGATGACAGAGAAATCAGCTTTTTATTTCATTGACTCTCCATTTTGATTCAGTGGTACAATGCCATCTTACAGTAACGTGACAGTTTTGTTTTGCAAAGGAGGAGGACGAGTAAGGTTCATTCCAGCTTGATTTTTGTACTTTTTGTATTGCATATTGTAATTTTTTTATTCCCTGGGAATTGAGTACTGGGGTTAAAAATAATAATAATAATAACAATATTAACAACAACAACAACAGTAATAATAATATAATATGAATACGAGTGATGGTGTTTATGCTGTTGGTGTTTATTCGGTATCACATTCTGCTTATGTTAGTACTTTCTATGAACAATCTGCAAACCTTTCCAAAGATATTTAATAGATTCTTCTTGCGCGTCAGATTCGAATGTTGCTTTCGATCATGCATGTTTATGTATCATATTTACTTGCTTGCTTTTGAAGCATTCTTCATAACTGCTTTTTACTGACTTTTACTTCCTGCATTCAGTTTTCTTTTAGCCAGCCTAGTTTTTTTTCAGAAATTCTCCAGATTAGGCCAGGGCTGCCAATTTTAAAAGTTATTTCTTGTATTGGATTCAGAGGCGTTTGAGGCCTGCTTCCGTTTTCTTCATGTGATATATGTGTGTGTATTAGACCAAGTCTCCGCTGCCTGGTGAAGCAATGGAACATGTTGGTTGTATATTCTGCGATGCTGTTCTTCGGCCGCTCGTCGAGCTGAAATATGCCAAGCCGTCGCGTCCGGTGAACATGTCACGGCGTGGTGGGAGAGTGGGCGGCAAAGGTCGAGGTCGAGGCGGCCGAGGTCGTGGCAGGGGTCGACCCAAGGACAAAATGTCACAGCTCGATGCATACTTTGTATGAGCTGCACAGAGAAATTTACTGGGAGCTACTTCACTATTGGGGGGACATCAGTTCATTTGCCTTATACTTAATCCCCAAAAGCATTGTGCATTGGCAGAGTTCCGATTATTAGGTGACTGTTATTTTGGTAAGGGAATTCATAGCAAAAATGATTATTGTAAATATAATAATGAATAATTTAAAAAAAATACACAACATAACGTTGCTGCTCTGCTACCATTGCTAATGTTTACAAAATTTGCCGAGTCAGAACTCCGCCACACTCTATGATAAACCAAATGGCACTGAGTGTGACTGAATGACCTAATAATGTGCTGATATGTTCTATCACTCACTGGGGACATCAGTGAAAGAGACAGCCTTGTTCAACAACTTAAATAGGTCATGGACATATAAAGGACAGGAAACATTTTATCGTCATGTGATGGTTACATATTTTGGTGCACTCACTAGGTTTATAAGCTGAGAATTTGGTGGCCAGTAACATTTCATGTGATCTTTGATCTATCCCCCTGACTATTCCATTACATCAGAAGTAAATTTTGTTATGGATGAGTTTGTTGTGAATGAGGTATGGCAAGATTGCTCTAGCCATATATTGCTGTTACTGTTTTGGCTATATGGAGGTTTATTGTCAGATTTATTATTAAGGCAAACTTGTAATGAGACTGCAATTTTCTGGAATGGCTGATGTCTCTATGTTGTAATTTTCCCCATAAAATTTTCATACTGCTGATATTAATTTGTGTCATCATGTATGTGTGCAGTATGTGCCCCCTTGGACTCCGACAACTATTTTAGTTGTTATGGAAAAGAGCAACATGTGTTTATTGTTTTAGTGCATTAGCTAAGAGGGACCTAAGACTAAATCTTGGCAGGAAGAGTGTTTTGGGGAAGTGTATTGTAAAATGGTGTTTTGAGACATTTTTTGTGTTTATTTTAGAAGTCAGTGTTTTGTTCTTGATTGTATGCAGTTTTAAATTCTGATTCATATAAGTATCATCCATACCCTATTGCCCTTGTACTGTCATGACGTGCTGGTTGACTTGTTTTAGCTATTTATTGCAAATTTGTCATTAATCTGCTGCTGAATATGAAATGTTGGCGTGCAGTCTGTTTAAACAAGCCTGATAAATGCAGATTCTGGACAGTGTCATTTTTCACTGTTACCGTCTTCGTTTCAGTGTTGACTAAGTGCCAGTACAGTTTGGTAGTTTTTATGAATGTGTCAGATACCATGTGTTGGCTCTTTTTTCCAGATGGCATTTGTTTGCTAATGAACACTAATTAATCTTTTCTCAAGGAGCTCCAGTTTTGTGATCAGAGTTTGGTTTTTGATGGCTGGATTGGATTTTTATGTAACATGGTTGTTCCGGGTTTGGTTCATTAGTTCTCACGCCAGACAGTTAGTCAAGCTCGCCCATTGTTTATTGATAGTAACACAATATTACCTGTTTGTTTTAAAGTACTAATAAATATTATATCAAGCTGTTGAGTTGATATATTTCAGATTTTAACGACTGCTACCACTGATTGTGTGCAACTTTAGATGCATTGTTGTATGCAGTTTTTCCATCTCAATATACCCTTCTTATTAGCCTATCCATGTATACTTGTTTCAGACGCAACACTTTTTGAAGTTGTACATTTTTTGTCATTTCTTTAATGACGACAATTTCTAACATCTGACTCATCGTGCTTATTTCAGTTCTGCCTGACTTTACCACAGCAACTGTTTACATCAGCCACGTCTTGCTGCCGTGTTTCAGACATGGACAAAACTTCTTGAGAGCAGCACATCTGTGACAGGCACACGGTAACAGGGTGATGCTTGTTCACATCAGAGAATTCAGTGCAAATGGACAGATGAACAAATGACACATGAAAATGCACAACATGTAACTAATATCGATGTAGCCCGTAATACTTCTACAGCACCTTAAACCGGCAATAATGCACTATAGTGAAGTCTTGTTATTATGCCTTCATCATCATCACTATGACCTTGGGATTAACATTTTACATGAAAAAAACACTAAAAACAACAATGTAAATAACAGAATTTCTATCAAGATTACACACGTGACTGTTTAATGGCCCTTTGTGTGTAACTACCCAAGTGAGCCGGTACCAGAAGAAACCGCCCACTCACACCCATGAGGGTGTAATACAGCACAATCTCAAACATCTAGGCATATGTCCGTATTACAAAACAATAAGCAAAAACAACATTGTTTTTGTCGGTGTCATTTTCAGCCGCCCCAATAGACTGCAATGGCGAGGTACTTCCAGTGGTAGGACTGGTTCAGACGGCTGATGAACTTGTAACATCTTGCATTCATTGCAGAGAAGTGCCGTGTGGAACGTTTCCTCTCGCAGATCAGCGGACTGCACCTAGCTTGCTGCCGGAAATATTTGACGTCGATGCTTTGCCTGAGCCCGGCCTGTTGTAGCAACAAGTCACAGCATAGCAACTGTTCTCTATGTAGATGCTATCATCCTACAGGCTACAACTGGCACTCGGTGTTGTTTTACTTGCTTATTGTTCATTTAATAATACTGCAAAGTCCTAATTGTCTAAGCATGTGTCAGTATAAAAACTACACTATGTTTAATGAGCACATAATCAGTCTTTTACTGTCTCACAGCAGGCTTAAAACTCATTTCCCACAAATACTTTCCGCTGTAGACTGCTTGTACCAAACAGGCTGTTTGCAATGACTATGGGAATTATATAGTTTTTTTGCTGGTTTTTGTTTCTAGTTTTTAAAAATTATTCTCTGTAAGGAAAACTTTGCTGGAAACAATTCAGTATTTCAATGCTCATTGTTAGACCTTTTCAGAAAGTATCACTATGCATGTACCATCTGGGCAGTACAAGATATGACAGATACTGGCATTGTTCCATGTCTCCCTTGAAAAATTATTTTAAAATTATTAATGGTAAAATTCATATTTAAAATTCACATCTAGTGAACAGATGCGAGTGAACTGACATTTAAGTTTAGAAGGAGGCACTCGCTTCTCTGAAATTCTAAATGTGCCACTAGACTGCATTATTGTTCTGTGTACTTACTTTGGCGGCAAAGTTGGAGGAAATCTCTTTTTGATGACTTGGCTGCCAATTGGTTTCCTGCATGCACAAACCACAACACATGCTATCCTTGTAAGTTAATTTTCACTAGCTATATAGCAACAGTATGTTCAGACAACACACAACATCAACCACCGTTTTACGGCCATTATACAGGTCAACCTGTGTTAGCCAGCACCTCCACTAAGAACTGAAGGTATATTGTTGGTGCAAAGTTTTACTGGCAGCAACCAGTGCATTCGGATTAGGGAGAAGATGCTGGAGTTCTCCTCAACATTTAGCTATATGCTTTACGTTTAAAAGCACTGAACACAATTATTTGTCATTTGGCAGTAAATAAACTTTTATTCTACTGCATTTTAGTTGGTCATTATATAAAAGTAAATTGCAACAAATAATAATACCTGCTTAGCAGAACCC
>Ga0126332_10000766_pt1 | contig 11028 bp, 7 predicted proteins | sample InaspJWI42metaG_FD_94482 | JGI IMG/M metagenome (GOLD analysis project Ga0126332, IMG submission 94482) | Marine gutless worms symbiont microbial communities from Oahu, Hawaii - Inanidrilus sp. 2 OAHU.JWI-42 metaG | ecosystem: Host-associated > Annelida > Digestive system > Unclassified | place...
CTAAATGCCCCTACGCCAAAAACCCTAAGTCGGACCTAAGGTTAGGGTTAGGGTTAGGGTTAGGCCTAGGGTTAGAGTCCATCCAGGGGTTGCTGCTGCAGCCGTCCAGGGGTTGCAGCTGCTGTAGCTGCAGATCCAGGGGCCGTATATCGTAGAACTATCAAAACCCTACTACTCCGGTGCCCTAACCCTAAAATTCCAGTTTTCCCCTTTTGCACAAATATAGCTATTATTGCAAATCCGCAGCAGGAACTAAATATACGAAATAATGTAACATCTTATGGATGTCGGTTTTGTCATTGCATACATGTACATGTATACAGCGGTATATTAACTACAGGTGTATACACATCGGACACCGAGATGTTCCAAAAAGGGAGACACCAAACTCATGGCGATAACTCTGTTAATTCTCAGCCGACTTTCAAGTTGTTTTCACTGTCAGATTCTACAGTAAATTTGCAGCAAATCACTTATCAAAGATCCCACTATTTACCTTGAATGTGTCGCTACACAACCTTTTGGAACACTAATGTCAGAAAATGAGCGGTAGTCGCATACTAATGTAGTTATTAACGATAATTACAAGGTAAAGTAGTTACATATTAAAGGTGTGGTGGGATTGTCAGTAATCGAATTAAGAAAGGTCTATTGCTGAGTCTGTCAGTAAAACTATTTTTAAAATCGGTGAATATTTGGCATAGTTGCGGACAAAAAAAGTGGATTGTGCGGTGCACTTTCTTCGTCTTTTAGCAGTGTATATGGTGGCCTGCAGGCACACAAAGTGCACAAGACAACCATGTTCTTGTTTGTAACTTTGCCAAATATTCACTGATGTAAAAAAAATCCGCTGGCAGACTGAGCAATAAACCTTTCTTAATCTGTTTATCGACAACTCCACCATACCTTAAATATGTAGCTACGCTACACTGTAATTTATCGTCAATCGCTTGTTTTGTAAGGTAGTATGGCAACATATATACAAGGTGTGGTGGGATTTTTAATAACCTTTTTTCCGCAAATTTACTACAGAATCAGCCAGTGAAAGTGAAAATCGGTCAAGATTTGACAGATATATCACCAAGAGTATGGTGCCTCGGACTCTCTCCCTTTTTATTACTTTTGTGTTCATATTGCAATAAGTAGGCCACTAGGCGCATATCGTCATACCTCTGTTGTTAAGTATCGCATGCTGCATTGCAATTTTCACGCAATTATTAGCCCGCATCGCAGTGCAAAGAATAGATGCGGCTATTTGTTAGTTACAGATGTTACAGCGTGGTCTGTGTATTGGATGAACCGATCGAAATGCCATTTGGGGTGTGGGCTCGGGTGAGTCCAAGAACCAGTTGGTGGGGCCCACATCCCCCATGGGAAAAGGCCGTCTCCCGGTCCACTGTAACGTACAGGGAATATCCAGCGTGTGGTCGATATTCTCAACCTTATTCGGTAGGTGCCGGCAGCGATGCGGCTTTCGCTGTCAGTAATGCAGCAACTTGTTGCAATATTCAACTGCAATATACTTTTAGGCCACATCGCAATGCATAGCGTAAGATGCGGCTTATTGTTACACATACAGCGTGGTCTGTATATCAGCCTGTTGGTCACGAGCGTGAGTCGTGCAAAAACGGTAAAACCGATCGAGATGCCGTTTGGGGCTGTGGACTCTTGAGTCCAAGGTACCGTGCATTAGGTGGGACCCGGGTCCCCCACGGAAAAAGGCACTTTTGGGGTCACACTTAGGCATGTCCAAATTCGCCTGCGGTCGATATTCTCAACGTTATTCGCTAGGGGGCAGCAGCGATGCGACCTCTGGCTATAGTAGTGTTGCAGATTCCCGCGTAATAGCACATTTACTGTATATTATACACGTTCCGTGGTCTGCGTATGTGAGTGTGTTAGGAACACTGGTAAGCCCTGCAAACACGGTTGTACCAATCAAGATGCCTTTTGGGGAACAGACTTCTGTAGACCCAAGAAACCGTGTATTACATGGGGTGTACGTTGGCGCCAACTGATGAATACGATTACACGAGTCATGTGCGGCGGCGATGCGGCCTCCCCTTATGTCAAATTACTTTTAGACCGCTTGTTAGTATATACCGATTGCTAACAACCCTGATCGCCCACGAGACCCCAGGTTTCCTGTGATTCCCTGGACCCCCATGCAGCTAGCAAAACCCGCCGCCGCATCCGAGATGTATACACCGTATAGCTCTGAACAACTCTGTGTTCAGCTACATACGTACGCTGACAACATGGCACTGCCTGCATTCGCCCGCTGCTGCTGCGGCAAGCGATCTATATTTCCAGCCCGCCGGACCCACAGCAGCAAACCTGCAGCAGCGGCGTGCAGCGGCCGAATTGGACAGACACACAGACGGGCGGACGGACGTCCCACAGTTGCATAAACCCTGCTCCGCATACTATGCATGCGGGTAAAAAAGGTAGCCCATACTCGATTACCGAGCGTAGGGTTCCGGAGCTGATCCCGGTTCTTGGCAGTCAGCCTGCAGGTGACGTGAGTCATATACCCGGCGGTAGGCTGCCATTACTTTCCGCCAGCCCTGCAGTTACCCTCGCAACCCTTAAGAGGGCTGCTACCAATTTCGCTGCTTGGTGAACAGAGGCACAATGGATGTGAACAGTTTGCCGAAGACTGTTACCCGACAGCGTCGAGGCTGCGATTTGAACCCAGGACCTTCTGCGCTTGAGTCCAGCACGTATAACCACTCGGTCACCGAGCCACCCATATGCATATGCATATGGGCAGTGCCAATAATCGTGGATGATATCGGATCACAGAATGGACAACATGTATGAAGCTCAGCTATCGCAGAGGGACTGTGCGACGTGCTATGTAGTACGTAATAAAAACGTAAATTAGCGTTATGTTTATATGCAACAGAATTCCAAAAAGTAAATTATATGAACCACGTGTTGCTATACGCTGCCTTATAAGTTGAAAATGTGTATTACTTTACAGTATTCAGTATTATGGGGTCAAGATCCTCTAACGTGAGCGATCATCAATATTATAACAATGTACTATATACAGTAACGGTAGCGATAGGCCGCATCGCTGCCGCCGCACACGCTGATCAACTGTATTCGCCAGGTAGCGCCATACTGTGCCCTTATCTGATCGATAGGTGCATGGTCGATCTGTGCGAAGGCGGCAATGCGGCCCATCGCAACCATTACTGTCATAGGCGCCGACTTTTCATTATTTCTGTGGGTGCCATTCCTTTCCCTTCATCTCGCTCCCTTCCTCTGCTTCTTCCTTCACCTTTTTCCTTCCATTTCCATGCCCTCTCCGGCCGCGAAACGGCCACTTCTTACAATATTATCTACATCAAGTACAAGATGTCTGGCAGCGCTGATAAGCAGCAGTGTCCGGGTAAATCTGCGATAGAAACGCATTTTTATGCATTTTCAACCCAAAACTGTAGGCCGCTGAGCCCATTTCTGTGGACGCATTTGCCTGCTTGCTCCTACGGCGCCTATTACTTCAGTACCGACATATAGTAAGTTGTCATATCGGTGCCGTAACTATATATAGTTCTCGGCGCCCGGAGACAGAAGCAGTGAGGTGTATCCCCTCCTCATATTTTTTTGGAGGGGGGCGCTCGGGCGTCGGGGCCCGAAAGTAAAATGCTATGCCAACCAAAATAGCAAAAGTTTGCAGGCTACTTTTGGTCTTCAGCAAATTTTATCATGATAACAGTACCGTAACAGTAACAGAGTTATTTATGTTGCGCTCCATACTGAGAGACCAACGGCACATCACAAAACAACCGTGAGTCTGTCATATAGGTCCTACTCGCATATGTATTCGCTATCGCGGTACAGTCATAAAATATTCTTGGTGAGGCGGTTTTATGCCCCCTCGCCAAAACTTTTGCATTACATCAAGACTATTTATGTGGCCTATAATAGAACTTCGATATCCATAACGATAAAACTTACTGCAGACTAGGGGGCCTAATATCCAGGTATGACTGCGTAAACAAAATCTAATTTCAATTACTGTCCCCTTAGTTAGACCACTCTATTGTTGGACGATTCGGTTCCTTGGGCCCACACGAGTGTACGTCTATACACCGCAAACCGGTTCACGTATGCGGTTCCGTTTTTGCAGGGGTCGTATTTGAACCTTATATGGACATTTCAACGCGCATTGCTTTTCTTGACAAATTTCAAACAAATATACGCGTTTGTAAAGTAAAACATTTTCACACGACGAAGGTAATGTAGCCACATGTGTTTCATATAATTTCTTTTCTGGAATTCTACTGTATAAAAAGACGAACATTCTAAGCAACGCCAAACCCATTTCTTTTATTCAATAATACAATAACTGCTGTAAGAAAATCTCTAGCAAAATATTATTGCCTATAGTTTGTTTTGTCACTGTGTCAGAAAAAATTACTATATCGTTTTATATATACGCTTATGATAAAATGCAACTATTTTATGTTTATTATATAACATTTTATAAAAATGCAATATACTTGTTTTTATACTGTTACAATGCACATAGTTTTTTCATACGTTTTTAAAACAATATGAAATTATTAATTAATGTCATTAACATCCATTTTATATAATTATTTATTATTTATATTATTACCATGCTCTGAATTATTATTGTCATATATTATTATATATTATTATATACTAGACAATAATAATTATAACAAATCATAATCTTTGATCAACAACACATATACTATAGAAAGAAAAAATTAAATAAAATCAATTAAAAATGAATTAACTATATTTAGTAAATTATAGCACATAACGTGCTCATGAGTTCGCAAAATGTAGAGTGAAATCTGACTTACAAACACACGTCTGTGGAGGCTATTAAAATAGACACTACGCCTATAAGTATATATAGATCTTAAATAGTTATATCAGTATGCATCAACTATATTACTCAACTGACACTCAACAAAAACTTAAAACTTTGATTAACACAAAATCCATATTACTATACGTATAGTCTTGAAATTAAACTACGATTAATACACTGGTTGGCAATAACAATGACGCCAAAGCAGTATATCTGCTTGTTTCATGTACCGTATATATAGGCCTGTATACGATAAATGTGATCTGAATAAATACTTATCGCATTCTTAAACTCGTTAGCATGCAGGGTATGTAATGTAATTTCATACTGGTCAAAGGTGTAACACACTGCACAAGAGCAAGCATTTGTGCTTATAATAATGGCTCGTATATTTGCATTATAGGGGTTTTAGATCCACAGTTATTTCTTGATTAACTGAGTTAAAAATAAACCCATTTTAACTTATAAGAAAATATATATCACTAAGTTACAGTTCTTCCATATATGATATACCAATATTATGTTTATTAATTATGTGCGTAAAAATAAATAGGCCTATCGATGACTAAACTCAGGAAAAACTTAAGCGTTCGAGTATAGCCTACCATGCATATACGTTCAGTCAGTGGCTGATAATGAGTCAGCGTATAAATATACAGAGGGGCTATAATATACACCTGCACGGCCTCGGCAACGCAGCTGGATGTTTGCCGGTTCCGCAGGCAAGGTCTACTCCTATAGTGTATGTGCTGCCAGTGCTGCCACCACTGCACAATCGAAGCGCACAAACTGACCTATCGTCGACATTACACCTAAGCTATTTGTGATGAAATAAGAAAAAAAACTTCAAGGTCCAATATATGGCGATTAAGATATATATGGACAGCACTATTTTAATATTTTAAGTAAATATCCGTAAAATATTTTATAGTTTATATCATGTATAAAATCACACACTTGAATGTTGTATATACGTCTTGCTCGCGCGACGCTATATAGCGCGGGTACTATCATCCTGTGTCTGTCTGTGTCTGTAACAAGTCGGAGTTTTATTGAACTGGATGGACGGATCGAGCTGTTTTTTGGCACAAAGGCATTTCAGTTTCTGACGAAACTGACCTATCTTCGACCTGTCCTATACTCTGCGTACTGTTGGGCCTATATAATGAAATCAAAAAATCTACAAAAGTTGTCATAAACTGCGGACTTGGAAAATTTCGCCACGGCATATCAATCGTAGCTTAACAAAAGTATAGACGCTCAGTGTGATAAACTGGACCGTCGTCGGTCAACTGACAATATCTTCGACGGTTGACACTATATTACTACACTGATAGAAAACTTCTGTTATACAGCATGATTCCGTTGCGTGGGTATATCTGCAAGTGCCTAACTGGCCCACATTCTAATGGGCTAACAAAGTCCGGTATGCGAGCCAGTGCATGGCAACCAGAATTAGTAAATACAGGGTGGGCCAAAAAAGCGAGGCCACTAACTCATGGCCATAATTCTGTCAAATCTTAACCAACTTTCAATTTTTTCACCGGAAGATTCTTTGTTAAATTTGCAGTAAAGTGGTTATTAACAATCCCACCGCGCCTTGCATATGTTGCCACACTACCTTGTGAAACATTAATGTCAGAAAACAAGCGATTGACGATAAATTACAATGTACTGTATTACATATTTACGGTGTGGTGGGACTGTTAATAACCAAATTAAGACAGGTTTATTGCTGAGTTTGTCAGTGAATTTTTTTTAATCGGTGAATATTTGGCAAAGTTACAAACAAGAACGTGGTTATCTCCTGCATTTTCGTTTTTTTCGTCTTCTATATAGCAGTGTGTTGGCCAGGCATACAAAGTGGAAGAGAACCACGTTCTTGCTCGTAGCTTTGCCGAATATTCACCGATTAAAAATGTTTTCACTGACAGACTTAGCAACAAACCTTTCTTAATTTGGTTATTAACAACCCCACTATACTTTAATATGCAATATTATTAAATAATATGTAGCTACACTACCTTGTAATTTATCGTTAAACACGTGTTTTCTCACACAAGGTGGTGTGGCGACAAATGCAGTTGAAGCAGAGGTGGGATTTTTAATAACCAGCTTAGTGCAAATTTACCAAGGAACCTTCATGTGAAAGTTTTTGAAAATCAGTTAAGACTTGACAGAATCATGACCATGTGTTTGTGGCCTCACTTTTTTGCGACTCCATTTCATACATGTTTGACAATGACAAACATGTTCAGTTTTCACGACATCTAATTTCAGCACTGCGCATCGACAACTGATGTGGTGCGAAAAAAACAAGACAATCGTAGTCATCAGACTCCGCCCCAGTCCAGTGCTGCCCCCTAGTGAGTCATATTGAGATACATCCTACTTGCGTCGCCTGTGCCATATGGGCCATTATGGGAAAATATGACGTCATCCACCAAAAACGGAAGTACACGATAACTTGATGCAACACCGCCAGAGAAGGACTATAAGCCACGGCCATGGTGTAGAGAAAATTTGTTGAAGTCTGGATACGTTGTTCCAGATATATACACGCGTAAAGTATATATGTCCCACTTTTCTCTGCGCCACCCTGTAGACCAACGCATAACCAATATTTTATTTTAACAATTCTTTTAGTTATAGGCTTGATTTAGTTCAATGTAATTCATTTTAGTTTTTCTACAGTCTTAGTTTAAAAATCTTTTTCAGTTTTAGTTTTATATCGTTAAGCGCCAATCTGTTTAGTTTTTATTTTACATATAGTTCACAAATTTCAGATATTACTTTAGTTATACTTCACCACGGATATCAGTAGTTAACACTGGCGTAGACAAGAAGGGGCAGGGGGCCCAGGCCCCCCCCCAATCGCCGGGCAAAAAAATTTTTTAGTTAAAATAGAGGGACTTTCAAGCCTCCCTCCAGATAAATCCGGCCGTGCATGTTACGATAACCCAACGGGAAGGGGGCATTTTTATCAGATGCCAAGATGTATACTTGTATAGCCTATTTAATTGAAATTCGAAAGTTTTGCTCAAAAAACCTGGTTCATAAAGGTGTTAATTATAAGGCCCAAAATGCTCTAAAACTCACCTACGAGCACCTTTAATTTCAAAAAATTAAATTCCGGGGGTTATACCCCCGGACCCCCGATAAAAGGGGGAGGGGAAGGGGAGGAGAAAAAGGGGGCAAGGGAGGGGAGGCCCCCAATTCACATTCCTGGCTACGCCACTGGTAGTTAAACTTCAAGTTTATTAGCCCTAAGTCTCACAAACAGTCCAAATTTTTTAATGCATGTTACCTATCAGTGCATTCAGTGGCTCGGTCCTCTGGCGGCGTTGCGATATTATGTACTTCCGGTTTTATGGATGACGTCATATTTACACATGAGAGTAATCACATGGCTCGAAATTGGCATCTTTCAGTACTGAAGCATTCAAGTCTCAAGCGGGAGTTCATCTCCAGCAATTTAAACGTCGAACTTTGTAGACCGTATCATGCATCGAGGTATAAGAGTGGATACAACGAAGTTGACATAATAATGTAATAATATAATAATATGTACATGTATATAGCAGGATTTGGACAAAGATGCGATCTAGTCGTGCAGAAAAGATGTTCTAAGAAAGCCACGTTCGCAAGCAGTGGGTGAGGTTCACCGAGGAGTCAGGTATTTTTACTCCGCCCCCGATAGGGGGAACGGATTATTGTAATGACCGTGTCTGTTTCTGTGTTTGAGTGTTTGTCCACGTCTATTGCGATAAATCTGCACACAAACTTGGAAATGGCTATCTTTATCCGCTCCAAAAATATGACGTGGGCCTCAAAATGTAGAAATTGGAGCATAGCGGACAGACTGACCCACGACAGACGATGCAGGAAATAACTTTGGTGCTCCATGCCGAAGGCGTACGGGTTCCCGATATGGCAGGCCTGTAGGCAGGGGGTGCGTACGCACTCCCCCAAGTAAGTAAAATGTAAAATAAAAAATAAGTCCAGCACCAGTTTCGTTTCATTTTGTGCGGGAAAAGTCCACTTTTTTACAAAGCATGACCCCTCCATTTCATTTCCTGCCTACGGGCCTGTATGGTGTGGACAGCGTGGCGTCGGCTATAGGTCATTTGTAACGTCATCGTGCATGTTAGGTCGGGAAGGCCATCTAAATTCTCCGTTCCCATTGGCTAACGTTAGCACGTCTGCTAGGAACGCCAGACGTGTGTTCAGACGTCATACTTTATTGAATGCGACATATTTCCCAAATGTTCCCAGCCAAGCCACGCCACGGCGTCCTCTGTTGGTCTACGCCGTATATATAGGGAACCCATGCGTCTTCTGGAGCATCGATAATTCCAAGGAGACCGCAAAACCTATATAAACTCCAAAATGGGTCGCGTGACCTTGACCACGCCGCGTACGGTTGGTCGGTTGGTTGGCGTTTAACGCCGCTTTCAACACAAATTAGGTTATATCACACCTTAAATAAGTAAAAATATCATTATTTACTTTCTTATCAACGTGAAGTTATGTAATTATAACTATTTATAAGAAGCTCAGCTACCGCCGAGGGACCGCGCGAGCACGCTGTGTCAGTGGAAATCTTGTCGAGTACTTCAAAACGGTACGAAAATGCCATTTGAAGAAACTTGCAATAGGCGTATGACCTTCAGTCATTCAAGGTCATTGGTATTGGTGCCATTTGATAGGACACGTAATTTTCTATTAGTCTTCCATAGTAACTATATCTCTATCTTGTACCCTTTCTGAGATATTAACACTTATTTGCCCATATTTTAAAAGGTCACGTGACCCAGAATACACCCCATACTCCGGAATTTAAACATGCGTATTTCAGCGTATTCATTGCGATCAATCTGCATACCATTTGAAGTGAAATGTCTAGCTTCATCCACTCCAAAGATACGACCGGGCCCAAAAATTAGAAATGGGTCACGTGACCCTGATTACGACCACTTGGGGAGAGTTAGTCATCAGTAGGCTAATACTTCACATGGTCAACGCGTATACAAATTCGAAGTCTATATCTACAACCGTTACGAGGATATGAAAGGCGGTGCAAAATGTAGAAAATGGGGTGGTTTGGTGTGGTTAAGGATCATTCAAGGACACGGACAATGTCACCATTCAATAGAGCGCTTATGATTTCCTATTCAACTTTAATAGAAACTATATGGGTGGCTCGGTAGCCGAGTGGTTAGAGTGCTGGACTCAGGAACAGTAGGGCCTGGGTTCAAATCGCAGCCGCGACGCTGTCGGGTAACAGTCTTAGGCAAACTGCTCACACCTATCGTGCCTCTGTCCACCAAGCAGCGAAACTGGTAGCAGCCCTCTTAAAGGTTGCGAGGGTATCTGCGGGCCTGGTGGAAAGTAATGGCAGCCTACCGCCGGGTTTACGACTCACGTCACCTGCAGGCTGACTGCCAAGAACCGGAATTAGTTCCGGAAACCTACGCTCGGCAATCCGGTATGGGCAACCCTTTTTACCGCGCGATGCTATGCATCCGCGGTAGTAGCCATGGCCCTGTGTCTGTCTGTCTGTCTGTCCGTCCGTCACAAGTCGGTGTTCTACTAAAACGGCAGAACGGCTAAACGTAGGATCACACAAACAACACCACACGATAGCCCAGGGAATTGTGACGCCAAAGATCTCCGCGAAATTCGACCCGGGTCACCTACGGGTGCGCCAAATGCAGGTGGGGTGGGTCAAAATCGGCGACTTTCCACAAATAACTGGCTATATCTCGAAAACAGTAAAGATAGACGCATGGTTTCTATTAAAGTCGAATAGGAAGTCGTATGCGCTCTATCGAATGGTGACATTGCCGATGACCTTGAGTCAGAGTTGTCCATAGGTAGGGTTGACCCATGGGCTCGGTTGGGTCGGGTCGAGATTTTTCAGTTTTTGGTGGGTTGGGTTGGGTCCACTACAGCAAAAGTACTAAAATTTGAAAGGATTAGTTTAATGCATTTAAAGCACGGTTAGATAAGATTTGGTTGCACCAAGCAGTTAATTGTGATTATATGGCTGATATGGATCAGTCAGCTGATGGGTTGGGTTGGGTCACAGAAAATGGACCCATGGACAACTCTGCCTTGAGTGCCCCATAACCGCCCCAAACCACCCCATTTTCTGCATTTTGCACCGC
>Ga0126332_10000767_pt1 | contig 11026 bp, 6 predicted proteins | sample InaspJWI42metaG_FD_94482 | JGI IMG/M metagenome (GOLD analysis project Ga0126332, IMG submission 94482) | Marine gutless worms symbiont microbial communities from Oahu, Hawaii - Inanidrilus sp. 2 OAHU.JWI-42 metaG | ecosystem: Host-associated > Annelida > Digestive system > Unclassified | place...
CCAATTGATTTGGGGCTTGCCAACGAAGAAGGGTATCCCCATGAGGGTCAACTGGATTTTGCCGAATCCGGTGTCGATCCGGACACCGGCACTCTCCAGATGCGCGGCGTATTCCCCAACCCGGAACAGCCGCCAAAGCTTATACCGGGCCTTTTCGCCCGGGTTCGCATGCCGGTGGAAAGCCGCCCGAATGCTCTGCTGGTCACAGAACGCGCCATCGGCGCCGATCAAGGGGGCCGCTATCTGCTGACGATCAATAGCGAGAATGTGGTTGAAAAGCATCCCATTCGAATGGGGCAGCTCAATGACGGTCTGCGTGTCATCGAAGAAGGTCTACAAGCCGATGCATGGGTGGTGGTAAATGGGCTGCAGCGCGCTCGACCGGGCGCTAAGGTCGATCCTCAGCAAATAGATATGAACACACTAAAAGTTTCGGCCTTTAAAAAAGCAGCCAGGACAGGCAAAAAATAGAGATTACGAGAGGGTCAACGAAAGGCACCGCATGTTTGCCAAATTTTTTATCGAACGCCCAATATTTGCCAGCGTCATTTCGATCGTGATCGTCATTGCCGGTGTTGTCGCATTCGGCGCACTGCCCGTAGCCCAGTACCCCGAGATCACTCCACCCACGGTAGAGGTGTCTACCATCTACCCCGGAGCCAACGCACGGGTGGTGGCCGAGACGGTCGCCGCCCCCATCGAGCAGCAGGTCAATGGTGTGGAGAATATGATTTATATGTCGTCCACCAGTGCCAGCGATGGCTCTTACAAGCTGACCGTCACATTCGAGGTCGGCACGGACCTGGACATGGCGCAGGTGCTGGTCCAGAATCAAATCAAGCTTGCTGAACCGAACCTGCCCGAAGATGTTAAACGTCAAGGTGTCAACACCAAGAAGAAATCTCCCAACATCCTCCAGTTTATTTCCCTGTTTGCCCCCGACGGCCGCTATGATGAACTCTATCTCGCAAACTATGCCACCCTGCGCATCCGCGATGTCCTCAGCCGCATACCCGGTGTCGGCGATGTGGTGGTCTTTCCGCAGAGCGATTACAGCATGCGCATCTGGTTGAATCCCCGGCTGCTGAAATCGCGCAATATTACCACCGAGGACGTGTTGAACGCCATCCGCGAGCAGAACGTACAGGTGGCTGCCGGGCAGATCGGCCAGCCCCCCGCACCCCGGGGTCAAAACTTCCAGTACACGGTCAACGTGCTCGGGCGCCTGACCGAAATCGAGCAATTCGAGGAGATTATCGTCAAAACCGCCGAAGGGGGGCGCATTACCCGCCTCGGAGATATTGCGCGCATCGAACTTGGCGGTAAGAGCTATGATATCACCTCCAGCCTGAGCGGCGCACCTTCAGCCAGCATCGGGGTCTATCAGCTGCCCGGCGCCAACGCCCTGGATGTGGCCCAACAGGTGCGCGCCGCCATGGCAGACCTGGAATCATTTTTCCCGGAGGGCGTGGAATACAAAATTCCCTACGATACGACCATATTCGTTGATAGATCAATCAAGGAAGTATATGTCACCCTGTTTCAAGCGGCGATGCTGGTATTTCTGGTTCTGTTCATCTTCCTGCAGGACTGGCGGGCGACGGTTGTGCCGGCCGTGACCATCCCGGTCTCGCTTATCGGCACCATGGCAGTGATGCTGGCCATGGGCTATTCCCTCAACATGCTGACCCTTTTCGGTCTGGTGCTGGTTATCGGGATTGTCGTGGACGATGCCATTGTGGTGGTGGAGTCCACCGTGTTCCACATGGAGCGAGGCATGAAAGCCAGGGAGGCAGCCATCCAGGCCATGAGCGAAGTTTCCGGTCCGGTCGTTGCCACCACCCTGGTGCTGCTGGCCGTGTTCATTCCGGCGGCTTTTTTACCGGGCATCACCGGTCAGATGTATCGTCAGTTCGCCCTGACCATTGCCATATCCACCATTTTCAGCTCCATTAACGCACTGACCCTCAGCCCCGCCCTCGGTGCGCTTATCCTGCGGCCGCCGCCTCAAAAAAAGAATATATTTTTCCGCGGCTTCGACGCGGTGTTCCGCAAAACCGAAAACAGTTACGCCACCGTCACCAAGACGCTGGTGCGACGCTTCGTGATCGTGATGCTGCTGGCTTTGGTACTGGCAGGCTTGACCGGCTGGCGGTTCACCAAGGTTCCCACCGGCTTTTTGCCCACCGAGGACCAGGGTTACCTGTTGGCCAATATCCAATTGCCCGATGCCGCTTCTCTGGAACGCACCCGGGATGTGCTCGGGCAGATCGACCGCATTCTCGAGAAGACCCCTGGTATTCAGGACTGGGTTTCGCTGGGTGGGTTTTCACTGATTGACGGTACGAATGCCTCAAACGCAGCGACCGTTTTTATCATTATGACGCCCTGGGAGCAGCGCGAGGAACCGAGCCTCAGACAGATGGCAATCCTGATGAATCTGCAAAGGCAATTTTCCCAGATCCAGGAGGCCATTGTTTTCGCGTTTCCGCCGCCGGCTATCAGCGGGTTGGGAGTGGCCGGCGGTTTTCAGCTGCAGCTTCAGGATCGTGCGGACGTCGGCCTGCAGGAACTGCAGAAAATGATCCAGGAGATGATCCAGGACGGCAACGCCCAATCGGGACTCTCATATCTGAACAGCACTTTTCGGGCCGATGTGCCGCAGCTCTTTGCCGAAGTGGATCGCACCAAGGCCAAAATCCTGCAGATTCCATTGAGCAGCGTATTCAACACCTTACAGGCCTACCTCGGTTCGGCCTACGTTAACGATTTCAATAAATTCGGCCGCACCTGGCAAGTCAAGGTTCAGGCCGATCACTCGTTCCGCATCGAACCGTCTGATATACGGCAACTCGAGGTCCGCGACGCCAAGGGACAGATGATTCCCATCGGCACCCTAGTAAGAGTGGATCGAATCCTGGGACCACAAACCATCATGCGCTATAACCTCTTTCCGGCGGCGGCCATTACCGGCCAGGCATCGCCGGGCTTCAGCTCGGGCCAGGCACTGAACTTGATGGAGCAGCTGGCCCGAGCAAAACTTCCCCCTTCCATGGGATTTGAGTGGACCGGTATGTCCTACCAGGAGAAAAAGTTGGGCTCAGAGGCCATCATGGTTTTTGCCCTGGCCATCTTCCTGGTCTTCCTGGTGCTGGCTGCCCAGTATGAAAGCTGGACCAGCCCGGCGGCGGTGATCATGGTGGTGCCGCTGGCCGTGCTGGGTACGGTGCTCGCGCTGGTTATGCGCGGCTTTGACAACAATGTCTACACCCAGATCGGTATCGTGCTACTCATCGGTCTGGCGAGCAAGAATGCTATATTGATCGTGGAATTTGCCAGCGAACAGCGGGCCCAGGGCAAAAGCATTCCCGAAGCAGCCCTGGAGGCGGCGCGACTGCGTTTTCGGCCGATCTTGATGACGGCGATTTCCTCAATTGCCGGATTTATGCCCCTGGTGATCGCATCCGGTGCCGGTGCTGCCAGCCGTCAGGCGATCGGCACGGCCGTGGTGGGCGGCATGATCGCCGCGACAATTATGTCTCTAATCTTTACGCCGGTCTTCTACGTGGTAATGCAGAAGCTGAGCGAAATAGGGAAGAAAAGACCGAAAAAGATATCCGACGTGCGCGAGAAGGCAGCCGGGCACGTTTCCCCCAAATAACCGAATTTCCCCATTGATTTTTTGAGCAAAAAGATTCAAATAGATAAGATGCCGACAACCCGAAACTTGAATTAACTACCAGGGTGAAAAAGGGAGGCCGGAGATGAATAAACACGCTTTTCAGATCATTGCAATCCTACTGCTGGTGATACTCTTAAATAGTTGTGCTTTTTTAAAGCTAAAGGAAGAGATCGAAGTAATGGAATCGAATATCGGTATCGGCGGTGAAATCAACAACCGGTCTCCAGAACAAAAACCGCTCATTGTCATGCTGTATTCGGAAGTTGACGGGAAACAGCAAATTGTCGGACTCAGGATCGTAGGCAAAACCGAGGGCTTTTATATTTTTGTGGTCCCTATCGGCGAATACTACATCGTTGCCTTTGAAGATGCCAATCTAAACCTCAAATACGATACCGGTGAGTATTTCGGCGCATTCGGACAACCCGATCAAATCCGCATTACCAGCCTCAAAGCCCGGGACAATCTGCATATCGAGGTGTCGCGTACCAGCGGATTCCCCGAGGGATTTCCGGCGGATGTCTCGAGGGTATCTCTCGCTTCTTCATTGAAGAACGTCGCAACCGGAACGATCATCACTCTGGATGATGAAAAGTTTTCGCAGGAGATGGCCAGTAAGGGATTTTGGCAACCCGTGACCTTTTTGAAGGAAGCCGGAGCAGGCGTGTATTTTTTAGAGCCATATGATCCGAATAAAATACCGATTCTGTTTGTACACGGTGCCGCCGGCACTCCCAGGCACTTTCAATATTTCGCCGAGCACATAGACCGAACCCGCTTTCAGCCCTGGTTTTATCACTATCCTTCCGGGATTCCGCTCGAAAAAATCAGCGGGTTCCTCAATGTGTTGATTAAGATCCTTAACGATGATTATCAGTTCGATCAGCTTTACGTAACGGCCCACAGTATGGGCGGGTTGGTATCGCGGTCGTTTATTTTGAAAAACGTTTTTGAAGACGGGAATGACTACATCAAACTGTTTGTTTCGATCTCAACGCCCTGGGGCGGCCTGGAGACCGCGCAAAAAGGGGTGGAGTCGGCCCCGGCGGTCATCCCCAGCTGGCATGATGTGGTGCCCAACAGCCCATTCATACAGGGTGTCTTCAGTAAATCCTTGAAACCGCAAATCGACTATTATCTGATTTTCAGCTACAAGGGCGATTGCAGCCTGTTCATGGACAACAACGACGGATCGGTTACGCTCAGGGCCCAGCTGGATTTGAGGGCCCAAAAGGATGCTATATCAAAATGGGGATTTGACCAGGGTCACGTCAGCATATTGTCCAATTCGGATGTCTTGCAGACATATGAGGAGATACTCGAAAAAACCGGCAGCCGCAATCAACCCGGACTCAGACTCTTCGGCGTTAAGAACTGAGCATTTCTTAACATAACGTTTGAAAAATGTGGCTCTTTCAGAGCAGCGAATAACATACTGGAATGTAACGGGACTGTTGCGTGTTCCGCGTTACGGGGTACGGGTCTTCCATAGGATGGTTTCCTTTTTTTTAACGCGCAACCCGCAACCCGTAACATCATCTTTCAACGGAAAAACAAAGTTCTATCTGAGATCGACAACAAATTGTCAATATGAAGTTATTAAGCGACTAGTATGGGTTTGGCTATGCTGTTGCCATATGAAATGACTTATCCCGTACAAATTATTGACGATCGAACTGGACCGAGATTTAATACCCGACTTGGAGAGTAATCCAATGCCCGAAGAACCAACTCATGAGGAATTAAAAAAGAGAGTTAAGGATTCACAGGAAGATGAATCTGCACGTCAGCAGGCAGAAGCGACGCCAAACGAAATGCTTGAACGTAAAGCGGCGGAGTGTAACGCTGATCTTGCGATGACAAGTGAACAATTGAGGCTGGAAAAAGAAGAGCGTAAGCGGGTCGAAAACAGAGCGTCGTATGAACAAAATCTCATGCAAACATTACTGGATAGCATCCCGGACTACGTTTACTTTAAGGACAAAAACAGGAGGTTTGTCCGTGCGAGCAACATCTTTTGTGAACTCTTCGGGTGCGGTCTGGAAGACATTATTGGTAAAAAAGATGAGGACCTGTTTCCACCAGAAATTGCAAAGGAAACGGTAAGTGACGATCTTCGAGTTATAGAGACGGGAATACCATTAATCAATAAATTAGAAGGGGGTAAATCGATCGCCGGTGGAGAACACTGGGTTTTGACCTCAAAGCTTCCTTGGCGTGATAAAAAAGGCAACATCATCGGGCTGTTTGGAATCTCAAGAGATATTACACATCACAAGCAGGCAGAGGAGGCGTTAATGAAGTCTGAAAAACGCTATCGCCAGCTTGTCGAGAGTATGAATGAAGGGTTGGGCGTAGCAGACCAAGATTATATACTCACTTACGTCAATCCAAGGTTTTGTGAGATGCTCGGATACCATCGAGATGAAATTATAGGATGCAACCTGATTGATTTTGTCCACGATGATTCTAAGGAATTGATGAAAGACCAGGTTGAGCGAAGAAGAAGGGGCGAAGAAAGGGCGTTTGTACTTTCCTGGAAAACCAAGAAGGGTGGCAAAATATATACCCAAGCATCCCCTAAGGCGTTGCACGATGAAGAAGGACGTTTCACAGGAAGTATGGGCATCCTTACCGACATCACTGACCGGGTAAAAGCTGAGAAGGAACTTCGGCTATCTGAAGAAAAATATCGCCTTTTGGTGGCTAATTCCAATGATGCCATATTCATCCTTCAAGATGGTAAGGTAAAATTTTTCAATCAGAAGGCAGGGCAAATCGGAAAAGATTTAGGCCGTGATTTGGACCGAGTTCCTTTTGATAAATATATTCATCCTGCGGATCGGGACCTGGTCAGTGACCGACATAAACGGCAGATACAAGGGGGAGACCTGCCGAATCCCTGCGCATTCCGGCTGATCGGCAATGAAAATCAAGAAATGTGGGTGGAGCTAAATACCGTTAAAATCGATTGGGAGGCCAAACCGGCTACACTCGAATTCTTACGTGATATAACTTTACAGAGAAAATTGGAGCAGCAGCTCCAAATATCTCAAAAAATGGAGGCCGTCGGAACCCTGGCTGGGGGGATAGCGCATGATTTCAACAATCTTTTAATGGGGGTCCAGGGCAGAACGTCCTTGATGAAGTTGGACACGGATCCGTCTCATTCCTCTTTTGAACATCTAAAGGAAATAGAGAACTGTATTCAAAAAGCAGCCAAGCTTACAAACCAGCTTTTAGGCTTTGGCCGAGGGGGAAAATATGAAGTTAAGCCGACGAATTTAAACAATTTGATAGAGAATAGTTTGCAGATGTTTGGCCGGGCAAGGAAGGAGATAACTATTTACAAAAAATATGAAGAGAAGCTTTGGACGGTCGAGATCGACCAAAACCAGATCGATCAAGTCTTATTGAATATATTTGTCAATGCCTATCAGGCCATGCCTGAAGGCGGAGACCTCTATATCCAAACCAAAAATGAAATCCTCAATGAGAATTTTGTTCAAGCCTATGGCGTCCAACCCGGAAAATATGTAAAGATTTCAATCATGGACACCGGCATCGGGATGGATGAAAAAACTGCAAAGAGGGTTTTTGATCCGTTTTTTACCACCAAGGAAAAAGAGAGAGGGACAGGATTGGGCCTGGCCTCTGCCTATGGTATCATCAAAAACCATGATGGAATTATAATCGTAGAAAGTGCCAAAGGCGAGGGAGCGACTTTAAATGTCTATTTGCCGGCATCTAAGAAGGCGGTTATTGAAAACCAGCAAGGTGAACAAAAAATTTTAGTCGGCTCAGAAACGATTCTGTTGGTAGATGACGAAGAGATAATAATTAATGTTAGTGTTCAACTGTTGGAAAGGTTGGGTTATGAAGTTTTGGTTGCACGAAATGGCCGGGCGGCCATCGAGATTTACAAACAAAATAATGATAAGGTGGCGATGGTAATCTTAGATATGGTCATGCCGGGGATGGGCGGTGGCGAAGCTTATGCCGGACTAAAAGAGATAGATCCGAATGTAAAGGTTCTACTCTCGAGTGGATACAGTATGGATGGACAGGCAGCAGAGATATTAAAACGCGGTTGTGACGGCTTTATCCAAAAGCCGTTCAAATTAAATGATCTGTCAAATAAGTTGAGGGAAATCATCAAAAAGTAAAAATCCGGCCCCGGATAGGCCGGATTTTCAATAGATAATCATACACCTTAGAAGTGGTTTCAAAACCTCAGATCACGTCCAAAGATCCGCCAGAGGCGGATTAGATGTGGTTTTGAAGCCACATCTTATTCATGCAGCTCTCTGCATCCCAGCAGTAAAAATACCCGCTCCAATCAATGCACTTCCACCGCAACGATTGAACCATCTCCGAACATTGCTCTTTCTCATATGTTCGCCCAGTTGACCGGCAAATAGCGCATATAGCGCTGCGTTTAGCGTGGCTAAAAACAAAAAGGTTCCGCCAAGCAGCGTTAATTGAAAGATCGCTGGTTTTAGCGGGTCAATAAACTGTGGCAGGAATGCCACAAAGAAGGCAATGCTTTTAGGATTAAGAGCCGTCACAATAAATGAACTTTTGAAAAGTGATTTTGTTGACGCTTTTTCTGCATTTTCTTGGGTCGAATTATTTTGGGGGTTTGATTTCCATAGCTTTATTCCAAGATAAATCAGATAGAGTGCTCCAATCCACTTGAAAATAGCAAATAGGGCTGCTGATGTAGCCATTAGAGCTCCAAGCCCTAAAAGAGAAAGCGTCATTGCCGTGAAGTCCCCTAAAAGTACGCCTGCCACCAGTGGCACGACGGATCTGCGTCCATGGGTCACCGCCTGGCTTATTACCAAAAGGATTGTCGGACCCGGTATAATGAGTATCACAGTTGCAGCCAGAACAAAGGGGATCCAGAGTTCCATATTCATCATTTTCTCCTAAAAATAAAGAGCGAGCAGACTCCGCCATAGTAGCCTATGGCTACGACGGCCGGGAGCGATTCCATGATCCGGTATCTGGTATCCTGAATCTGGAATCAAGCATCTCATTACCTTTTCTTTGCCATGTTGTTTATGCAACATTAGGGTGTATCAACCCAGCAAAGATCGAGATAGTTCTATTGCCTTACTTTTGACCTCTTCCGGTAATTCGGCAGGTACGCTGCAATCGCCCACGTACATTTCACCAGATTTTCTGGCCAACAAAAAGTCCACAATCCGATCGAATGCGGTAAACATACCTTCAGCATTATCCTCATAGGCGTCTGCACCGGTGACCAACAGGCCGATGCGTTTACCTTCCATTAGAGAAGTATGTCCCGGTTTGTGGTAGTTGGTCACCAAAGAGTAGCCCCTATCAATAAGAGCCTTGATTTGAGACGAAAATCCCCAGAAATAGATTGGCGAAGCGAACAGCACCACCTCGGATGAGATCATTTTTTCCATGATAGTTATAGCATCATCATTTTGGACACAGGCGATTTCATCGGGATTTTCCCGGCATTTGGCACACCCAAGACAGCCATTAATAGACTTGTTGTTGAGGTAGATTCGCTGCACATCGTGACCCAGTGATTTGAGTTCTTCCTCTACCCATCCCAGAACAGTTGCGGTATTCCCTTTCTTTCTGGCGCTGCCCAAAAGAGTGATGATTTGCATTGTCAATTCTCCTGTGTTGTTCTTACAAAGTGTACTCTTTGTCATTCTGCGCACGGCTTGGCCATCTGTTTAAACCCTACGACGTACGGTGCATACACAATTTGGTAATATTTTGCAACCTCACAGATTTTTGGTTTCGTGCTTGATGTACCACAGGCATAAAATACCATATATACATTGCAGACTACACTTACTAATTCTCATAAATAATGCCTCACAAAACAGATTAAAAATAGCCGTAGTGTGCATTTTTTGGAAAGCTGCCGGGAACCAGGGACTAATGGTCGTAGTGCTCGGCATGGAAGCCCATTTTACCGGCAAGTAACCATATCAAATGGCTGTACCTCAGACTTTCTACATAGAATGTAACTTGCGATACATAGCAGTAAAACCATCGCTGGCATTGTATTGCCACAACATATAGAAGTGGTTGTTTCAAAATAAAAAAAGCGCGGCATTCATTGAGAATTCCACACTTATCCTAATCTCACCGCGGATTAAAGCATAGCAGGATATTACGCATTCCTAAACCCCAGGATATCCATCGAATTGTATTAGTGGAGGTAACCTAAAATAGATTGGAAGATTCGATAGTGCAGATTTATGGCCTTAAAATATACTCAGTAGGATACGTGGGTAACTGACTACGTAACCCCCACTGCGGTCTAAAATTTATTAGAATATCGCAATACCAGATATTATGTTCTGTGATTAAATTTTTTGGATGTTATTTAGGAAAACCCTTTTGATGCATCAATACAGACAACATAGCGAAGGGTTTCACAAAACACAAGATATTACGACGAATTAAAGTAAAGCTGATTTGCCACGTGATCCATTTCTGACTTGCTCCTCAAGTTGGATTATCGCTAACGTCATGAGTCAAATATATCTTCGAAATTCAATATGATAACTCTTCTGCGCATAGAAACTTCGATTTCGTGTGGCTTTCAGTTCTGCTATGTCACTTCAGCCTCTGTAATAAACAGGAAGGGCAGTTCCAAAGCCCGCGAAGGAATTCGTTATCGCTCGACTGAGCAGGGATTACCGTACAATTCTTTTTGACAATCCATTAGGTTACTGCAGCCATTTTCCAAAGAGTTTTGTCATGTAACGCTTCAACTCAGTCAATCAATCTCGATCAGTCTTGCTGGTGCACGGCGATGGTGAGAAATCTATCAATCATTGCATTGATCTGCTCAGGAACCTCGAGTTGGTGGTAATGCCCAGAGCCAACCGTCTGGCCCGTGACAAGTTGCGAGCACAGTTCGCGGAAGCGAGTCACGTCGGTGAACCATGGCCCGGAACTAACATAAAGCAGCGGCACCTTACAAGCTGATACTGCCGCGGCGGTGTCATAGGCCATATAGCTCTCAAGCGTTGAGACTACTACGTGTTGTGGAACGGCGGACAAATCGTCCATAAGGCTTGCCTTACGTTCTGGGTCGTCGGCGAATCCGACGAACTGATCCAAGAACTGGCGTATCGCCTCGCGGAAGCCCGGGGTTCGCAACGTCTCAAGGAATGGCTGCATCGCCTCTATGAACCACTGCGGTGGCACTACTGGTGATGTAGGTATGCAGATTAAATACTTTTAAACGAAGGAATTTTTTTAGAATCAATTGACAAGCATTAAGTGATTATCGGAATAAATGGGTCTCAGTTTTGAGTCCTTTTTTATTTAAAGAAGCAA
>Ga0126332_10000768_pt1 | contig 11026 bp, 8 predicted proteins | sample InaspJWI42metaG_FD_94482 | JGI IMG/M metagenome (GOLD analysis project Ga0126332, IMG submission 94482) | Marine gutless worms symbiont microbial communities from Oahu, Hawaii - Inanidrilus sp. 2 OAHU.JWI-42 metaG | ecosystem: Host-associated > Annelida > Digestive system > Unclassified | place...
AAATTTTAATCATCAAGATACTCGATACCTGACTTGTTTTTCTAAAGTGCCACTAAATTCTAACCTACCTAATTTACAACAGTTCATTTGTCACATTGACTGTTTAGTGTTACTTGTATTATTAGATGTTATCATATAATTATTTTATGACTACTGTAGAAAATGTGTCAATGCAGAATAACCTCGCTGTTTCATTATTTATTGTGTCGTCATTTAGTGTGTTTTGCAATTATAGCTTCCAGTGACATTTATGTTGGTTGCAGTGCGTTCTCATTGTGTGCTAATGGATTGCATACGTGGCTGTGCAGAGATAGGAAGGTGAATATGTTTCACTTAACAGTTTTGTGTTTGTCAGATGTAGTAGTCATTCGTTTGTTGGCAGTAAGTGTGATCTTATCTTACGTGATTAACAGACACATCCCATGGCTTGAAACTGTTATGTAATTCATCTTTGTAAGAAGAATGTCTTTATATGTTAATAAACTGAGTCAGCACTGATGTATTGAGTACAGTAACCGCAAGAACTCCAAACGTCAGTGCTGCGGCTTGGTTTTGTTCTTTTTTATTTGATCACCATATTTTAACACTTGCGGTATTGGGCCGAGAGAGAAACCGGAGAATGGATTGAATCGAATAGTGTACCATTAGAAATACATAAATATCATGGAAGAATTTTTGTGAATGAATTTATAGCATTTGTTTTCGATACAATGCAGTTTGTTCTCATTGCCGTGCATGATTTCCTCACTGGAATTGTTTATCAAGGAGGCATTGTGTAATCATGTCTTTATTTTGCCACTCACCTTGTAATGACTAGTGTGGTATCAATGTGTTTTTGACAAACGACATATGTTACTCAAATTATTGTCATGGCTGGCCAAATAAGCCATTGCTCATTGCAGTTTATGGTTGGAAAATTACCATTTAAAATGCTTAAATTAACCCGGATTGGTGATGAGTATTTTCTTTTGTCATTTCTTTTTGGCCAAAACTGTTATTTTTTATACACCTGCAGTGTGTCCTGTGCAAAAGTGTTAGGTTACTGATTTGTGTTGTGTCTATTAGTGTCAACACTACTGTTAGTTTATAACTAGTTTTTTTGAGAATCTGTTTGAAACTGTTACTGATTGATAGTCCTGAATGCTGTTATTGTATTGTTATTGGCGGTGTTATTTTAGTTAATTAATTTGATTTTGCTGTAATGGCTGCAGGTTTAACTGCAGTGTGCGCTGCCTAACGCAATTGTGCTTGTGAATCTGCGAACTGGGATGTTTAATTGTTTAAAAGAAACATAACCATGGGATCATATCATCAGATTGTATACAGTGTTTGTCCATAGTTTAGAGTTTTTTGTCTTTAGCGGATAGAATCACTTTTGTGGATGACCACTGCCCTTTATAGTGTACATCAGTAACAGCAACAGCAGTCAGACGGCATGTTGTTACCGTAGACCTTGGTTTCATTCCGTATATATGTTCAGCGTCTGTTTACTTCTAGTGTGTGAAACTTACGTCACATTGTAAAAATGTACTGATACTGTTGCCCTTGCTTTGACTGTTTGCAGTTTTTGTTAACTTCAAAGAGGATATTTGGCATGCTACTAGTGGCGTGCACATGCTGTTTTTACTTTGAGTTGTGTACTGGTTTATATATAAGGTGTACGTGCATATCGTTGTCTTTTGTGTAATTACAAATGGCATGTAATAAATTATACAGTAGTGCAGACTGTTGATTTCTGAAGTGCTGTTACAGCTAACTTCTAATATGTAGGAGTAACTTCTAAACTTTTTAAAAGTAGTCCATCATAAGCAAAATGTTATTTTTAAAGGAATTTGAATTCTTATATACCGTATAAAGTTTATATAGGTATTTTAATCCTAAATATAAAATATGAAACTTGGGTTAAATTCTATCGAAAGTGATAGAAAAATTTTGCCCACACGACGCTGTGCTAGCACGATATATCACGAGAGCTGGTTTCTGGCATAGGCTTCCGTCGACCCATCCTACATGTAAACTGCACTGTAAGGAAATTCGGGTCCATAATAAGAGCAGGCCCACTTCTGTCGGAACTTCAGTCCGAATTCTGGACTTGGAAAATTTCATCAAGGCTCATCGATCGTTCTCAGCTTAATTTGACCGTGTGAGATTGCGAAGTAATGATCATGGCATATTAAAATAGATCCGACCTTACTGAGAATGTATTACAGTTGGGTGTTGAAGAATAGCCGACTACAGTGTCATACGTATAGGCTACTGTAATGAGCGTCCATACACGTTGCCTGTATTCACCGGCCGTGAACACTGGTGCCGTTTTGGACACCCGTGTTCACGGCCCGTGAAGACAGGTAACATGCAGGGGATAGATAGTATTTTCATCTTCGTCCTTAGACCATCGCACTGCGCGCTCTACCCGCTCTTCTTCCTTTCATTCTTATTTCACGTCAGCAAAAGAATTAGTGCATGTGAACGTGTGTATGTGTGGGTGGGTGGGATGGGCACTAGCTACAGCGACACGCCAGTAGGCCTACACAAGAACATCACTGGTAAGGCGAGCAGCAGTAACGATGTAGCGCGTCAATAGCATGACGTAATCTGCTAGTTCCTATGACAACAGAGCCAGAAGAATAGTCGACGGAAGCTTTATCTCGTAGTACGCTTTCATTTTGCTGTTAACGACTTAACGTAGACCTACATTTATTTCGGCGAACAACTCCCAAGTTCGGCGACATAATGGTAGGTGACGTTTTCCAAATTCCCCTGCGAAGGCTACATGGCCCGACTTTAAAGTAGTGTTGGTAGACACGACGAAATAAAAATTAACCAGTGAATCATAGGCCTTATGCGAGAGACGTACGTGCGTGCTTCCTATGCAGAGGTGTAGGGCAATGTAAGTGAACCGTCGAATCGGAAAATAATCTTGTTTCCGTGAGTTTCTCAGTGATACCGGGTGGCCGTCTGCCTCCCAGCCTATGGCCAGGTACAGTGTATTAAACGGTTTAATTTTTTGGTGGCAGCGCTCTGTCCTGGACCTCCAGGAGAACTTAAGCGCTCCCAGATCTTCGGAGGAGGCTCTCTGCCCGCCCTCACACTCACATTCGGACTTTTGGCCTTGAAGTTTGACACTTCTGACCTTCCTTGCCAGTGGGTCGATCTCATTTATTTAATTTCTTCTTTCTCGAACATTTCTAACGATGGGGCTGGACGGTCGAATGCTTTCCATTTTGTTCTAAGCGGAGTATTGTAATAAGCGTCTCTGTCTGTGTGTGCGTGTGTCTGTATTTCCTCGAGCATATCTCCGGAACTACAGATCCAATCTTCGCCAAATTTTGCGCAGGTCAACAAACAGCCTTGGTTTGATCCTGCTTTGGCGGCGTTGCGATGCGTTATTTCACTTATTTGCTTCCAGTTTTACGGATGACGTAACATTTCCTATGTTCGTTAGGCTTTTGTTTTATGTTTTTTTCATTTTTACCGCGCGATGCTATGCATCCGCGGTAGCCTACTAGCCATGGGCCTCTGTCCGTCCGTGTCCGTGTCCGCGTCTGTCACAAGCCGGTGTTCTACTAAAACGGCAAAACGTAGGATCACACAAACAATAGGCTACCAGATGATACCCCAGGGACTCTAGTTTTCTGACGCCAAAGATCTCCGCGAAATTCGACCGGGGTCACCCCCTACGGGGGGCGCCAAATGCAGGTGGGGTGGGTCAAACTCGGCGACTTTCGACAAATAACCGGCTATATCTCGAAAACGGTAAAAGATAGACACATAGTTTCTATTACAGTAGAATAGGAAGTCGTATGCGCTCTATCAAATGGTGGCATCGCCCATGACCTTGAGTGTCCCACACTGCCCCCTAAACACCCCAAACCACCCCATTTTCTGCATTTTGCGCCACCATTTATAGCGTCCTAACGGGTGAACCTAGAGACTTCAAATTTTGTACATTGACTACCATATAGCAAGTCCCACCCTGCCGATGAACAATATTCACTGTAAGGGGCGTGATCAGGGTCAGGCGAACCGTTTTAGAATTTTACACCCCGTGTAATTTCTCCGCAACGGCCAACGCTAGAGACTTCAAATTTTGTACACTGGTCGGCCATGCAAAGTCTTAGTCTTGTGGTGAGTGTTTCCTAAGTGGGCGTGGTCAGGGTCACGAGAGCAATTTCTACATTGTGGACTTAGAAAATTTCGCCACAGCAAGTTGTCTGTATACAGGTGATATACACAACTCGACCGTCGTCGGTTTGTTTATGACACATTGCCTCCAACTAAACCTCCAACTTCATACCATCGGTTTGGTCAGGACTTGTCATAGGCCTATAAGTAATTTCTGCACTGTTGCGTGGCAATTGGCAAGATTACTTCGCGCGGTCACTCGGCGATAGCTGAGCTTCTTGTTGGTGCCGGGAACGGAGTCTGCAATGCACGGTTGCCTTGTGTCAGTGAAACCTTTCTACTCCGGACTCTGCTGGGTGCTTACGAGTTACGACGCTCTCCAATAGACGCCCCTAGTCGGCTGAGCAGCGAGTATTTTTCCACAGTAACTCTTCAGTCTTTCAAAATCCCCGAAATCAAGGAGAGTATAACAGACACTGAATACCAACAATGACTTACTATTTGTTATCGACATTTCTGTCCTTAAGTAGTCTTAATTGGTGTTGTAGTGCAAATCTTAGCATGTTGTATGACGCAGCCCCCGAAGAAAGGAAAAGGAAAAAGCAAAGGCAAAGGCAAAGCCGTGAAAGAGCCAGGAACGGGCAAATCCGTCGAAGAAGTGAGTCAAAATCGTTATTATAGTGTTCGTTTGTATTTGATTCTACACGATGTCTCAAAAAACCATCGCCGACATTTTCAGCCGAAACGTCAGCAATCATTATACGATTTTAGTAATATTTGGCGTAAACGTCACCAAGAAATTTGCCAAAGAAAAGTCGGATGACTTCCTTACTTTACCTAACTTATTGCAACTGCACTACCAGGTAAAACACTAAAATGCGTCGTTGCCATCAAATGCTATATAATTGTTTTGTCAAAAGATACGCACAAAATACATTTAAAGCATTGCCTATTTGCAGCTAAACCTACTGCTAGAATTGCCGTTGATTTACAATAATTTATTTGTTACCTTGTAGCCTACTAAATCGGTGTAAGCACAGCCTCTGAATTTTGACCGACGGCGTCGCGGGGAAGGTAATGCGACCAGTCGTGTCTGTCCGTCGGTATGTCTGTTTCCATTTTATCTCTTGAACCAACTGACCTATAATCTCAATTTTTGCGTGTGTATGGTTCATGACCATAGCTTAGCTCGTCAGGTAATGAAAATCAGGGTCATAGATTAAAGCCAAAGGTCAATGCAAAAAGTCAATGCAAAATGTGTGTGTGTTACATACAAGTATGTATTGCAGCGTCCAATGAATACTGATTAATGGTCGTGACATCATCAGCTGTGAGCTAGCGCGACGAGGCGTGCGGCGTGGCGCGACCGCAGCTGCAGTGGGCGAATTGCAGCGCATGTGGGCGTGGTAGCGCGGGTGTTCTGACCTCGATCCTCCATCCAGGGCAGTTTTTCTCGTGACACCGAACGATGGTGACTGACAGCTGGAGCAGATGGTTGCCAAGCTGGAAGCGGAACTGGAGCGCGAGCGGCTCGAGAGGAACTGGTCGGAGGTGGAGCTGAACAGAGTCAGGACGTTCTGGGAGATTAGCAAGCAGGAGCTGGACGATAACAAGCGCGAATCGCTCAACAAGGACGGAAACGCCGAGGCGACCGAGGAACGCCACCAGCTGGAGATCAAGGTGCGCCTCTCTAGAGCCTATCAGAAGATTATTTATCATTACGATAGTGTCCCCTTGATATGGGGATTTACACCTTCCTGTGGAGTCTCGTTATGGGTGGGAGTAAAGCGAAGGACGGGGGAGGGGTGCTGTCGGTATATAGGCGAACGAACGTGGCTGGCCTGTGATTGGCTACAACTGAGAGAGCGTAAGCCTAAACAACTGACGACAATAAAATAATGAAGATATTTAAAAATGAGATTAGACAATGCGTTGCCATCGCAGTCACACAGACTCCGCTCTCATTATACACGTCACGCTGCCTAGCCCCGCCCGCCACCGCCCGCCATATCGAGACACCAGTCACACCACGGAGATCAAAGGAATCCCCCATAGCGAGACAAAATCATCATTACTGCTTCGAAGTATTGCGATCAGCGGTATGTGTGTGTGTGTGTGTGTGTGTGTGTGTGTTTGTATGCCTGCGTGTATATCTGTCTGTCCACTCGCATATAGGCCTGTCATAAACGACGACATAACTTCACAAGATTTTCTGTGCATATTTTCTGAAGCCTTGTTTCACGGCTGCGTTGCATCGTAGCAAAGCAGTGCAAATGCTGCAAATGCGGTGCACTACCACTTTCTCTCTAGGCTGCACTACAAGTATTTTAGGCCGCAGTGCATAGCATAAAATGCGCCTGTTGTTACAGCTGTTGGGTACTGTCTGTATCTGCGTGTCTGTCTGGTGCCAGACTGTTTCCATAACCGTGAGCCCTACAAGAACGGACGAACCAACCGAGGTACTGTTTGTGGCATGGACTCGTGTGTGTCCATGAAACAATGCTTTTACTTGGGGACGCAGAAGGGGAAGGGGTACTTTTAGAGGGGCGGGGCATAGGCCTACTTCGGCATGCAAAGCAACAGTAAGAAGCGGTAAACATTTGTCAATATGCTCAATGTCATACGCAAGGTGGCGTAACTAGAGCACGTGACGATAGTTAGTCGTCGTTTGCTGCAATTGATGTTTACAATGTTTGGATTTGTCTTTTGTGGTAATATTAGGCAACAATAGCGTTCTGGCTATAGAAAAGTCCGGGCTGCTGCGTCTGGCGTGCAGGTCAATAAGAGATCAGAAGATCGAGCACAAGGCGGCGGTGGACGACCTACGCGCCGACAACACGGCCGCGCTGACTGAACTAAAATTAAATAAAGTAAAATAAAATAAAATGAAATGAAATGAAACGCCCCAACCACTACACATCGCCAGGCCACACGTCGTGCGCAGGTGTTCAAGCAGAAGATCAAGCACCTGCTGTTCGAGCACAAGGCGTCGGTGGACGACCTGCGTGCCGAGAACACGGCCGCACTGACGCTGGCCGGCGAGGAGCACCGCGTCGCCGAGCTGGAGCTGCGCAGAGACAAGGCGGCGCTCAAGGAACGTATGCACAGCGAGCAGCTGCGGCACGAGCAGCTCGTCAAGACGCTCAAGAAAGTCAGTACAAAGGATTACTGCGATACGATACGGGATGATGTTTCAACGTGCGCTCAAAAGCTGACACAAGTCAGCTTAATCTACCGCACGGAAACAACAACTAGATATAAAAGTGGAAAAAAGAACAACTGAAAAGGAAAAACGAACATGCTCAGAAGTTCGGAGAATCCGTGGAGTGAGTGAAGAAGAAAGGAAGTCTGTGGAAAGTAAGGAATGTTCTAAGCCTGGTATGAAAGAGTGACGGGTGACGGAGATGAGAGTGGTGAGTCGATGGAACCGATGGAAGAAGTGCCGCTCAAAGGACTTCACGTGGTGTCCATATAGCCGAAAGTGTAAAGTATCATTCGCGATATGTCTGTCTGTCCCGTGTATTTCACGTCCGACGGCAGTAGCAGCAGACCCGGGGTAGCGCAGCGGGAAAACCCCAGCCTGCGGCCAGCGTACGGACTGGCTCTATTGCCCGAGGGCCTATACACTTGTCAGTGTTAGTACACGTGGGTCTAACTCATGTCCACTCACCACTTTAGTTGTCCACGTATAACAGTCAGCCACGCCGTGTGTGTCTGTACGCTTGTCAAAACGCTCGCGTACACTGGATGATCGGTATCAGTAACTCGTGTCTTGTTACGTTGGCGCCAGAAGGCATAAAGCATCGGTCTGGTGTCTCTCGGTCTGTCTTTTAGCCCCTCAGTCTGTTTTGTCTGTACCTTGGTTACAGCCGCAGCAGAGGCAACTTTCTGTTCGTGTGATGTGGACATTCCCGTTCGAATGCACGTCTACGTGTTCAGAATAATTTGCGAGTTCGTGTGACGTGAGCGACGCTGTTCTTGTGCGTATTGACAGGTGCACGCGGAGATGGTGTCGTCTCTGACTCGGGGCCACCAGCGTCACGCACGCGAGATCGAGGCCAAGTACCAGGCCAAGCTGCGCGCACTCCAGGCACCCACCCACCGCCCATCCAGGCCGTCATCGTCATCATCGTCATCATCATTTGAGTGTGTGTTCTGAGAGACGCACGCGAAGATGGTGTCGTCACTAACCCAGGACCATGAGCGTCACGCGTGCGAGATCGAGGCCAAGTACCAGGCCAAGCTGCGCGCCCTCCAGCCACCCACCCACCGCTCACGACTCAGATCCAGGCCGTCATTATCATCATAAATTACGTATGTGTTCTGACAGACGCACGCGGAGATGGTGTCGTCACTAACCGAGGACCATGAGCGTCGCGCGTGCGAGATCGAGGCCAAGTACCAGGCCAAGCTGCGCGCCCTCCAGGCACAGAACGACCTGCGCCGCAAGACCGAGCTGCACGAACTCGAAGGACGCAAGAACACGCAGGTCACAGTTGGTCCACAACTGGCTTACAGTGTATTTCAGTTACGAATTGCTTTGCTTTTATGAAAAGTAATTAACGGATTAAATAATTATTTGAATGAATAACTGCACTGAAAATAACTGAAATATTTTTCTGAGTTATTCTGGCTGTGAAGGGCAAAATACGAAAGACGTTTTTGGTATATAATTAAAGTTCAAATTGCTTTCAATTTTCAACTGTCAAGAACCGACTCGCCAAAAATAACCTTGATCACAAAAATATCTTGAAGCAAGCCAGTGCAGCATAATGGAATCTCAAAGTGTTAGTCAACTCAGTTGACATCAGTTTGGCCCAAAATATGCATTGGCTTTCAACAGCAACAGTGTCTCCCTTATCTGAAAGTTTGTTCCGGTTTGCCAAATGCCCGCGAAAATGTGTGTAAAACATGTAGCCAGTGTAGCCTGTTGTCTGGCCCAAGTCGTATTTCAATTTCTAATTACAGTAAAATGTAAACAAAATACTAAATACATCTAGAAAACCAATATAATGCCAAACTCGAATAACATGTAATGCATTTTAAATGTGTATCTCGATGACATGTATTTGAATTACGTGACTGACAACACTGACCCAGGTGCACACGCTGATGCGGAACCACGAGCGCGCATTCGGCAACATCAAGAAGTACTACAACGACATCACCGCCAACAACATGGCGCTTATCAACGCACTCAAGGTCTGTCTATCTGTCTGTCACAACTCTTTCTCTCTCAACACACACACTCAAGAAACAGAGAGAGAAAGGCGTCGAGTGGCATCAAGACGTACTACAACGACATCACCGCCAACGACATGGCGCTCGTCAACGCACTCAACGTCTGTCTGTCCGTCACACCTCTCTCACACCTCTCTGTAGGCCTATCTCACACACACACATCGCCTCGCAGTTTCACATTAGTAAACCTATCATTCGTCATCTACGGCTTGTATGATGAAATGAATTGAAGTAAAGCGCTGAAATGATGCACTCAGTGAATTGTATAAATGTTTCCAAGGAGATTCCCCCCTGGAACTTCGGAGTTCCCGCTGGAATTTTTGCAAAACATCATAAAACATGGGATGCCGAAATATAAAGAGTAAAGACGGATGTTTCCGACTCAAAATTGCGGTGATAATTCGGCCAGTTTGCAGACTCGCGTGGTAACGAACCGTGTGTGAAGGAACGGCAAAACCCGCTATTACCAGCAGATCTCCCGTCATCCTTTTCCAGTTATATTTATTAGCCCACCAGGGCTGCGTCGGAGGCGGGCTTATGTTCGGTCTGCGTTTCTTATTTATTTATTTTCAACGATTTCTGTCAGACCAACTATCTTAACATCTACCGGACCGATCTTCGCCAAATTTGCAGGGTTGGTAGAACCATACCTGCAGATAAATTATGAAGTTAGTTTTCCGATGCCTCCAGGGATGTTGCCGTGGCAACCGATTTTGTTGGTTCTATCGGTTTCTCTCACTATCCACAAAATTGGGTTCGCTTGGCGTTCGGTAGATGGCGGCGGACGACAAGAAGTGCAAATGCTGCGCTGGACGCAGGCGAACCAATTAACTGACCAGTAGGCGGCTAGGAGGATAGCCGGGCGGGCTACCGACAGGCTTTGCCTTGCATATAGTTTACATTTACTGCGTGTGGTCGAACATGCAGGTGAACACCGAGGAGCTGCAGCAGAAGAACGAGGCGCTGGAGCGGAACGTGTCGGAGGTGGTGACGGAGAACCGTCACCTGCGCGAGCCGCTGGCACTGGCCAACAACGAGGTCGCCGAGATGAGAGCCAAGACCGACGACTACGACAATATGAAGTCGCTCCTCCAGGTACTAAGGATCACTATAGAACACTAATAGACCAACACTAATACCGGTACCTTGACGTGCGAGGTGGTGACGGAGAACCGTCATCTGAGACAGCCACTCGCACTGGGCAACAGCGAAGTCTCAGAGATGACAGCCAAGACCGACGCCTATACGACCACAATTTGAAGTCACTACTACAAGTATACGTTCGCTTGTGATTCTTTCGCCTTACGCCCGGCCCATTTCACACCGCCCGATGCGACAAAACTGTTTTGTCGCCTCGGGTCGAGTGGGGCAATGTGAATTAGACAGTTATTGTTCTGAATGTGTTCAGACTTCAAATTTTCAGTGGCGACAGTCTAGAGTCGCCGAGAGAATCCAATTCACATCGCCTACGCCGACGTGACGCGACGAAACAGTTTTGTCGAGTCGGGTCGGGCGGTGTGAATTGGGCATTATCCGCAGTAGTAGGAAACTGCCGAAATGGGTATATACGGCCCCTGGATCTGCAAAAACCATGCAGCAGCTGCTGCAACCCTGCAGCGCAGCAGCAGCAACCCCTGGATGGACTCTGACCCGGACCTAA
>Ga0126332_10000769_pt1 | contig 11023 bp, 6 predicted proteins | sample InaspJWI42metaG_FD_94482 | JGI IMG/M metagenome (GOLD analysis project Ga0126332, IMG submission 94482) | Marine gutless worms symbiont microbial communities from Oahu, Hawaii - Inanidrilus sp. 2 OAHU.JWI-42 metaG | ecosystem: Host-associated > Annelida > Digestive system > Unclassified | place...
ACTACGACCACCACGCCGACGAGACGGGACTGACGTCACACTCGGTGGAAACCTACTACTACGACCACCACGTCCACGAGACGGGACTGACGTCACACTCGGTGGAAACCTACTACTACGACCGCCACGTCGACGAGACGGGACTGACGTTACACTCGGTGGAAACCTACTACTACGACCACCACGCCGACGAGACGGGACTGACGAGCGAGCTGTCGTCGGTCATGAAGAGACTGTGGATCAGAGATGTTGAAGTCGTGAGATTTGACTGCTCTGGAGACCAACATTTTGGTCTCATCTCATTCTCGAGACCAAATGTTTGTGTGGTCTCGACTACCGGCACCTGGACGCCGGTATCGCTCTCGAGGCCAAAAGTTTGGTTTCGGTCTTGTTTTCAATAGTATGGTCTGGGTGTCGATCTCAGTTTCTCTCTCGGTCTGGGTCTCAACCTGGGTCTCAATGGAATGGTTGCGTTCAACATCACTGCAGTGGTTTCTGAGATACGCGAGCAGTCATGAAGCGACTGTGGAAAGACGGCGGCGTGCAGGAGTGTTTCGGTCGCGCGCGAGAGTATCAACTCAACGACTCTGCCGAGTAGTAAGTCACAGCACTACGGCGTGCGTGCGGCGCCGCAACCACACGTAACAACACGCAACAGCACGCACCGCATCGTCTTGCGTGCTGTATTCCGCGTAACCAGTGCAAAATCTTTTTCATACGAGAGTGACTCGAAACTTACTGCACTGTTGCACAGCGAACGTTGTACATTCGCAAAATGGCGTACGTTGCATGCCACTAAGTACGTTACGTACATGTGCGCTTAAAGACAAGTATATTGGACGTCCTTACAACATTCGGATCAAAATTTACGCGGCCCGCATGTCGCGCGGCAGCAGCAGCTATCGAACGATATCTGCTGCCCGCGCCCGACCCCAGCAGCAAACCCGCCGCCGCCGCTGCTGGGACAGACAGACTGATGGACGGACACTCGACCGTTTTATGACGCTTAGCACGCGCATGCTGTGCGGACGACGGCGTAATAGTGCGTGCATGCGGCTAATTGACGTATGTATGGGCGTAGTGACACCGGCGTAGTGCCTGTTTATGCCTCGGCTTACGCCGGTACCAAAATACTACTTGGTAACAGCGGCACGAGTGTGAACAACTTGCCCAGAGCCGTTACGCAGCTGCATTATTTAAAGTGGTTCATTTTTAACTGAGTTATTCACGAGATCGTGTGGTGGCGTTTTATTGGGACACGGTCTGGTTTTGCCGTGCAAACAGGCAGCGGCAATAGCATATTTAAGTAAGTAAGTAAAAAGTAGGTAACTTATATCAATGCGCTAAAGTCAAAATCGAATCGTGAATCCTACGATTTTATAAGACGGTGGCTAATGCAGATGCAGATTCAGTTTTAGTTGATTTCTCAGAGTCGGGATCGCTACTGACTGACAAGTCGCTAATTGACCCGCGCGACCGAATCGTGCTGTAGACAGAGCTTGACGATCACTTGTGATAAATACAGCGGTCGAGCGTCGGAGCTTGGAAGTATTGTCAACTTATGTTGACTGGTGATTGTCCACTTTATTACGCTCTGAGCGTCCACCTTTGTCGAGCTAAGTCGATAGTACGTTTCTACGATCGATATGCCGAATCAAAATTTTCTAAGTCCGGAGTGTGGGACAAAGTTCCAGAGGGAAGTGCCCTTGTTTTTGGAGAAACCCGAAATTCCTTTTAACGCAGTGTAGGATGGGTGGAAAGAAGATGTCATGCCAAAACCAGCTCGATTCTTTCAGCCGTTTCGCTACAACTCCGACTTGTGACAGACAGATAGGCGGACACAGACAGACTCAGGGCCATAGCTAGTACCCGTGCTAGCATAGCGTCGCGCGGGTAAAAAGCGAAAAGGAGCTAAAAGGAGCGAAAAGAAGTCGAAATAAATAACTCGGGTTTCACGGAGAGACCGCGCGACGCCACATAATTTCCACTTTTTCGCTTTCCTTCGCTCATTTGGCGAGTATTGCTCGTTGTTGCGCATTTTCACAAATTACAGGGTGCCGCGCGGTCCCTCTGCGAGGGTTACTTACTCCTTTTCACATATACGCCCGGAGTAACTGCCTCCCTCTGGCATTGACTTGACAGTTCCGTGATGGTTGATGGCGACAGTCCAGCGCTTTTGCGATGCGATTGTCAAAACGGTTGTACAATTGGTTTCACATACTAGTCGACCGACCAACCCTGTAAAATGTGCTGTTTAAAACTTTTGATGGCATTTTTTGTCAGGCGCGGATCTAGGATTTTACAAGGGCGGGTGTCCAATCCATCTGAAAGCGGCGACGCCTCCCCCCAATTATTTTGACCCATATTACCATAACCAAACAATTTTTTTGGCCTTAGAAGAAATAGTTGGCGCCAGGCGGTCGTACGACATCTAGAGCTATGTCAAATCCCTTACTAAGTTCCTATAGTTCCTGCTCCTGCTTCGTGTTCACGAAGCACCCTGTTCAGCTAAAAACCGTAACGACATGTTTTCGAGATATGTTCGTTTCAAAAAAGGGCACCTAAACAAAAGGGCGGGTGTCTGGACACCCTGAACACCCCCTGGATCCGCCACTGCTTTTTGTTCAAAGTTGGCAACAGTGTTAGAACATGGTCCAAAGTGTCAGAAACACGTCTGAGCTGGTAGTAACCAGACCGACAGAGCACTGCGACGAGCGCCGATAGCGTCAACCGAAGTAATGAACTCTCGACGCTCTCGACGACCTGGACGGTGGTCGACAACAACGTTGGCGCCAACTGACGAATACGATAGAGCGATCCAGGCGCGGCGGCGATGGGTGAAATGTACAAAACGGATGAATCGATCAAGATGCAGTTACCGGCAGACTCAAGTAGTCCCAAAAAAACAATGCATTGAATAGGGGTCACACTGGCGCCACCTGGCAAATACAATGGATTCATCTTTGCGGCAGCTGTGATGTGATCTGTAGCTACCATGTACTCGCCCGAGTACGAACTTTTACCTGCGTGATCGGAGTTGGATCACCGGCGGGGGGCGCGAAGGGGGTGGGGCGATCACCGGCCGGACCCGGCGCCGTTCCCGGCCGATGACGGGACCCCAACGCCGCCTGCGGACGATCAACATAGTCGGCAGTGGCACACCCAAAACGGCCGGGGGGGTACGGGGGAGCGTGACCGGGGAAGCACAACGTTTTTTTCCCAAACGTTACTTTTGGTTTACGATGAACAAATGTTGGTTTCTAGAATTCATTGTGAGTTTTCAAGAATTTACTCATATTTTTCTACAAAAATAATGACAAAAAAAATTAAAATTAGGAGTGGTAACATCCACACTGTTGTAAGTCAGTCTCATCAATACTTCTGGCTATATGAAACACTTGTAGCAGCAAATACCATCACATTAATTTCTTACACGTTTGGCCAGCTCACTGATGGTAAAAACACTGAAATCTGACCAAAAGTGGAAATTTGGGGGCACCTGTACAGACCCCTCTGTCACCGATTAGGATCAAATTTGGCGTGTAAGAGTGCACCTACGATGTACTGTTTCGTGCCTAATTTCAGCATGATCGGTACATAATCTTGCACTTGGCAGCAAAAAAAAATCGACGCTAAGACCGCACTTTTTATGAAATTTGGGACTTTGGGGGCTTTGATACCCACTCTTCCCTTCGCCGATCATGACTAAATTTGGCGTGCACAACTTGCCCTCTTTCACGTTGTTTCTTGCCAAATTTCAGCTCGATCAGCTTACTCGTTTGGGTTTGCTGGCTGTCAAAGTAACAACTCCGCAAAATTTGACTGAATTTGACCTTTTGACCTTGACATCTTACCGTAAACGTGAAATGCGGCTTTGGCAACCGGGTGTTTCTGACACTTTGACCGCGGCGACAAGTTCGAACACGGTTGTCAGCTTTGAACAAAAATGCCATCAACAGTTATTTTCAGAGTTTTGGCCGGTCGACTATACCGGTTGTATCGCGTAAACGTTCTAATAACGGGGAATAGAATTTTTTCACTAGCAAATTAGTGACTGTGTATATGTGGCTTAAAATAGTTGAAAATGTTATCAACTTTTCATTAAATATATAGAAGACACATTACTCGCTAGCTCTGAAACACACAGCTGGATCTAGCGCTGATTTATGGTTGATTTATTTCGTAAAATAAAATGATTATGAAAACAAGTAATAAATCGACTGGCTGTATGTCCGTTATGAATAATAATAATAAAAAATAATAATAATAATAATAATAGCTCTTTCGTATTATCTATTATCAGCAGCAGTGCATTGATTTTCACCCGAAGCTAATTAGAGATATTAGAGGTGGGCAATTTTACTGAAAACAAAATTATTGTTTCGATATTGCATAATGGTACTAAATAACATCTAGGGCGGCCGATACTGTTGTGCAACGACATTATTTATACTAGTACAAAATTCATCAAAAACAACCAAAAAATTCTTTACTTTTGACGTTATTTGTTTGAAAATAAGTACGAAGATGTGTATACTACCACTTCTGTTTAACGAGAATTCAGAATTAGATAAATGCCTTTCGCCATTTCCATACGGTCATAAACTTTTCTTACATTTATTGTCGCACACACAGTAATCGGTAAACCAGCTAACAATTACACGATGCGTCTGACTGAGTGTCAAATCAGAATCGCTGCAAAAATCAACAGATGCCTAGATTTCTATGACATAAAAATTAAAAAAATTCAATAAAAACGAAAAACTATAAAAACGAAAAAGCCACAAATAAGACAGACAGACCGACTGAAGTTGCTAATCTAATTTTACCTCCTGGCTAGACCAAAGTTCATACTAGATGCAAGTTCATACCGACTGCGCCACTAGCCGGTTACATCCAGCGACACCCGTGTACTAAAGCCAACAAATTTTGTTTATCATGGTAACGTCTCTTGACGGATCAAAAAACTAATTTCAGATTGATTATCTATAGGCATGTCGTGAAAATTTGTCGAAGATCGGTGAGGTAGATGTTGCGATAATTGGTCTGACAGCAATCGTTAAGATATAAATAAATAAATAACAAACAGAAGCAAAACATACGGCCTACAGGCCAGCTTTTAGCAGTCGGGCGGGCTAAAAAATCTGCGTCGGAGTGTTTCAGTCACAACATTTGGGAAATCGAACCTAAACGGGAGAAAAACAGAAATTGCTGTATCGGCCCAGCTCTAGTACTGTCAGCCGCATCAGCAGTCACGAAGATGATGATAATGCAAAGAAAGAAAGATGAGAAAGTAGCCGGACGTGCGCAGCCAGGTGAGGCGCCGTCTGCTGTTACCTGTTGCTGCATGTTCAGCGTACACCTGTGTGAGTGATTGGACCTGTAGTATCGACCTCTACCTTACCGACCCAGCGATCCGTCAGAGATGGGCGGAGACAACAATTATCACTCCACATCTATCCGCAGACCAAACAGCCGCGTCCGTAGCAGTCGTAATAATAATAATAACAGATTTCTATAGCGTTTGGGTCGTATTTTCAGAGAATATTAGGGCGTACATATTGCGGCTCGAAATCATCCACATTTTTAAAAATTTGAAAATAACTTGATTGACCAATTTTAATTATTTTTACTGTACGACATTTTCGCAAAATTTTCTGCCAGGCCGCTTCATTTAAGAGTACTGCCGGTAACTTGTTTTGCTAAAACAATAATAATAATTTAATAATAATTAATCAATAAATACCAAGTAATAAATTAAATTTATTAGATTTAAAAATTACATTACTACGTTAATTAATAATTTAATTACTAATTAAATATTAATTTATAAATTAAATTTATCGCATAAATTAGTTATTAAACAGTTTTAATAAAAATAATAATAATAACTCTAAAGAGTCATTGCATTAAGTGCATCGGTCTTCGGGAAAAAAACGTACGCTGGCTGCGTGGGGGCATTGCAGTCTGGTAATTAATCGTAACCGCATTAACGTCAGATAAAACTGGAACAAGATGGGACAGACAGATAGACGGACATACATCAGGGTGCGGTTTGCGTGAAAATCAAGTATGTTCGTGAAAGAAAAGGATCGTCATAGTCAGTCGGCTACAGATCGGCGCATCACTGCTGTGCTGCCATACAGGTGCCTCTACGATTGTTCTCGTGCTTGTTCTTGTTCTCCTTGTTTCCTTGTTGCTGTTCTTGTTCTTTTTTTCTTATGTTTTTGTTGTTTTTTCTTCTCTTTCTGTTCTTTTTGTTTTTTTTCCTGCTGTTCTTATATTATTTGTTTTTTCCTTTTTCTTGTTCTTTTGTTTTCGTGTTGTTTTTCTTCTCTTTTTTGTTCTCCTTGTCTTTCTCTTCCTGTTGTTCTTGTTGTTCTTATTGTTCATTTTTTGTTTTTCTTGTTCTTCTTGTTCGTTCCTTCTTGCTGTTCTTGTTGTTCTTGTTCTAGTTCTTCCTTTTCTTGTTCTTGTTTTTTGTTCTTCTTGTTTTTCTTGTTGTTTTTATATTTTCTTCTTGTTTTTCGTCCTGATCTTGTTTTTGTTTTGTTTATTCTTTTTCCTCTTCGTCTATTTCTTCATGTTCCTACTCTTCTTCTCGCATGCCCCATGATGGAGTGTTGCCGTGTCGACGATACGTTGCCAGAGCGTGCGGTTGCTGTCCTTTCTCCGGGCTGAGTGGATCTCAATGTTGACTGACTGTACATCAGCCCACCTAGGTATGAGCTCGCGTCCAGAAGGTGCCTCTACTCCGCAGCAACGTAATGCCATTATCGACGTAGGTACACACGGACGCAGATAGTGGCTCGGTTGTTTGGCAGTGGGACGTTTCGCACGCCTCTCTTGTTTTCTGCGTTGAGACGATTCGTACGCTTCGTGCGGAGGGAGGGCTGCGGTACGACGAGTGGACCTTTACTAAGTCGATGAGCTTGGAAATTAGGCAGCAACAAAGTTGTATACATTCACGCTTCATATAGACGTGAATTCAGTGTTTCGCCAGACCAGTCTGTTTTTTCAACTTCTGTTCAACGGTTAGCCTACACGGTTGCAGTACCGAGTACCGACACGATACGATACGAGATGATATTTTAACGTGCGCTCAAAAGCCGACATGAGTCAGCTTAATCTACCACACGGAACGAACAACTAAAAAGTGGAAAACAGAAAAGCTAAAAAGTAAAAAAGAGATATGCTCAGAAGTACCGGTAAACAGTCCGGGGATCCATGTAATCAGTCCTGAAGAAGAAAAAAGAGGCTACGGTGGGAAGGATTTGCAGAAAAGGAAGGTTTTAAGCCTGGAATGAACCGCAGTTACCGTAATCGTCGTCGCTCCGCTTACGGCGCCACCCTCCCTCGTCGATAAACTCTACGTTAGTCGATAGATGGCAGCATCGATGCGGCCGCTCGCTGCCTGTACTGTAGTAGTTGGTTGTTACTGCAGTTGGCAGTAGATCTATTGCACTGTGCTGTGGAATGATTGAGATATAAACACACCAGGCACCTGTGGTGTCTCTCCGGTCTACGAATCGTCCTGTCGCGCATCAAATGAGGTGTACGAAACGTCTAACAGTCGGTCAGCAGTTGTCGTGCGTGATATCGCCCGTGGCTAGATGCCTCCGCCTCGCTGTCTCCGTCTGTGAGCACGCTACATGAGCAGGACGGTGCCGACGTGATGTCGCTGCTGCACCGGATGTCAGCTTGCACATGCGCACTGCGCCGCCGCTGACGTCATCCGCATGATATATACGTACATGAACGTGTGACAAGACAGGTGGATGCTGATAGGTAGCGTGGGCTTACATAGCACGCCTTCACCGCCGATATGCAACCCAACGCAGTCCTGTTAAGCCGTGTTCACAGCAAACGAATTGAACTGAACTGCAGTGCGCGCACTGTAGCCGTGCAGCCAGTCAACTTCGTGACGCTGACGCGCGTGACCAACAACGCGTCGTGTAACTGGGTCAACTTGGTGCCGGTCAGTTCAGTTCATCTCGTCTGCTGTGAACACGGCTTTACAATTAGTGCATGGTTGTCCGTTGTTACGATACGATACGATGCGATATTTACGTGCAGTAAAGTGAGCAAGACCACTTTTGCAAGACCAAAACCCGAGGTCAACAAGATTGTTTACGTGCGCTCAAAAACTGAGTGATAGCCCGCTTCATCCAACTGAGAACCATGAAGAACCGAAAAGTGACAGTTGTCGCTAACTGACCCGCGCAACGAAATCGTGCTGCAGACAGAGCTTGACGATCTCTGTGATAAACTACAGCGGTCGAGCGTCGGAGCTATTGTCAACTTAGTTGACCGACAACGGTTTTGTCTGACCTCTGAGTGTCCACCTTTCTCGAGTTAAGTTGATAACACGTGTCGACGATCGATATGACGTGGCGACGTTTTCAAGTCCAGAGTTTAGGAAAACGTTCCAGAGGGAAGTACCCTCATTTTTGTGGATACCAGAATTTTCTTATAACACAGTGCAGGACTGGTTGAAAGAAGCCTCCGTGCCATAATTCGTCCATCTGTTTCGATAGAACATCGAGTGACAGATACAGACAGACAGACAGACACAGGGCCGTAGCTAGTAGCCGCGCTGGGCTGGCATAGCGTGGGCGTTGCGCGGCGCGGGTAAAAACTAAAACCATAAAACAGACATGCCCAGAAATGAAATGTCCGTGGACTCAGTCCTGAGGAAAGGAGAGAGGGAATGATTTGTGAAAAGGCGAGTTTTAAACCCGAGAGTGGAAGAGTGAATGTGCATGTTAGGACTAGAGCATTCCAATTCGGGCAAAAAAAGTTTCGATTCGATTATATTCGATTCTCGCTATCGAATCGATTTTTTCGACTCGATTCGATTCGGCAATCTGATAAATTTGCCGCTTGTACACTAATATTTAAATAGTAAGTTAGGAGTAATTTTTATAGTATGCATTGCGTAACTGTTTTTTTGTGGATGTTCTACACAGTATAGCTTACAATTGCGTGCATTGTGGTGAATTTTAATTAAAAATCACTGTATTAAATATGTTTGTGTTATTTATTTAGTGCAAAAACTGCATAACAACTAGTGAATCGAAAGGCCGATTTTTTTTACAAAACGAATCGAATAGAATCGAGTCGAATCGCGAATTAGAATGCTCTAGTTAGGACACGCAAACAATGCGCGCACTGACTACTTCAGAAGCGCCGACCGTGCAGCAATCGATCGATTATCCCTGCCCGCCGGACCCACAGCAGCAAACCTGCAGCAGCGGGTCTGCTGCTGTAGGTCAATGCTTGGACAGACGGACAGACACGGACGGACACCGTACCGTTACAAGTAGACGCTTACCGCGAAACTATGCGGTCACCGTCAAAAACTCAGTTACTGTTGCGAGAGCATTGAGTGAGTGTGCGTTGATTGTAGCTATCTGAACGCACTGGATCGTCTCTCACAGACAGACTACGTGCCTACGGAACAGGACGTACTGCGAACACGCGTCAAGACCACAGGCATCGTGCTGTAGACAGAGGTTGACGCTCAGTGTGATAAACCTACCCAGGACGTACTGCGAACACGCGTCAAGACTACAGGCATCGTGCTGTAGACAGATGTTGACGCTCAGTGTGATGAACTGACCCAGGACGTGCTGCGAACACGCGTCAAGACTACAGGCATCGTGCTGTAGACAGATGTTGACGCTCAGTGTGATGAACTGACCCAGGACGTACTGCGAACACGCGTCAAGACTACAGGCATCGTCGAGACACATTTCACCTTCAAAGACCTTCATTTCAAGTCTGTATCTCTAGTTGGCTTCCTTTATTCGTTCGTTGGCGGCGTGGCGCAGGGTCCATTTTAAGCGTGGAGTCCAAAAAAATGCAGTAGCGCGGGAACGATTTTTTCATTGGGTGGGCAGACAGTGCAGACTCGACGGGTGGGTGGGTGGACTCGCTCCGGCAAGTTGACGTTGACCTTAATGCGGGTATGACTGGAGTGTAGTTCGGTCGACTGGATATATGTTGGGAATTTTTTTGGGTGGGCAGAATACATTGGCTGCCCACCCAATGTTATAGTTGGGTGGGCAACTTCCCACGCTACCCCCTACGTTCCCGCGCCTTTGACAAAATGTGTAGGCCAAGACTGAAAAATGTGTTGTCCAAAATAGCATTTTTCTTCAAGAAATCAGGAAAATCACTAAAACTTTTGATCACTGTATGAGCAGGAATGGGCCAGAAGAATGGGGGTATTTTAAGGCTAAAATGCACCATTGGTGGGGAGCTTGCAGCGCCCGATAACCTCCTACCGGATTTAAGGGGCCTATTTCTAAGGGGAGGGGAATGTTGTAGAGTCCAAAAAAATCCTTAAAATAGACCCTGCCGTGGCGTAGTGGTTGGCATTGTTCGACGCACCCTACGCCAGGCCCAGTTAGTACAAAAAACAGAAAAAAACTATGTTTTTAAAGAATATTTTCCAAAGAATAAATTCTAAAAAACCCTTAAAAACCAAAAACCTAAAACCTAGATTTTTTAGCTTTTTAATTTTTAAAGATTATTTTTAGGTTTTAAAGTGCGATTCTAGAATCTTTTTGAGAGACTACCGGCACTACTTTAAAGACATGTGTTATACCTAACGTTGCATATCTTATTAACTCTAAGTACACACTGCACGACTGCATTTTGTCAGCCAGTTTTTACCGCGCGATGCTATGCATCTGCGGTACTAGCCATGGGCCTGTGTCTGTGTCCGTCTGTCTGTCTGTGTCTGTGTCTGTCACAAGTCGGAGTTCTACTAAAACGGCTAAACAGAGGATCACGCAAACAACTACACGATAGCCCAGGGACTCTAATTTTCTGGTGCCAAAGATCTCCGCGAAATTCGACCGGGCTCACCCCCTACGAGGGCGCCGAATGCAGGTGGGGTGGGTTAAAATCGGCGACTTTTGACTAATAACCGGCTATATCTCGAAAACGGTAAAAGATAGACACATAGTTTCTATTAAAGTCGAGTAGGAAGTCGTATGCGCTCTATCGAATGGTG
>Ga0126332_10000770_pt1 | contig 11006 bp, 12 predicted proteins | sample InaspJWI42metaG_FD_94482 | JGI IMG/M metagenome (GOLD analysis project Ga0126332, IMG submission 94482) | Marine gutless worms symbiont microbial communities from Oahu, Hawaii - Inanidrilus sp. 2 OAHU.JWI-42 metaG | ecosystem: Host-associated > Annelida > Digestive system > Unclassified...
TTCCGCTTGCAATAACTTTTATTATCTCACAAAAAATACCTCAACTATTTGAATTATTATGATTTATTGACGGTTCTAATACCTAATTGCAATTTAAGGAGATCAAGTTTCCTGAAATTACCGGCCGGACCGTGCTGGCAGACGGCGGACTGGTAAAAGCGTACTAAGCACGCATATTTTTCCAACGATTAGAGACTTGGCTTCATAACTCTCCCTAATTCGACAATTATAAATTCAGATATATATTTCACATAACTGCCCAAGCACATATGGTGGGATTGAGGGAATTGGGGAATTTTGGGATTTAGGGATTTGGGGATTGAGGGATTTAGGTACCTATTTATTGAAATCACATCATGATTGCACATGATTTATGCCACCGCCGGATTGAATATTTCAGGAATGCTATCGATTTAGATAGAAAAGACAGAGCGAAGCGATACCATAAATCTTTCCGCCTCCGGCGGATCAATCTTCAATTCCGTCTTATCCGGGTTGGGGATTTAAAATCAGATTCTATCCTTGTCTTAATTCCTCAATTCCTGAATCCCTCAATTATCTTTTAGAAAGTTATCGTTATGAGAGAAAAGTGGGAAAAACAACTGGCATGCTTAATTGAATGTCCGCGCTGCAACGGAACCCTGGAAGCAAAAGACGAGCGAATTTTGTCTATCTATGATCATCAACCGATCTGTATGGTCTGCAAACGCGAAGAAGAGCAAGGAGCTGATTACGAATCGCGTTCAAAACAGATGATCGAACAATGGATCTCGGAAACGGAAACACATTACGGCGACCTGGCGGGGTTTTGTTACCATCACTTCAATCCGTTTAAATGTTGACGAAATGCCGTGGAACAGTAATGAGTCGGTCATATGCGACCGGCTCATTTCAATTTTTCGGGCTCTTTTCCATCATGCTTTATTTGAAAGGACGGGGAGTTTGTAAAGAATCCGAACCAGGAGAACCCGGCTTTGATTTTATCTCAGAGGGGTGGAGTTTACCTTTAAACGTCGAATGGAATGATGGAATGTCGAAGATCCGCCTCTGGAGGGGTGGAATAATGGCCCACCCTGGTGCGACTAACCTATAACTTTCTGATTCTGGTGTAATATTTGACATCCATTAGCAAAACGAACACTCTGTATAATCGGTGTGGGCTAGGGAATATTGGGTTTAAAACCGGTCCGCCGCAGGCGGATTAACCTCTGATTTAAAAAGTGGATCCAATAAAGATCTCATCCTTGCTTTCTTCGATCAATTCACTCTCGGCTAAAAGGCGTAAAGAATACAATCACGATACGCAGAGGGAAGGAGTTCTAAGATGCGCTTTGCATACCGAGTTATCATTGCCGCGTTAATTTTACTGGTCGACCTGCTGATTTTTTTCTTTCCAATGACGGCGGTGTTTCTGGTATATATCATCATTTTCAATCCACCGTGGTTCAGACGATTTTTAAATGATCTCGACCGTCCGAGCAGTGTCTGAAGGGAATTTGAGAATGGAGAATTTCGATGTATTGGTTATCGGTCGCAGCTGCCTGGATTATATTGCCGTCGTGGAGAGATACCCCGGGGAAAACCAGAAGGCGCCCTTCGAGTTCAGGCTGGCCGAAGGCGGGGGTCAGGGCGGCACGGCATCCTGCTGCATTTCGAAGCTGGGCGGAAAGGTAGTCTATGTCGGTAAGCTCGGTGACGACGAGGAAGGCCGGTTTTGTTTGCAGCGCTTAACCGATTTCGGTGTCGGTACCCGCTTTGTCGATATCGTAGAGGGCGGCACAACTCCGGTAGCGTACCTGTTCGTAACCGCTGCCAGCGGCGCTCGAACAATTATTTATGAACGCAATGCACTGCCGCGAATCCGGGTGAACGCCACCATGGAAAAACTTCTCGGCCGCTCGACGCTGGTTCTGCTGGATCCTGAAGTCACCTATCTCGGCCAAGAAATAAAGCGCCTGTCCCATGGAAATGCGACCATCGTATACGATTGCGAGAGATGGCGTAAAGGGATCGAAGATATGATGCAGTTGGCCGACTACTTTATTCCGGCTTCGGAGTTCCTGGAATCCGAGGCGCTGAATCTCGGCCAGGCGGCCCTGCCGGACAAAATATTCAGATTAAATAAAATGGTGCACGGCTGTCTGATCGTGACCAACGGTGAGGACGGGGCCTATTATCTGGTTGATAACAAGCTCTACCATGTTGTCCCACCGCAGGTAAATGCAATTGATACGATCGGTGCCGGAGATAATTTTCACGCGGCTTTTGCCCTGGCTTTAAAAAAAGGATTCGATATTCACCGCTGCGTAAAATTTTCCGTGGCGGTGGCTTCGCTGTCATGCCGGGAATTCGGCGGCCGCAACGGGATACCCGCATGGCCGGAGGCGATTGCCGTGGCAGACAGGTTAAAAACAAGAAATGCAGATTCGCAATAGGGAAGCTCTGGGTGAATCGGTATAGAAAGTGCCCTGTGGGGCTGCTACGCTCCCTCGGTTTGATGAAACAATAGAGTTCAACAATTAAAAATTGAATTGAATCAGGCTGAACACAACATACTGTGACAGCCTGTATTTTTTCCTAATTTGGGCTACAAAATGAACATCGCTTATGATGGCAGGCAAACAAGACGGCATATTTTGGCAATGAGGTTACAGATACGATAAGGCTATCAATGGTTTTATCAGATGAATGAAATGACGGATAGATATCCCTACCGTAGTCCTGATAACTCGGTTTGATGATATCACAAGTTTTTTTGGCCTCTGATTATTCCAGCTTTGTTGGAGATATGTAAAACGGCTGGCGTCAGCGGCGCGAGGTACGAGCGTCCGTCTGCATGCCATTAGGATCTCCTTGGTTCTTCTGAAACACTAGATTCATAATTTCGAATGTAATCCATATTCGTTCTTCATCTTTTTTAATTCTATACGCATCCAGGACGGATGGTGGTGTTGAATCAAGAAGCTTGTCGTATTCTAACCTCCGGTTTCGAGAAAAAGATATCGTAGAATCGAAGCTATCAAGCACTTTAAAACCGTACCGTTCCACAAGCTCCAGAAATTCGTGCCTCTTATGAATCTTGACATGCCCATCCTGTTTGAGTGCCTGAAAACTGTTTATGAAATCCGCCGTGTCCATCTCGTGTTTCACAGGGTCTGACAGAACAAATCTGCCTTCAGCACGGACTGTGCGTGATATCTCATTCAGCATTTTCTCGTACTCCGGAAAATGGTGGAATGCGTAGCGACAAATCAATCCGTCCAGATAACCATCAGCAAGAGGAAGTGCAATGCCATCGAAGCTCTGAAACCTAATGTTGACCAGTCCTTCCCCCTTGGCTTTATCTACATTTTGCTGAAGCGCCCTCTCTGCAATGTCCAGACCGATCACCGAACATCCAGGGAACTGCTGCGCAAGGGACATGCCTACGTAGCCGTTTCCTGTTCCGAGATCAAGAAAGACCTGTTTATTTTTTGGTGCGAGAAATGACAAGAGTCTTTGCAACTGCTCATTGTCAGCATGCACCATTGCATACGCTTTCGTATGAAGCTCATCGTTGAAACACTTCCTGGCTTTGCCAATGCTAAGTATTGTCGGGTCTTCGTTCATCATGGAATCCTAACATAAATATTGAATACTCGGCGTGATTTTATTCCATATTGGGATGTTATGTAGCAGTCTATTAAAGTACCCAATATGCAACAGGAAATAGCCTGATCGCCTATCTTGAATATTATACCGTTTTTTTAGGTCAGAATTATCGAAATTACAGATATTGAGAATAGTCAAATTCAGGCAAAAGTTGTGATATCTAATGAATCGGAATCAAATTCGATGCTTTTCGAACTTGCACTTTCTTGCCACTGTACGTAATATGGCAAAGCTGCATGTATGATATGTCTATCAAGAATCGAATCAGCTTGGCAGTTAATATTGACCGGAAACATCACACGCACGTTGCGCACTAGCCTGCTATGCCATCACAGCAAAACTAATTAAAACAGTTGTTCATCCTGGTATCATCAGGTTTTTTTCTCCGGGAACAAGTCTGTAACCTCCAGATTCCTGATTTTGGTCAAACAGTCCTCCAGGGCCTCGTTTTCCGACGCGCCTGCTCCCTGGTATTCCTGTCTGGCAACAATGTTTATCAAATTCGGCACAGCCACAAACTTACCGGCCAAGCGGCCGGCGAGCGTTTCGTGAACATCAATATAAATCATTCTCTCTTTCCGGATCAGGTTGTAGCGACGAACTCTGGTTAGAATATCGCCTTTATTTAAATCAATCATGATATAAATCCCACCATATTTTTTCTTTGGAAGATATTATGTTCCGGTTTCAAGGTATAGTGGTTGTCAAAATAATGTTCCGTTATTCAGGGTTGGTCTAGTAGCTAAAATTCTGTTTATTAGATGCTTGATGCCAGATTCAGGATACCAGATACCGGATCACGGTATCGCTTCGCTCTTTCTATTCATATAAGAGCAAAAATTATAGTTTTTAATTTGAATCCTGAATCTTTAGTTTGCCTCATACAGAACATAAGTTTGAAAATCGCTATAAACAGTAAAAAGCTGTGAGTTATAAGTCGAGCGCATGGCGGCATGTTGACAAGTCTCCATTTACGTCATGCCGGTGCTCGCCTCATTCAATCCTGCATCCTAATATACTGTATACTTTTACCGATGATCGGTTACATTCTGAATTCTGTATCCACTATCTTGCATCCTGTATCTTAATGTTATCCTGGAACCCAGCATCCAGTATCTGGTATCCGGTATCCAGCCACTGGCATCCTGTATCTTGTATCCTGTATCCTGCATCCTGCACCCCTGACAGCCTCTAGATCATCAACTGCGTGATCGCAATGTCCCCCCCGAAACACACCGCAACATCTTTGTCGGGATCCCGGGGGCGTTCGTGAATCGTGCCCTGATAGACGAAATCGTTTCCATCGCGGTGGTAGCTGTATTTGTGCGGATTTTTATCAGACTCGCAAAAAACATATTCCGGCACTGAATCATATTCGAGCGGATGGGGCAAATTGACATTCCAGTAGTGACCGGCAGGAGGTTTTTTTGCAAGCAGCACTTTGAGGATCGCTTCGGCGTGATGGCCGGTAATTTCCCAGTCGACTTGCTGATCCCGGGCGATGTATTGCGATATGGCGATCCCCGAATATCCCAGTATCGCTGCTTCTCGAGTTGCAGCCACCGTTCCGGATTGATAGACATCCGATCCCAGATTAGCGCCGGGATTTATCCCCGCAATTAACCAGCCGGCATCCGGCGCAAAGTGTTTCAAGGCAACACGCACGCAGTCCGCCGGAGAACCTCCCACACTGTAACGATTATGATCGAGATGTTCAACCGGTATCGGCGAGTGAGTCGTTACGCGATGCCCCATCCCCGACTGGGCTGCCTGGGGCGCGACAACCACCGGATCCCCAATCTTGCGCACGATCTGCAGAAGCTTATCCAGGCCGGGCGCATCGATGCCGTCATCATTTGTCAAAACGATCTTCAAGATTATTTTCGCTCCTGGCGTCTATTCAACAGTTTTACATAATTTTATGCTGTTATCATCTCTGTTGTCCAGTAGTTTACTGATATATTTTGCGATCTGCTCTGACCCGTTCGGCCCGCTGCGCTGCATCCGGGGCAGTTCCAGAAGCTGCGGCAGCCGGTTCAACCAGCTGCCGTTGTAAAAATGATCTTCATCGATCGGCAGGCCGGCCATTTCTTTTTCAATGTCTGCGACCAGTTGCACCGATTCCCGGAACCCGGCGCATGAGATATGCCCGAACGGAACACCGGCCGTGTAAACCTCGGCAAGCGTGCTGTAACCGACTTTCCCGACAACGGCATCACTGTCATTGGCCAGGTCGGGATGTAAAAATCTATATGGCGAGTGACTCCTGAAAAAACCAGGATGGTATTGATGAAAAAATTTTAAAGCAGCATTTCGGCTTGAATTGATGGATGGCCTCTATGACACCGGCGCTGCGCGCTGCATGGCCAAAACCATGCAGTGAAATAAAACAACCGATACGCTGCGAGCAAAAATTTTTACCGGCAGACGCCATTTACTGCACTTTTTCGTCATAGATCGACAGGATGAAAGCGGTTGCCAGCGGCTGGGTAATAAGTGCGCCGATAAATACCGCGCTGCCGATGGCCAAAGTGCCCAGGTAAATGATGACAACCACGAGATGATCGGCTGGGGCTCCGCGCATGGCCATCGCATAACTTTCCTTGATTGCCGCAAATAAGCCCAGTTTTTTATCGGTCATCAAAGGAATCATGAAAAGGCAGGCAAAGGAAATTAAAAACGCAATAACGATCCCCGGCAGGACCAGAAAAATGAATCCGCTCATTACAGCAACAATCGCAATAATCGTAAAAACCAGCAAAGGCAGAATTCGAACAGCAAGCCGTATGCGGAGAATTCTGTTGACAGCCAATCCGATAATGCTAAAATTGCAGCAACAATAGGCAGAAGGCTAATACGTCCATACCCCCGCCTTTGGGGGGTTTTTTATGTAATAGAAATGAAGATCGCTAAAGCAGACAGGGTTCGAATCATTCTGGCAGCATCCAGCGGTTTGCTGCTGACCGCAGCCTTTCCCAACCTCCAGTTGAGCTGGCTCGCATGGTTTGGCGTAGTGCCGCTTCTGGCAGCTATCCGAGATTGCGGGGTAAAGAAAAGCTTCAAGCTCGGATTTAGCGCCGGGCTGATTCACTACCTGACACTTATTTACTGGCTGGCTTACACTATGCGAACTTACGGCTACCTGCCCTGGCCTGTCTGCGTTGCGGTGCTTATATTTTTTTCAGCGGTACTCGCCCTTTTCAGCGGCGTATTTACGGCAATCGTCTCTTTGCTGCGTCTGAAACCGGCTCGCGCTCTGATAATGATCCCGCTTGTGTGGGTTTCGTTGGAATACCTGCGTTCATTTATATTTACCGGCTTCCCATGGGAGTTCATCGGGCATTCTCAATACAGCGCATTACATATCATACAGATTTCGGATATATTGGGTGTGTATGGGATTTCTTATCTCATTGTTTTTGTAAATACAGTTATCTTTTTTCTGATACTTGGACGAACTAAACATGACTGGCAAGGGGTGACCATAACCAGGCGATTTGCTGCCGTTTCGATTGCCGCCGCCATTTTCCTGTCAGGGGTTGTATGGTCTTACGGGCAATGGCGATTGAATGCAATTGATCGTCTGGCCAAAGCCGCACCCCAAGTGCGGTCTGTGGTTGTTCAGGGCAACATAGAGCAATCCGTCAAGTGGAATCCTGCATTTCAACTCGCCACGGCTGATAAGTATCTGCGGCTGTCACGTTCTGCCGGGAATCAAAACCCGGATCTTATCATCTGGCCCGAAACAGCGCTTCCGTTTTATTACAACCACAACGCCGCCCTGACCACAAAAGTGCGCAAGGGAATCCGGGATATGGGCACCTACTTTTTATTCGGCAGCCCTTCTTTTGAGCGCAAACCGGGTCGGATCGACTATTACAACAGCGCCTATTTGATCGATCCTGAAGGAAAGCCGCTGGGTAAATACAACAAGGCCCATCTGGTTCCCTTTGGAGAATATGTTCCGTTCAAGCGCTGGCTGCCTTTTCTTGGGAAAATCGTTGCCCAGGTCGGAGATTTCAGCCGGGGGAAAATCGGTGCAACGATACCCTGGAAAAACCACAAACTGGGAATCCTGATTTGCTATGAAGGGATTTTTCCGTATTTGGCCAGAACCATGGTCAAAAATGGCGCCTCGCTGCTGATTATCATCACCAATGATGCCTGGTATGGTCGCAGCAGCGCACCCTATCAGCACTTATCGTTGGCTGTGTTCAGGGCGGTTGAAAACAGGCGGGCGTTAATTCGATCAGCCAATACCGGCATTAGCGGATTCATTGATCCTGCCGGACGCATTCTGGCTGAGACACCGCTTTTTCAGGAAGCTACGATTTTCGAACATGTACCTGTTTTAACCGAACAGACATTTTATACACGCTTCGGTGATGTATTTGCCATTATCTGTATGGCCGTGGTTGGAGGGGCCATCTTATATAAAGGATCACGAAGGCTCAGATTACGTTAAACCATGAGGAGGTAATAAAAATGTCAACCGAATTGAAGCAATCGATCAAGGACCTTGATCTGAAACTTGAACAGCTGCGGGGCTATCTTTGACCTGCCTGCAAAAGAAATCGATCTGAAAAAAATTGAGGACCGGATTGCCGCCGACGGCTTCTGGGACAATCCGGAGGAAACCAAGGGCATTCTCAAGCAAAGAACCCGCATATCCGAGCAGATCGAACGGTTTAAGAAACTGAAAAGCGATCTGGAAGAAAACGAAATACTACTGGATCTGGCGATCGAAGAGTCGGACGAGAAAACATTGGACGAAGTCTCCCGGCAACTGCAGGACCTGGAAACAGAAATAAGGCAAGTCTCTCTGGATTTGATGCTCGACGGGCATGACGACCAAAACAATGCAATTGTTTCCATCAATGCCGGGGCCGGTGGAACCGAGGCCCAGGACTGGGCCGAAATGCTCCTGCGGATGTATGCGCGTTGGGTTGAACGTAAAGGTTATAAGATCAGTATCATCGATTTTCAGCCGGGCGAAGAAGCCGGCATCAAAAGCGTCACTTTCACCGCCGGCGGCGACTATGCCTATGGCTATTTGAAAAGCGAAATCGGGGTTCATCGCCTGGTGAGAATATCCCCTTTTAATGCCAGCGGCAAACGCCACACGTCTTTTGCGTCCGTATTTGTCTATCCTGAACTGGACAGCGAAATTGTCATCGAAATAGATGACAATGATTTGCGCATCGATACATACAGAGCCAGCGGCGCCGGAGGGCAGCACGTCAACAAAACCAGCAGTGCCGTGCGAATCACCCATCTGCCCACCGGAATCGTCGTTCAGTGCCAGCAGGAAAAATCACAGCACCGAAACAAAGATATGGCCATGAAGGTTTTGAAAGCCCGTCTGTATCAGGCCGAAAAAGCCAAACAGGATGAAAAACTGCGGGAAATGCACGATGGCAAGGAGGATATCGCCTGGGGCAGCCAAATTAGATCTTATGTTCTGCACCCCTACCAGATGGTCAAGGATCATCGCACGAAACTGGAAATCGGCAATGTGAACGATGTACTCGACGGCGGCATCGACCGGTTTATTGAGAAAGTCCTGCTGGTTAAGTAGGTTTAAAGATCAGGCTGACCGCATCGATTGAAGGTAATTGCGCAGTCAGCGGATCGAGGATCCTGAAGCATGACGCTTATGAACCTGACCGAGATAATTGAACAGTATTATGAAAAGGACTCCAAAGCCTACGATATCCTCATTTCCCACGGCGAACGGGTGGCGGGCAAATCACTGGCAATTGCCCGGCGGGTTGCGCACTTGAATCCGGACTTGCAATTTATCCAAGAAGCCGCCCGGCTGCATGACATCGGCATGTTCCTCACCCGAGCCCCGCAACTGGGTTGCTACGGGCGAAATCCCTATATCTGTCATGGATACCTGGGCCGGGAGTTGCTCGAAAACCACGGGCTTACCCGGCATGCACTGGTCTGCGAGCGGCACGTGGGGGTGGGTATAACACGCGAAAATATCAAACAGCAGAAACTGCCGCTTCCGCAGCGTCAGATGCTCCCGATCACCATCGAGGAGCAGATTATCTGTTATGCAGACAAGTTTTTCTCCAAAAACGATGGCGTCGCCGGCAGTGAAAAAACGGTGGCGGATATTCTAAAAACTCTGGAACGTTACGGGAAGGACAAGGTTCTGCGCTTTCAAAAATGGGTAGAAATTTTTAAAGGATAAATATTCCGAACATTTCTTTATACGACTCTTCTTGTCTTATATGTAGCTACCTTTTAACAAAGCTATGAATTATAGCGTTTGTCAATATAACGTTCCGATACCGTTGGTTTTACGATATTTTCCGGACCATCACGACGTTGATGGCTTGACGTAAACGCTATAATTTTTTTAATTTGAAATGGCTCAAACGGAACGTATTTATGACAACCGCTTCTATAATCTAACAAGATTAGCGGCTCAAACTTACTCACTTGCATCAATTACTTTGGCTACGAGCGGCAATTTTTCGAAATTTTTCTGCAAATTCAAATCCTGAAGATTTTCTTTGACATTGATGATTGCATGACGGGCTGAATTAAAAGAGTCATAAGCTCGTTCAGGTTTCCGCGACTTTTCATGTAACTGACCTATCGAGTAAAAGGCTCTGTATATCTGTGTAGGGTTACCGAGAGCCTGGGCAGATGAAACAGCTTTTTGCAGCCATCTTTCTGAAACACCCAACTCATGACGAGCGAGGTTGATCTCTCCCATGAGACGAAACCCTTTGACCAAATACTTATGTGATGCTGTTCCTTTTGCATGTTTTATACATTGTTGAGCAAATCGTTCTGCTTTCGTAAAATTTTTCTTAGCCAGCCAGAATTCGCCATAGCTGGAAAAAAGATGCATTGCATATCGCCATTTCATCCAATCACTTGTCGAGGGATCGTCTACTATCCGGTAAACAATATCGAGATGTTTATGCGCTCTTGAAAATTCTTCCTGGACCAAATATGTATCGGCGAGATTGAGTTCGGCATTGGCGATGATTTCAGGATCGTCTCTTTTCCTTCCCATTTCCGCACTTTGAAGGTTGTATTTGAGGGCATTATCTAGATCGCCACATTCACAGAAGAGCCAGCCGATTCCGTTCAGAAGGCGAGAGTGATAGGCCTTTTCATCCATTTTTTCCGATAGCGCCAATCCATCGCGAAACACACTGAGAGCGTTATCGTAATTACCTTTTCCGGTAAGAATAACTCCGTATGCGAAGTAATTTCAGGAAACTTGATCTCCTTAAATTGCAATTAGGTATTAGAACCGTCAATAAATCATAATAATTCAAATAGTTGAGGTATTTTTTGTGAGATAATAAAAGTTATTGCAAGCGGAA
>Ga0126332_10000771_pt1 | contig 11005 bp, 7 predicted proteins | sample InaspJWI42metaG_FD_94482 | JGI IMG/M metagenome (GOLD analysis project Ga0126332, IMG submission 94482) | Marine gutless worms symbiont microbial communities from Oahu, Hawaii - Inanidrilus sp. 2 OAHU.JWI-42 metaG | ecosystem: Host-associated > Annelida > Digestive system > Unclassified | place...
CCGAACTTCATGCCGTTGATGAACGGATCGTCGGGAAAAAACCGAAATCCCTCGGCTTCGCCGAAGCAGCCGGTTTTCCTCTGACCTCTATTACCGCTTGGGAAATCCTGTTTGATTCCCTATGAATTGCTGAATCGAGTGTCGGAGCTCATTGATGATGGCACTTTGATTTCCACTGTGACGAACAATCTCGGGAAAGTCAGTGTTGAAACGCTTAAGGAAGCCCATGTGCAACAAGAAAGTGGCCGTGTCATCGGTAAGAATTTACTTGACGGATTTTTTTACTAAGCGAACCTGCGCTTTAACCAAGCTGATATCAAGACAACGCTGAAACGTCTGGCCGATGATATATTGTCAGACTTCGCTGAATAAAGGAGAAAAAATTATGCAAAAAACCATTCTTATTACAGGGTCGACCGACGGCATCGGGTTAGAAACAGCCAGGATGTTGGTTTCGCTGGGCCACAACGTCTTGTTGCACGGGCGCAACCCGGCAAAACTGGAGGAAGTGGAAAAAACGCTCTCTGCGCTGCCGGATGGTGGGCGAGTTGAAAGCTACGTGTCTGATCTATCGCGCATGGCCGATGTAGAAGCACTCGCGAAGGCTGTGGCTGAAAAGCACGCTAAACTCGATGTGCTAATCAATAATGCAGGCGTCTATAACGCCCCCTATCTCATCACGCAGGACGGGCTTGATGTGCGGTTTGTTGTCAATACGATTGCACCCTATCTGCTGACGCAACGGCTTTTGCCGCTGCTTGGAGCGTCCGGACGCGTAATCAATCTGTCCTCCGCTGCTCAGTCTCCGGTCGATCCGGAAGCGCTGGTCGGACGGGACAAGCTGTCCGACGGTGCAGCTTATGCGCAAAGCAAACTGGCACTTACGATGTGGTCTCGTCATATGGCGCTTTCGCTCAAGGATGACGGTCCGGCCATCATTGCGGTTAATCCCAGATCGATGCTTGGCAGCAAGATGGTGAAAGAGGCTTATGGTGTGGTCGGTGGCGATCTCCGCATAGGCGCGGAAATACTTATTCGCGCGGCTTTGGCAGATGAATTCGCAGCTGCTTCCGGCCAGTATTTTGACAACGATTCAGGTCAGTTTGCCTCGCCTCATCCCGATGCGCTAAATCCACAAAAATCCGAAAAGATTGTGCGCGTTATCGAGGCAGTTTTGGCTGAAATAACACAATAGGACGAAAATTATCTTTAGTTTCAAAGTTCGAGTTCGCTGAAACAATAGAGGCCATGTGATCTGATATCAACTAATTTGCTATATACGGGAGTGCAAGAGGGTTAGGGGTGCTGCAGAGGGTGGCAACCGTCGATGGGCTTACGTCCCGCAAAAGGTTCGGTAGGGCTGCGCCGAAAGGGGCGGTGGCAGGTGATAGCCGGCCTGTTCCGGCGGATCCTTGTAGGGTTGGGAAAGAAAACCCAGCAGTTTTTCCATGACCGTAAAATCGGCCCGCTCCACGGCCGCCTCCAAGGCCTCTTCCACCCGATGGTTGCGGGGGATGACCGCCGGGTTGTGGGTGTTCATAAACCGGCGGGATGCCTCCCAGGAATCGGGTTGCCGTTTTAACCGGGCCTGCCAGCGCTCAAACCACTGCTTAAAATCCAGGGCCCGGAACACTGAGGCCTCCGGCAAGGAACCGGATGCCAGGTCGCGGAAGGTGTTGGTAAAATCCGCCCCGTGTCGGTACATGCAATCGAGCAGGTCTTCCACCAGGGCGCCGTCATCCGCTTCCTGGTTCAACAGTCCCAATTTAGCCCGCATGCCTGCCAGCCAGTAATGACGGAAGGTGTCTGAAAATCCAGAGATTGCCTCGTTTGCCATCGATACGGCCTCTTGCGGATCCTCGTGAATTAGCGGCAACAGCGTCTCGGCAAACCGGGCAAGATTCCACTGGGCAATCTGCGGCTGCTGGCCGTAAGCGTATCGGCCGTTGTGATCGATGGAACTGAAGACGGTATTCGGATCGTAGGCGTCCATGAACGCGCAGGGGCCATAGTCGATGGTTTCACCCCAAAGGGCCATGTTGTCCGTGTTCATAACGCCGTGGATGAAGCCAACCAGCAGCCAGCGGGCCACCAGGGACGCCTGCCGCTCCATGACGGCCCCAAGCAAGGCAATATACGGATTCCCTGCCGCGGCCAGATCAGGAAAGTGGCGACGGATGGTGTAATCAGCCAGCGTCCGGATCCCGTTGGGTTTGCCCATCGTCGCTGCATACTCGAAAGTGCCCACGCGGATGTGGCTGGCCGCCGTGCGGGTGAGAATCGCCCCCTGCAGGGCGGTTTCACGGAATACCTGCTCACCTGTGGTCACCACCGCAAGGCTGCGGGTCGTCGGTATGCCCAGGGCGTGCAGGGCCTCGCTGATGATGTACTCCCGAAGCATCGGCCCAAGGGCCGCCCGCCCGTCCCCCTGCCGCGAAAACGGGGTCTTGCCAGACCCTTTGTACTGGATGTCGAAGCGCTCACCTTTCGGTGTGACCTGCTCTCCCAGCACTATGGCCCGCCCATCGCCTAGCATGGTGAAAGAGCCGAATTGATGCCCCGCATAGGCCTGAGCAAGAGGCTCAGCCCCCTCGGGGATCCTGTTGCCCGAGAAAACGGCGGCGCCTTCGTCACCCTTTAGGGCATCGGGGTTCAGCCCCAAAAACTGCGCCAGTGCTACATTGAAAACCACGAGTTTCGGCGTGCGCACCGGTACTGGATTCAACCGGACATAGAAAGCCTCCGGCAACCGTGCGTAGCTGTTCTCGAATTTCCACCTGGCGTCCGAGCGGTTTTGCCTGCTACTGGGCGTCATAGAGCCCTCCTGACTCTCAAATGAAGTGTATGATAACAAAACATTGGGATAGGACACCCGGAAGTCAAGAGGAAGCTGGTACAAAATGACGCCAGTTAACGGTCAGTGGAAATAACGTTGTTGACTGGTTTGACTAAAGGAATTCACTAAAGCATAATATTGGATACTGTAATGGGTGTGCGTAGGTGGGTCAAATGAATAGTGGAAAAAGAACTTAATCCATCCTTCTGTCTAGAATCTTTTACTATTTTAAATCCTATAGCCTATTGCCGAGGCTTCCAGGAGAATTAGTATTAAAGCGAACGGTTCGGTGAATTTCGTTCACAATAATCTTTTATTTGCGAACGCCTTTCCGGAATGAGATTTTAGATACTTCTCAAATGAGAGGGCTTTGGTCCTGTCTCTGAATGCGAGATAAGTGATCAGTTCCAAGGGCTTAAATTTAGCTGTGTGGGGGGGATTGACCGTGATTGTGGGCAGTCAATCGGGGTTTTAGGTCTTCTGTGAATCCAATGTAAGTTTGGTCTGGATGTGAAATGCTGCGGAGCATATAAACATAGTACATCTTCATCTCATAGGTATCAAAATCAGTGCTCGTTTTTCGTGGATCCTGCTTCGTTCTATCGAACTACGCAGGACAGGTCCCGCTTGGTTTTAACAAACTTCCCTCTTTGCTCCTTTGAGCTTCGCCGGACAATACGCAGGACAAGTCCTTCTCCGTTCTATCGAATTTCCGTCTTCGCTCTTGTGAGCTTTGTCGAACAAGTCGCAGGACAGGCTGCCATGCGTAGCCCGGAGGGCGATAACAGTCCCGCTTCGTTCTACCGAACTACGCAGGGCACGCTTCTTCTCCTTTATTGAGACCAGTTCACATATTAATGTAATTTTACGTTATTTATGGCCTGCCACGCGTAGCCCGGAGGGCGAAGCGTGGTGGAGGCGGCGGGAGTCGAACTTTCGTCCGTAATATAATTTTTCCAATATATTCAAATTCTTAATTGAAATAGTATTTTTTTCGGGGACTGTTTGGGGACTATCTTATTTCAGTCCTGTTGTTAGACTTGGGTTATCGTTTCGAAGTAAGATACCATCTTGTAAATTATCCTGGTATTTATGACATTTGCTTAATGACCGAAACTCATGAATAGGATAATCATTCTTGAACGTCACAGCTCAGGAAATTGGATATAGCGGTCGAATTTTGAGGCATAGTTTACCGAATTATTGGCGTAAATCACTTAATCGCGGTATTTTTCATAAATGATTATGAAATCTCAACTTATTTGACCCAAGATTTTTGTAAATAGGCTTTACAAATAAATAGAAAACAAGAAGTTGCGATTAAGGCCAGCAACAATTTTGCACATGCTTAAATTTGTTTTATTGGCTGATGAAATCCAACACTTTAATCAATTATGAAAATAACTCTGCGTTCTTCCTCTTAGATTTACATGGAGCTTGAAGTCGCGTTTGGCAAAGGCATGGATGAGAGATATGAGCGCATGCTTAACCTCATGGGCCTTGGCCAATTTCGGGGAAACCACTATTTTGATCAACTGGGTATGCCAGTAAATATACCGGTAGCCTGGTTTTCTGTGGATAATGGTGATAGCGAACCTTTTCATTTCCTCACCAACTGTTATTCTGGGCTCCAGGTCTTGGCGGCAAATACCGGTAAGTGAAAAATGATCTCCCACTTTAAAGAATATTGTTGCAAATTTAGTAGAATTGTTACTATATTAGAACATTATTTCAGATATGGAGGATAAAAACTAATGTCTATTGAAAATGAACAATATTATTCAAAAACTCTTGAAAAAGGATTGATAATATTAGATCTTTTTGACCGTGACCATCAACATCGAGGCTTATCAGAAATATCCCGACTGACCGGAATTAACAAAACATCAACGTACCGTTTAGTTAATACCTTTGTACAGATGGGGTACTTAAGAAAAAGCATAAACAACAAATCGCTAAGATTAGGCCCGAGAGCCTTTGTGCTTGGACATCATTTTTTTCATGGATTCGATATATTTCAGAGTGTTAAACCAATTATTGATAAGACCTTTTTAGAACAAAAGATATCGATTGACTCAGCATTATTGCATGGGCGTACTTTAATATCGCTCTATCGGCGAGAAATGCCAAATCTTATTTATTTTCGTCTTCCCTTGATAATGGATGAGTTCTATGCTCGCGCCATGGGTAAGGCTATTCTGGCCAAGCTTGACCCAGTTGAGTTATCTAATATCCTAGAAAAAACCCAAGTAAAAAAACATACACCCAACACCTTGTCTGATAAGGAAGAAATACTAAAAGATATTGAATTAACGCGTAATCGTGGATACTCAATTAATAATGAAGAGTATGTCGAGGGGCTTATTTGCATTGGAGCGCCCCTGATGAACTTTCGTGAAAAAGCCGTCGTTGGTGCCGTCAGTCTTGATTTTCCAACTTCTGAATACACACTGGATTCTATTATACGAAACTTTCCAGGAGTTCTTACAAAATTAGCCAGTGAACTATCAGAAATTGTCACATCTATTGATACTTAAATTTGAAATCTCCATTTTCTAAAGGATCAATTTACCAATAATTTTCTTTAGGCCATTCTAATATCTATTTAACCAGCCAAAAATATCAACTGCCATCATCAAAATTCTAAGAGTTTCAATACCCAGCTAAGAATATAAAAAAAAATAATAAGTTCTTGACAAATGTATAATTGTGGTGATATCGATTCTATTATAATTATATTGTTACTATTATAGTAACAATATAATTATAAGTTTTTCCGTATCTCATAATTTCGAGCCATAAAGTCTGCTATCAGTGATAAAAGTGTATGTCTAGGCATTTTAACTGATTTTGAAAAGAAGGTATAGATGAGCACATACTTAAAAAAAGCGATCAAGACACCTGAGACCGATGAGCGTGAAACTCAAGAAATTGTAGAGCGCATCCTTGAAGACGTTCGTAACAACGGAGAAGAAGCGTACCTGCGCCATTACGGTGCAAAATTTAAAGATTGGTCCAGGAAATTGATCCTGTCTAAAGAAGAAATCTCAGAACGAGGCGCAATAATACCCGAACAGGCAAAAGAAGATTTGAAGTTTGCCTATGAGCAAGTATACGGTTTTGCGGTTAAACAAAAAGAGAGCCTGCTGGAATTTGAAACCGAGTTGTATCCAGGTGTTACACTGGGTCAACGTTTGATTCCTTGCAATTGCGCAGGTTGCTACATTCCCGGTGGCCGCTTTGCGCATGCCGCTTCTGCGATCATGAGCATCGCTACCGCCAAGGCGGCCGCTGTACCCTTTGTGGTGGCCGTCTCGCCTTCCCATGATGGCAAAACCATCAACCCAGCGATTCTCTATGCGATTTCGTTGTGCAATCCAGATGTGTTTATGATGATGGGCGGCACCCATGCCATCGCGGCAATGGCTTACGGACATTTTACGGGCAAACCAGCGGATGTGATCGTAGGGCCGGGTAATCGATTCGTAGCCGAGGCTAAAAGAATTCTATTTGGACAAATCGGCATCGATGTATTTGCCGGTCCCACCGAATCACTTGTTTTGGCCGATAAAACCGCCGATCCCTATATCGTGGCCATCGATCTGATGAGTCAGGCCGAGCATGGTTATGACTCACCCGTATGGCTGGTTACAGATTCTAAAGAACTAGGTGAAAAAGTGATGGCTTTGATGCCGAAAGTCATTGCCGATCTCCCTAATCCCGAAGTAGCAGAGGCTGCCTGGCGCGATTATGGGGAAGTCGTGTTATGCGCGGATCGAAAAGAGATGGTCCAGGTTAACGATGCCTATGCGGCAGAGCATGTCCAGGTTATCGCTGAAGACTTGGACTGGTGGCTTGATCAATTGGCCAATTACGGTTCTCTATTTTTAGGAGAAGGATGTACCGTGCCGTATGGCGACAAGACGACCGGTACCAATCATATTCTTCCGACAAAAAAAGCTGCCCGCTATTCAGGCGGGTTGAGCGTCGGCAAATTTATTAAAACGGTTACCTATCAGAAGGTGAATAAGGAAGCCAATCGCAAAATTGCGGCGGTTGCTTCCCGTATTTCACGAATTGAAGGCATGGAGGGCCATGCACGTGCGGCGGACGCCCGATTGCGAAAATATTTTCCCGATGAGAAATTCGATTTCGAAGTTTACGATAGGAAATTTTAAGTGTAGTGCTTCACATGTTGCAATTTGAGAGAAATGACCTCGCAATCTACTGAAAAGATAAGATTTACCAAAGAATTCACGCGCCAAGAACCAATTCCTGAAGCCGGTATCAAGCGGGCTGTGGAGTTGATGCAAACCGGTCGCCTGCACCGATATAATATTGCCGCAGGGGAAGTGTCAGATGTGGCACTGCTGGAAAAAGAATATGCCGCATATGTGGGCGCGAAATACTGCCTTGGGCTCTCATCGTGCGGAAGTTCTATTTATGTGGCCTTGAAGAGTTTGGGTGTGCTGCCGAGCGATAAAATACTGTGCAACGCCTTTACCCTGGCACCGGTACCCGGTGCGATCGAAAATGCCGGCGCTGAACCGGTGTTTATTGAGATTACCGAAGATTATCTTACCGATCTTGAGGATCTGAAAAATAAGGCAATGCGATCCGGGGCTAAGTATTTTCTCCTATCCCACATGCGTGGACATATCGTGGATATGGATCGCGTAATGGAGATTTGTCAGGACTTGGGCATTACCCTCATTGAAGACTGCGCCCACACGGTAGGCTGTCGTTGGGGAGAGACCTTTACCGGACGTTTTGGCAAGGTGAGCTGCTATTCCAGTCAGACTTACAAGCACATGAATTCAGGTGAAGGTGGTCTTTTGGTGACCGATGACGACGATGTGATCGCAAAGGCCATTCTATACTCCGGATCATACATGCTTTACGAACGTCACATTTCAAGGCCGCCATTAGAAGTGTTTGATCGATACAAGAAAATCACCCCAAATTTCAGCCTCCGCATGTCCAATTTGGCGGCGGCGCTGATTAGGCCGCAGTTGGCAGATATTGATCGGCAATGCCGGCGTTGGAACAAGCGATACGATCTATTGGAAGCAGAACTGACCGGGGTCCCCCACATCCGTGTTCCTAGAAGACAAGCAAAGGAAGGGTATGTCGGATCTTCTTTCCAATTTACCCTTACCGATACCAATATAGCTTCTGTTGAAAATTTTCTAAAGACATGCGCTGAGAGAGGTGTTGAAATCAAGTGGTTCGGCGCGAAGGAGCCCACTGCGTTTACCAGTTCCTGGGAAAGCTGGCAGTATGTAAAAGAGGATCAGCCGCTGCCAAACACAAGGAAAATTCTTGATTTCATGTGTGATTTCAGAGTCCCATTGACCTTTTCAATAAATGATTGCAAAACCATTGCGGCGATCATCCGACAGGTGGCCGAAAAGATCTTTTCAAAATAATTGAACAAAAGACCGAAGAGGTGAATGCAAAACTACGGATTCAACTCGCACGATCATATCAATGGACAAATCGCCAGGGGCCATCGGCCCATACTCCCCGGCGGTAAAAACGGACTCCATGGTCTTTGTGTCGGGCCAGTTGGCGCTGGTTCCAGAAACCGGTGAATTGACATCATCAGAATGTTTGCAGCAATATCATTAATAACAGCTATCAGCCATTTGCGAATGCTGCAAAAGCAACCGGCAAAGTCAAGGGATACTTTAAACATCCAAAAATTGCTTATGCAATATAGTTGGAATTTTTTAATTGCTACAGTAATAAGAGGTAATGAATAGATGGTAAAAAAGTCAGCATTCTCAAAAATTAATGGGTTTTGTATTATTGTTAGAGATCTTGATGAAGCGGTTGAATCATATTCAAAGCTTTTTGGTCTTGGTCCATTTCGCTCCATGCCCGAAGTTATAACTATTATTGAGAGAAGGGTTTACGGTAAGAAATTAGAAGGTGTTAAGCATGCAACAAAGGTTTGCAAGTGGGGAGATATGGTTATTCAGATAGTTCAACCAATAGAAGGACCATCAATGGAGGTTGAATGGGCTAAGAAACATGGCTCTGGTTTGATGCATGTGGACTTTTTCGTTGAAGATATGGATGCTGCAAGAGCAGAGGCTCTGGAAAAAGGATTTGAAATAATAAGTGATGGAGAACTTGAAAACGATGGATGTTTTGCATTCCTTAAATCTGAAAAGATAAATGACATCGCTCCATACTTTGAGTTGATTAAATGGCCAAAGGGAAGTGGTTTCGAAGACCTGAGATGATTGTATGGTCAATGCAAAGGCATCAGGAATTGAAATGCTTGTTAAATTCGCCTGTCCAGATCGAGCATCGTTAAGGTATCTCTCAGATTTTCGCTATCCAATATCTACGGGACCTCTGCTAGGTACGAATTAAAATTAAAGTAATGAAAGATCAGGTTTATAAATTCCGAGATATGGAAATCTTTAGACTTAAATTCCTGGGTATCCATTGGACAAAGTATGCTTTACTCGGATGAACCATCAATATTAATTCGGTCCAGAAAAACAGAATGGTTCTGTTTAATCTGCCCTTTAATCCCAAAAAGAAAGGAGAGAGAAATGAGATTATTTAAGGTGTTGTTTCTATACGTTATTGCGATGTCGTTGGTTTTTCCAACAGTCGGCTCAGCCGCAAGTTCTGAAACTATTAAACTTAGATTGGGCACCATGGTTGTTGCCGCTAATCCCATTGCACGTGGTGCTAAATATTTTGCTGAAAGAATGTATAAGGAAACAAATGGACGAGTTCAAATTGATGTTTATACGGATGCTGCTTTAGGATCGCACGGACAGATGTATGAAAGCATGAAGGAGGGAGTTCTTGACATGTGTACCAATTCTCCTATCCTATTGGGACCCTATATACCAGAATATCAGATTTACGAATTGCCTTATATCTTTCATAGCAGAGAACATCGCGATGCCGTTGTAAATGGTCCGGTTGGTGAGAAAGTTGATGAGTTAATAGGTGAGTTAGGTGGGATAAAAATATTATCCAACTTTGGTGGTGCTCCTCGTAATTTGATTACTCGCGATAAAAAAGTAGCGACTCTTAATGATGCCAAAGGTATTCAAATTCGTATTGGGTTTGGGCCTATCCAGAAAGCTACTTGGGAAGATCTCGGGCTTTATCCTATTTCAGTTTCTTGGGCAGAAGCCTATACAGCTTTCCAAACTGGTGTTGCTGATGCCGGTGAAGTTGAAAGTGCAGCTTTGTATGATGCGAAATGGTACGAGTCTCTCAAATATGTAAATTTCTCAGAGCATATTATTATCGTACGTCCATTACTAATTTCTAAGCGGGTATTTGATAAATTACCACCTGATATTCAAGAACTAATGGTAAAAATTGGAAAAGAGACAACGGAATATGAGGCTAAGCTTAGCAAGGAAAATGATAAAATTATTGCGGCTAATTTAGCCAAAAATGGAATGGAATTTGTTGAAGTTAAGGATAAAAAAGAATGGATAAAGGCTACTGAGAAAGTGAGGAGAGATTTTATCAATAAATATAAATTGAATGACATCTACAGTGAAATTTTAAAGGTAGCAGAAGAACTTAATTAATATTAATAATTTCTTTGGCTGCCAGCATTGTGATCCTGGCAGCCAGAGATAATATTTTTTTAAAATGTAATTGCCTGTTAATCAATTGATTATGCATTGCTGTCAATTAATTAGATAAGAATAAGAGGGGTAATTTATATTATGTTAGTAAAACTAGTAGATATTTCTGAACAAATATCAAAATATTTAATGTTTTTCACAATGGCTGTTATAATTATTGCTGTTTTTCTTCAGGTTTTTGCTCGTGTTCTTGTACTGGTGCCTATGGTATGGACAGAAGAACTGGCAAGGTATGCTTTTATTTGGATGGTATTATTAGGTGCAAGTATTGGTGTAAAAAAACATATGCATTTTTCTCTGTCATTTGTTGTAGAAAAATTTCCATCTTTTTTGAAAAAGTCGATTCAAATTTTTGTGACTTCATTAATATTTGTTGGTGTCATGGTGATGCTTATACAGGGTACAAGATATGCACTATTTACAGGCCTAAAGTCATCTGCCCCTCATTTGGGAATTAGTATGGCATTTGTATTTTCAGCTATTCCTGTAAGCGCACTACTGATGTTATTGTACTTAGTAATTGATATTAAAA
>Ga0126332_10000772_pt1 | contig 10990 bp, 9 predicted proteins | sample InaspJWI42metaG_FD_94482 | JGI IMG/M metagenome (GOLD analysis project Ga0126332, IMG submission 94482) | Marine gutless worms symbiont microbial communities from Oahu, Hawaii - Inanidrilus sp. 2 OAHU.JWI-42 metaG | ecosystem: Host-associated > Annelida > Digestive system > Unclassified | place...
GCCGCTGGATGATCTCCGATGACTGACGTGTATTTATACAAATTATATCGACCGATTAACGGCCGCGCGAACGCTATACTTTATTGACGATCGAACAGGCGTGCGGCACTGCCAGCGGTAGGCAGCGTGACCGGACATTTGCCCCCTCCCTGATCTGCCCCCAGATACCTGCCCCCACTCATAAACTATCATTGCGGACACCTATTCCTGCAGGGTTCAGAGTCATAGGGTTGTGGTGAAAGGTTAATTAGCTTAGGGTTGAGATTATTTGGGCTAGAGTCAGGGTTGCTGGGTTACGGTGTCTGGGGTTTCGGTGGGGTTATTGAGGACTATGGTTTAGGATTAGGGTTAGAGCAGATACGTGGGGACAAATGTCCTTCATTCGGCAGGCAGACAGCTGTGATGTGCCGCGGCGGTCGGTCTCGTATTACTCGTATTACCGACGAGTGGTAGGCCTAGTCATAGGATAAACATGGCGATGCCTGGAAATTACTGCTCGTTGCTGAACGTGTTCCGCCCGTCATTACTCGTACAACTGCGTGTAGGCTGCAGTGGGCCCACTCTTTCTGCCAGTAGTTGTCAAGTCGTCATGATCTAAAATTTTATCAGACAAATGGCCAAGTAATTTGGCATAAGGCTGCTTCGACGACGCGCATGGATCGTTCTTCGTATTCGCCCGGTGCACTCCCATTTAAAATGTTGTTCCATGGGCCCCGACGAGTCCACCCAAACGGCATCTCGATCGGTTCATCCGTTTTTTTGCGGGGCTCATGCTGGTGACATGCAAACACACAGACACATGGCGGATGCCGTCTTAGAAATCGCGATATCTGATGATGAAGCAGATCGGGTCCATAGCGTGTTGGTGGTCCGCCGTCTTGAATTTTTGAAATTGAATTTTTTTCACAGCCATGCACTTCATGGTACGTTCTGCATAATCGTGCCAAAGTTTGTGGAGATAGGTCATACCGTTGCAGAGATATTGCAGAATTTCTTAGCAATGCGTTTTTCTACTGAAATGTAAAAGTTCACTATTTGATGACGTTTAATATAATATGGCATAACTTTGTCATAGTTAAAGGTAACTGAAAAAAGTTAATAATTTTGCATAGGTATGAACGCGCTATAGGCGTTTAAAATTTTATTTTGGAATTCTTAGTCCTTGAGGAAATACTGCCAGAAAATCTCGGGGAGGTTAAATTTTCTGACTCGCACTGTACATCATTCACACAACGAAAAGGAACAACAGTAAGTTCACGTTTGTTGTACACGTCATATTACAACATCAGTTAAATACAACTTTTTGAACTGTCACTAATAAACAGCATATCTCAGCAAAAGCTGCACGGTAAATTCTAAGTAACAACAAAATTGTCAACTGGCAACGAGCTGAACTAGGCAGCCTCAACAATGCTGTTTCTTTTCTACACATCTGTGAAACCGACTCTATAACAACAGGGCTTGTTCGTCAAATTAAGCTATCGTATAGCCAACGACGAATCGACGGTCGACGTACTCCAGTGATTGGTCGTAACGCAGTCAAGTGACAATTAATCACAATAATTGAATCTTGTGTAATATAGATACCACCCATTTTGGCGTTTCCAAAACTTACACTTTTGAAAGTTTCAGAAATTCCAAATTTCAACATACGGTGGTCATACGACGAAACACGTGAAGCATGGTATTTCGTGTGACATTCAAATTTGATGTCACCTGAAGTCAAAATTTCAACACTTAACACAACACGTGCTGACATTTTAATTTCGGCACAACAAATTTGAATGTCGCACTCAATATCGTTTTTTATCAGCCCGCATCGACAACACTATCAGCAGTGCAGGCCTACTGTACTATATAGGGGCTATTGCTACAGACGGAGTGGCGTGGTCTGTCTATGTGTACAACCGTGAACCCTACAAAAACGGGTAAGCCGATCGAAAATTTTGTTTGGGGCGTAGGCCTTAGAAACCGTGTACGATATTGGGGTGGCACTTTAGGGGGACACGCACTGACACCCATTGGTTAATACAATGACGCGTCCAGTCTTCGCGCTCGCTGGACGTAACCAATAGCACGCAGTAGGGGCGTCATGCCGCAGCGATGCGGGCTGTCGCTATCAGTACTGTAGCAACATGTTTGTAATTGTCATACGGCGAACGAAGACAGGTGAAAGCGATTGGTCGAAATCATGGCACGTGCATGTTTGCGGCAACATCGACTGTTGTACGGGCCACAGCCGCCCTCAGTGTTTAGGCTGTTGTTTCATATTGCCGTTATGCTGGCTTTCAAACATTGGTATTTTATTTAAAACATAACGAAGTAGGAATTAAATTAATCACTAGACCTACCTTATAATTTTAACCAAGTAGTACGAAAACATTTGGGTAACGCATTAAGAATTCTTAACTTTTATTCATTAGCGCGAGACGCAGCCGAAGATGGGCTTATAAAATACTCGTGCTTCGTCAAGCAAAGCATGATCTAAAATTCTATTAGACAAATGGTCAAGTAATTTGGAAGATATACTCTTGCACAGACAGACAGACACACAGACGTGGTCATCATAATACTTCGCTCCCCTAACGGGGGCGGAGTAAAAATGCGTCTAGCATGATGTCCATCATGACACTGAAATAAATATCGCCGATAATTAAATTGACGTCATCCTATCTGTATATTATAGCGCTGTCTTGCTGCCCTATATATGTACCTTGTAGCGATATCATCATGCGACAAGCACTAACTTGCATGCACACGCATCATGCTGCCTTTAGATCGTCGTTGATGACAAGCCGACATGCTACTTGCTGGTGTCTCCAGTCTACGACACTTACGTAAGGTGAACTGTATATACTTGATTCTCAACCAACGACTTCAGCCTCGTTCACGTCACACGAACTGAACTGACCTGAACAAGTCGACCCAGTTATACCAAGCGTTAATTGGCCATGCGCGTAGTCCACAGCGAACTAGGTCGCATAGCTCATGAACTGCGGTTTATCGTGCGATGTGAACGAGGTTTCACGGTCGAGCGATACCGACGATCAGCTGAAGCAGTTGACAAAACTGCAGCAGCTGAGTCAATGTGATCTGCATTTATCGGTGATCCGTTATAAAATTAACGACCATTAGCAGCATCGTCCGTGCAGTCAACGTGAACGAAGTCGACGCGAAATCATTTTTGGTTCGGTTGCACCAATCTCGATGAACTTCAACCGGCCGGTAATTAATCGAATTTCCAAGACTGCCACTGGCTGATGTGCCATGTGACCCGCCACCGGCCGTAATCACGACGATACGGCTGAGTTAACCCACAGACCTATGGTTACCACTGACTGAGCTTGGTGCAACTGGGCCTTATAGTCGTTGTCGCGTCGCCGGCACGTCGACGTGGGACGACGATGATGATGACGTGGACAGGTGCGCGACAACGAAGTCAACGAAGTCGACGCCACGCGCCGGCCGCCGCCGACGCGCCAGCGACGCGACGACGACCGCGAGCGTTGCCGGGGGAGCCGCCGTGCAGTTTCTTGCCGGGCGCCGGACAGCTGAGCGGACGCTCGTCGGAACAGTACCCGTGGACGTAGACGCCGAGCGCTCCCAGCGACCGGATCCACGGCTCCGTGCAGCGGCACTGGCGCATCGGCTGCAGCCAGACGTTGAGGAGGCGGAAACGGAAGCGGCGGTTGAAGAGCGTCGGTCGGAGCGCGGCGTTGGCGTCGAGCACGCCGTCGACGTCCGACAGCGACAGGTACTTGAGTCGGCGCGCGCCCGAGAAGACGCGGTCGGGCAGCGTGCGGCGCCCGATCTCGCCGAGACTGAGCGTCTTGAGCCGGCGCAGACCGGCCAGCGTGCGCCTCGTCAGCGGCGTCACGCGCGACAGGTCGATCGACAGGTAGTCGAGACGGCGGATCGGGCGGAAAGTCCGGCGTCCGATTGTCGTCAGCGGATTGTTTTCGACGCGCATCGCGCGCAGCGCCGGCGCGCCGTCGAACGTGTGCGGGCCGAGCTCGACCAGTCGATTGGAGTCGAGCTGGAGCCAGCGAAGGCGCGACACGCCGTCCAGCCAGCCGTCGGACAGCTGACGCAGACGGTTGTGCGCCAGGTCGAGACTGGTGAGGTTCGCCAGCGCCGTGAACAGCCCCGCCGGCAACGTCTCGATCCGGTTCTCGGCCAGACTCAGCTTCTCGAGCGCCGAGAGACCGGCGAACGCTGCCGCGTCGACGGCGTGGATGAGGTTGCGGTAGACGTAGAGTTCACGCAGCGACGACCCACATGCGCTCAACACCGACTCCGCGATGTCGGTGATGGCGTTAGCTTCAAGACGCAGGACCTCGAGGCGACACAGGCGCGTCAGCGGCTCCGACGGGAAGAACGTCAGACCACAGCCGCTCATCGCCAGAACCTCCAGCGTCGCCTCCAGCCCGTCGAACGCGTTGCGGTCGACGGCGTCCAGGTGGTTTCCGCTGACGTCGAGCGACCGGGCGCGAAGGTGGCGGAACGAGAACGCCCGGAGGCGCGTGATGTTGGAACCCTTGACGACGACGTCGGCGTAGACGACGTCGGGCGACGCGTCCGACGGGATCTCGCGGCAGCGCGCCACCGGACCGTCGAGCTTCGTCAGCCGGCATCGGCACGACCGGGCGGGGCACGGCACGTGCGCGGCGGGCAGTCCGCGAGGTCGGATGCTGCCGCCACCACGTCGCCGGCTTGCCGAGGCCGCCTCGCCGGCATCTCGCGTCGACGGGACGGCGAGCAGCAGGCACGCGACGAGAACGAGCGTCTCGACGGTCGTCGTTCGTCGGCGCGGCGGCGCAGTCGGAGTCGTCCTAGAGCGTCGCATCGAGACGAGCGATGATTGCAGACCAACAGACTTGAGAGAACCGGCGTCGACGACGTCGACGACCGGTCATGATAGTGTGCGCCGAACAACACCGGCGTTCAGCTGACCGCGACCGATCTTTCCAGCAACAACGACCGCTTACCGTGACGCAGTGACGCGAACGAAGCCGTCAGCATCGTCGTCGTGCTCGTTCCGGTGACGTACGACAACGTGAGCGCGTTGTTTACGCTGAATCACGACGCTAAGGGTTGCCGCCGACCGCGGACTGAGTTCGGACACCGTGTGGCGCGGCGCCGCCGTCGTCGTCGCCGGCTGATGTCATCTGATTCATCTTCGTTAATGCGCTCGTTGCAGTCGCCGCATCAGTCGCTCGGCTGGACGATGGTTAAGCGGCGCCAGCTCGTCTCCTTCCGTTTAGCTGCCAATTTATATCCGTTGCTGCGTCCGATGTGCTCGCGACGTCGCCGCGTAGGAGCCGAGTCCGTAATCCCGAAGTTGCAGTGAGATCAGCTCCGATATCGCTGTCGCTGAGTAGCTGGCAATAATACGAGTTTAATTGTCGGTTGGGTTTATCGGCATCACGCGGCGTGAAGTCGACGTGGCGCGAGCGAGCGACCAGCACTATAGACCCCACCGACGCCGCTGGCGTGAAGGCCGATCGTAAGCAACAAGTCCCTGGCTACAAACAGCCCGGCCCTGTCTAATTTCCGAGGCCCGTACGGTACTACCAGGCTAGTCGGCAGCGGATGGAGATCGAGGGAAGCCTCGCCGCATCAGCTGCTGCTGCTGCTGCTGCTGCTGACGGTGCAGTATTCTGATGCGTTGCGGCAGCCGCTTCAGAGCTTGCCGACAGCCGTAACGATAACACGACACTATGGGAAGGTTCACGGCCAATATATTCCAGTACAAACAACTTAACGCAGGCTCTCTCTCGCTCTAGATGACGACAGAAAAACTGTCAGTTTTGCAAGTGCGGCCAATTAAAAGGTGGACTGGAGCACTGCCGAGAGCGTAACTTCTGTCTCCGCCTCTGTATATATATATATATATATATATATATATAATGTTCCCATTGCACTAACTTAAACCAACTGACCTGATTTCAGCTGAACTGGACACTTTTTCGAATTGTCTTTACAGAGGCGGAGACAGATCGCAAGAACTGCATTGTCACACATAACAGGTTATACCGGTTGTTTTCCTTACTAGGCTGGATTCTTGTCCTGTTTTAATTAATTACACCTACATTCATAAATATTTGGTGCACCCAAGAGCGAGAAAACATAAATTTTAATGGCATTTTGTTCCCAAGTTATGAGAAAACAGATGGATGAACGGATGCAATGCGAATAGCAGCCTCCCAGTAGAAAGACGTAAACGGTTGTTCGAAATACGTCGAGAGTCGACGAGGAGTTGGGAAAGCGAGCTGTCTATAGCGATGTAGATCAGAAAAGCGCCTGCATTCGTCCTTATAGGCTACGCTGCCATACATCACGACGGCGGTGCCTGGCCCGCCACGCGGAAATCACGTGGCCTAGATACACCAGTCGGATAAAGTAACAAACATGGCGGGAACGTTATGTCGCGTAACAAGCGTCACTACCTGCTGGGTGATTGAACAAGTATCAGATGTCGTAAATTGACCCGCGCGACGCGCTGCCTAACGCGCGTCGTGCAGTACACAGAAGTGGTCGGCGTGTGTGATAAAATGGCGTCGGTAGTCCGTCGAACGTCGACTATCGTCAATTTCGAGGATGCATTAATGCATAATTCGGATAAGAAATAGATTATGGACCAGCGAAGTGTTGGCAGGGATGGTTGGGCTTAGGATTAGAATTAGCACACGTACTGCACGCCGTTAATGAGACGCGACGTAGCGGAGGTATGCGCTCTAGTGAGTGCACTCTAGTGTCTATATTTGTGCTGTCTGGTGCAGTCTGCAGTAAAAACGCGAGGAGATGTGGAACAGTTTGACTGACTGTGGACTAATTTTAAGGACGGAGGTTGAGCGACGGTGTGATTATAGTAGGACGGCGGTCGAGACGCGCGGAGCCAGGCAAGAACCAGGCACAGCGTGTTTGCGCGAATTACTACCGTTGAGCGACACGACGACGACGACGACTACGCGTTGATTTGCCGCCGCCGGGGTCACCGCCGCGGAGCTCAAGCCTCGGTCACATCACATGAACTGAGCCCGCGTTCCGAACACGCGCAAACCAACGGGGACGTTCACATCGCACGAACTGCAGTTCGCGAACTATGCGACCTAGTTTGCGCGTGTCGGCACCATGAATTAGGTCGAGCTGGACTGTGCGCATGACTAACAAGACAGTCGTAGATATCAGACTCCGCCCCCGTCCGGTGTTGCTCCTTGGTGGGTCAGTTTGGATATACGCCGCGGTAAAATCCCTGCTGCCCACTGTTGAGCTTCTTTGAGTATACGCCTTTTTCCGCGTCTCTGTCTCTGGCCGTTATGTGCAAACATGACGTCCCCTCCATAAACCGGAAGTAAACACCATATCGCGACGGCGCGATCCACGGCAGTAGGTAACATGCACAAAATCGATAAAGACTGGAGATTGGACTGTGGTTTTGGAGATATGCTGGCACACGTACAGACAGACACATACAGACAGACATACTGATCACACTACTCCGCTGCCGTACCGGGGCCAGAGTAACTAGTTCGACTTGTTCAAGTCAGTTCAGTTCAGTTCAGTTCGTGCGCTGTGAACGAGGCTCGAGGCGAGCCGGCCATCAGCGAAGCATCTTTATCTTCATCAACTCGGCGGCGGCGGCGGCGGCGGCCTCCTCTGCAGCCGCCGCTTCCTGGCTCCCTCCCGGTCGCCGACTCCACGGACTTGCCGTCCGTCCGGCGCAGACGCATATCCGCCGGGCGCGATCTACGACGCTGCATCGACACACTGCCGGCCGCGCTAGACAAGATAAATCTCCGCTGTACCAGCCCGGCTCGCACCGGTAATGTCTGATGGCAGGGTGCCCGCCGCCGCCGCCGCCGCCGCGAGTGAACGGACAGTTACCCCCTCCCTCCGGACATCTGTCTGCCCTCTGGTTTTGGGTTAGGGTCTAGAGTTATCGGTCGGGACTGACATCTGTAGTCGGCAGCGTACTCGCTATGCAGTCACAACGGCGTTATGGTTAGGGTTGAGATTATTAGGGTTACGGTTTGCGTATTGCTTAAGATATACATGTGGGTTACCGAAGACAGGTTTATTGTAAAAATTTAGGGTCACGGTTACGGTCGGGGTTAGAGTTTTACGGTCGGGATTCGGTAGCGCCTGTGGGGCAGATGTGGCGATTGAAACAGACGAACGGACGGACGCCAACGATCGGCAGTGTATCGATGTATCGTCGTATATCTCGTGGCTCCGCACACTTGGAACTCACTACCGTCGTTCTAGACGCACTTTGCACAACTTTAAACAACACCCCAAGACGCACTTATTCAGACAGTCTTAAGGTGACGTCACCACGCAGCGCCTCTGTATCCTGTGATTGGACTTAAGGCGCTATATAAATCATGCATTATTAGGCCGCATCGCATGCATAGAGTGCAAATATGCGGCCTCTTGCTATCGATGTAACGTGGTCTGTGTGTGTGTGTGTGTGTCTATGTGGAGTGTGTGACAAAACCGCGAGCCCTGCAAAAACGGATTAACCGACCGAGATGAGATGCCGTTTGAGTTATGGACTCGGGTGGGCCCAAGGAACCATGTATTAGGCGGGTTCCGGGATCCCTCGGGGAAAGGGGCAATTTTTAGGGTTCCCCCATCCAAAATGCATTGTAACAGCGAGAGCGCCGAAAACGGCTACATATCTACAGACAGCATTTGGCCTCAGCAATATACGGGTGTACGTAGTTCGTTTATAGATACACATTTGCATTTATGCGAAAAAGCAGGTTGAAAAGACAAATTGCGCAAATCTCCGCATGTGAACAAACAATGATGACGTCACACAGCCACGACACTATAGTTATGCGTTAGTCGAGTAAATTTGACACCGTTTAAATTAAACGTTTTCTCGTTGTAAACGTTTGCACGATTTGTGCGCACGGCGATGCGGCCTTTTGTCAAATCACTTTGAGCTCTTGTTGTATTATTATCCTGGGGAAGGTTAATGCCCGGGGGGGGGGCAAATGTCCTCAGTCGGCGCCGCGAACTGGGTGGCAGGAAGAATGGGGTGCGTGCGACCGCCGCCGCTCAGACGCTGTCGAAAGGCGCGAAGAAGAAGCTTAGAAACTCATCCGGCATCGAGTTCAACACCGCCGCACCAGCACCACCACCACCACCACCACCAGCAGCAGCAGCAGCTACTGCAAGAAAACCTTGACGATGCAAGTACAGTAGCGTACGCATCGCATCTCGGCCGTCAGCTGCTGTGTACCGTAAAGTGATGCGCAAACTTGAACGCGGCGGAAAAATCCACTCGTGCTGATTACGCACCGCGTTAGCGGGCGAAGGACTGCAATCCGTCGTGTTCGGCCGTCCGTTTTCTTTAAACCAACTGACCTTTGACCTTGATATTATGCATATGTACGAGTCATAACCACAGTTCTCCAGGAACTGAAAGAAAAGCTCATCTTGGTTAGATTGCATATTTTTTCTAGCTACTTCAGTTTCAATTTTAACAAAAAACAGTGATGTCGATATTCTAACACGCTGGCTCTAATTGCACTGTTTACAACTTACTATAGTTCCACCAGTGTCTATAGGTCCTACAAAAAGACAGCTCTTAACTTTCACTGCGCGACGCTAGGTTAGCGCGGTATATAGGCCTATCGCCCTGTGTCTGTCTGTCTGTCTGTGTCATATCATCACGCAAACAGCGTCGCACGAGAGCCCAGGGAATCTAGTTTTCTGACGCCAAAGAACATCGTGAAATTCTAATGGGGTCACCGGATGGGGCGCCGAATACACCCGGAATAAGAAAAAATGCTACTTTCGACAAACATCTGGATATATCACGAACACGGTAAAGTCAGACGGATACTTTCTATGCGGTCATTTGAACGATGACATTCAATGACCTCCAGTGACCGCAATCACTCACAAATCCACCTTATTTTACGCTTCGGGTCTTTCCTTAAAAATGATGTCTTTGTAATGACAGAAGCCAGAGTCTTCAAATTTCGTATACAGGTGAGCCATATTGAGTTTAGCCTTGCGATGACAAACGGACTACAAATGGGCATAGGGTGTAGTCAGGGTTATGTGACTCACTCTACTGCGCAACGCTATTATGTTGTGGCCTTGTGTCTGTCCGTCCGTCGGCATGCCTGTCCGTCACAAATGAGAGTTCTGCCAATACGGCAAAACGAACTATCACGCACAGGACGCCGCATATACATAGGGTGACAGTGACGAAATTTTGTTTCATATCCATGCCAGCTGGTTTTCGCCTCCATCTTGTGGGTAAAACTCTCAAAAATGTTTGCTACTGTGATGTCACTTAAATACACTTTGTTGGCAAGTTAATGCTCGTACGGACATTTTCTTAATGCAATGGATTGAATTTTATTTAAATAACACGATAAATGTTCGCCCCTTAACGCCACACATTATGTCGTATGTTATAACCACAAAATGTCGATCGTATCGTGATCATAGATACTGTGACGTCACTTCACCCTATGTATAGCACACAGACTAGTTTTGTGACTGTAACAGTAACTAAGTCATTTGTATTGCGCCCTCTACTAGGTCTAGGAGACCGATCGGCTCATCACAAAACTAGAGGGAAAGTACTCTCTTGAGAGTACAGATCCCCGCGACAAGGCTGTAACTGGGATTTTATTTTCGGGGGGTGTTGGAAGCATAGGCGGCGGAAGGGGTCAGTGGTTGGGGGGCACACTGGCGAGTGCGGAGCACGAGCCTATAATGGGGGTATGGGGTTGAGCCCCCAGCGGGGTCCAGGGGCAGAGCCCCTGGTCAGGGGGTCAGGGGGCGAAGCCCCCCTGAAGCTGAAAGCATTTTGGATGTCCAACAGAGCTGGCAAATTTACCCCTTTAGTCAAATTTAACAAGTAGAGCTGGTCACTTTTGAAAATTTAGTGACTAATAGTAGATCTGTTTTTGTGTGTCTAATTTTTCCCTGAAATTTCGGGGGTGTTCAAACACCCAAA
>Ga0126332_10000773_pt1 | contig 10986 bp, 6 predicted proteins | sample InaspJWI42metaG_FD_94482 | JGI IMG/M metagenome (GOLD analysis project Ga0126332, IMG submission 94482) | Marine gutless worms symbiont microbial communities from Oahu, Hawaii - Inanidrilus sp. 2 OAHU.JWI-42 metaG | ecosystem: Host-associated > Annelida > Digestive system > Unclassified | place...
CTATAGAGAACGATTGACTTCTAGTGCTTGTTATTATCGTAAAAACTGCCAAATTTTTTTTACATGTCCAAGCTCCAGGGGGGGCACGTGCCCCAGTGCCCCATAGCTGGTGACGCCAATGCGTATACGTAGTAGAAAACATGCAAGCAAACAAACAAGCAACAGGAAAAATAGACTAAAAAGTGAAGGGTCTGACTCTCGGCGATTGCATTTTCGGGTAACGACCATTGGGCAAGTTGTTCACACACACGTGGCACTGTCACGAGCAGTATAATTTGGCAGCGATCAAGGGGCGGTGATTCCCTGCGGCTGGGAAGGTAACCGTAGGTCTTTCGTCACGCTGGCTATGCGTCACAGACTTCAGTGGTTTATCCACCATAAGGGCTCACAGTCCAATGAAGGGGGATGAGCACCCCGCCTATAGTCCTCGTGGGGTGCCGACCGGTTGATGCAAGCAGGCCCGGCTGTTTCTTATTTATTTGTTTTTATATTTATTTTTCATCCTGTCAGACCAATCGTATCGAAATCTACCGGAGCAATCTTCACCATATTTTCACGGTTGGTAAAACTATGGCTGTAGAGTGTAGACGATCAATCGGAAATTAGTTTTTCGATGAACGATGTTTTACTCGACGAACGTTGCCGGGCCAATCAATTTTTGTTTCTTGGTTGGTTTTATCAACAGAACTGGATGCATTCACATTCACCAGATGGTGCCAGCTGCGCCATCTTGTTCAATGCGACATTCGCTGGACGCAGGCAGCAGGTGGCGCAGCCGGGCGGGCTAACGTTGGGCATGCCCCGCATCTACTTACCTTCGTGAAGAAAGGGGGCAGGTGACCGGTTGCGGGGGGCAAATGTCCGAGTCAGACGAAGAGACAAACGAGTGGTCGTTCGCGGCAGCTCTATAGCTCTAGCGCGGTCGCGACCTCGCGGGACCCCGACGCGTGCCCCTAAAGGCCTCCGAGATACGCATTCCGACCACGTCTGCGGCCGGTCGGCCGGCCGGCCGGCGGGATATAAATTCATTACAGACTATGTGGCGGCGCGGCTACTTGTATAGGTAATGTCCAGTACGTGACGTGGCCGTTACGATCGCTCACCGGCCCCCGGCTCCACGAAAATCAACCACCCGCCAGAACACCGTGTCTGGCAAAAGTAGAATAGGCCTATATAGGTTTTAGGTTTTAAGTATTTAAAAGGTTTTGAAATCTATATTATATTATGTATGCTACCTACGGGTGAATAAAGTTGAATATAAAATCTAGAAAAGTTCGAAATTTTGGGGTTTTAGGTTTCTAAATGTTTACATTTTTTCAGAAAACTAAGTTTAAGTTCTTTTTTAAGTTAGTTTGGCTAAATTAGCAATTTTAACAAAGTATACGCCCACAGGGTGGGTTAAAAAAGCGGGGCCACAGACTCATGACAACAATTCTGTCAAATCTTAACCGATTTAAGAATTTTTTACTGAAAGATTCCTTGATAAATTTGCAGTTAACGGATATTAAAAATCTCACCTCATCTTGCATATGCTGCTACATTACCTTGTGAAACATTAATGACAGCAAAACAAGCCATTAACGACAAATTACAAGGTAGTGTACTACATATTTAAGGTGTGATGGGTAGTCTGCGAGTAAAAAAAATTAAAATCGGTGAATATTTGGCAAAGTAACAAGCAAGAACGTGATTGTCTCGTGCACTTTGTGCACTCGGCTAAAACACTGCTAAAAGACGGAGAAAGTGCACGACACAAATCACGTTCTTACTTGTAACTTTGCCAAATATTCACCGGTTAAAAAAATTCACTCGCAGACTCAGCAATAAACAGAACTTTAGCATGTGTAATGGCAGTACTCTTTACGTTCAATCTGCAAACCAAATTTGCAATGTCTATAGCTTCATCCGCTCCAAAGATACGGTATGGGCGTCAAAATGCAGAAATGGGTCACGTGACCCTGATCACGCCCACTTGGGGGGGGGCAGTTAGTCATCACAAAGCTAGTACTTCACGTGACCAACTCATTTACAAAAGTTGAAGTCGCTAGCTGTAGCCGTTGCAGAAATGGGGGTGTAAAATTCTAAAATTCTAAATTCTAAAATTTTGACCACCCCCCTTTGAGTGATGACTTGTCGTCTGCAGGCTGGGCCTGCTACGATTAACCTACGGTGCCTCGGCGATAGCTGAGCTTCTTGTCTTGGGCGGATTTTTTTTTCTTATGAATCTTCGACGTGTAGGCCTTGAGTTCGCAGCACTTTTGTCGTTCTGAGTAGTGAAACCCGCAGAAGACGCTGTTGTCTGCACCGTTTTCCCTGGTCACATTTTCTAACACCAGTTTTCCGTCTTTCTGCGCTCCGGGTCTGCGGCGCCTGTAGACGGATTGCTTTCATGGCGGGCCAATGGGGCAGCGCTAGTATTGACCCCGGCGGTCGCGAGAGGGCAGTAGCGTAGGCGCGATAGTTGATTTTGCAGGACACCGGCAGATAAAGGCGGCGACTGCAAATAGAATTGTTCCATTTGTCATCGATGCGCCGGCGTGATAGTGGCGACCGGCGCGCCGGGACGACGCCTAGCGGCCGAGCAACGTACTAGATAGATCGGCATGCGCCATCTCCGCCACGAGTTTATCTGGCATTGTCTCTTAAAACAAACTCCACTCACTGACGCCTAGCGACTATAATTCTCCCAGGCGATTTTACCACTGTTAGTCGCGTCGCGTAGTAGCGAATGAGGCTCTAAAATATTGCACTCTCGTTACTTGTTAGTTCGATTCAATTCAATTTATTTCAATAGCAGCCGTCCGCACATTTGAAATAAAACAAAATGGCTGTTGCAAGAAGCATTTATTTATTTCACATCAATTTTATTTTACCCATCCGCGCATCTGAAATAAAATAAAATAAAATAGATGCCCCGAAACATTTTTATTTCGCATCTATTTTATTTCAGCTTGTCAGAACTACTGAAAATTAACTGTAACTGTAAAGAATTCCAGCAACGCGATAATAAATTAACATGCGTTATTTGTTAGATAAGTATTTTTGTGTTTCTTTTCTATTTTTGTTGTTGTATGTCTGCGTGTATGTATTGTGTTTCTACCTGAATGGTGAATAAAGATGTATACATAAAAAAATTGTTTTTCTCGATAAGCAAGTTTGGATGGCGTCTATACTGCATTCGCATTGGTCCTCGTTTCAATGCTAACTGTTGTAATATTGTAACTAGAGACGAGCGTGAACTTTCTTGGACTAATGTTGTACGTTATCTTGGAATTTTTATACAGTCAGCATCGTGTTTCAAATGTTCTTTAGACAATGCTAAGCGTTCTTTCTATCGGCCATTCAATGGTGTTTTTGAAAGAGTTGGTCGAATTGGCCCCTACAACTTGTAAAATCTAAATGTTTTCCAGTCCTGTTTTACGGACTGGAGGCCTGTTCTTTGCGCAAATATCAATATAAGTCCATTAACTCTGTCATAAACATCACATTTAGGAAAATTTTCAATACCAGATCACAAGTGACTGTTGATGTATGCTTGGAAATGTTTGGTTGTCTCCAGGCTGAGCGGACAATTGCGATACGCAAACGCAAGTTTTTGAACAAATTTTTACACATAACGCATCGTGTAGGGTATTCGTTGCCATTACTAAGACAGAACTTGAATCATGTTGCACGGACGCTTAGTTAAGTGATTAGTTAAGCTTGCTTTTTATTCACTATAATTTAAATTATGCTACCTTATTGGTGAATAACAAATAATGAGATAAAAATTGTTTTTCTGGATAAGCAAGTTTGGATGGCGTTTATAGCCTACTGCAAGCGGGAGGCGCGTAATTCAGTAGTCGGAGAAAGTTAAGTGGAGACGGCAATTAGCAATAGATTAGCGCAGCGGCGCACGCCGTGCCGTGCCGGTGAGGCCGGAGTTTATTGCGCCGTGAAAGTCCGGCGAAGACAGACGGGCGGGCGGGCTGCGGCCGGCGCGATTGTCGCGGAAAAGATAGGCTCCTCGGGGAAATAGCGAACCTTCGTCACGTCCGAGCTGACGACACGGGTGATGAGCCTGGTGGCCGGCGGTCGCGCCTCGGCGAACCCGCCCGTGGGACACGGACCACCCAGGCCGACAAGCACCTGCCCGACTGGGTGCTGGCGCTTTTCGCAAAGTACGTGCCGAATGCGAAGAATTTTGCTGCCAAACGGCCTTCGAAATGCCAAATTTCTGAACCAGCTACAAACAAGAGGTACATGTAGGTTGTAGCAACATGTGCCTTTCCATCATTAGTTAAGTTGTTGTCTTTTGTTTAATTTATAACTGTTTTATTTTTTTCTCTGCCACTTGCTGGTGAATTAAAGATTGCCAATAGACTTCGTAGAAAATCTGGTACATAGGTCAACATAGAGCGGCATTGTGCTAAATAGTATATAAATGCTTCTAGTCTAGTCGACATTGGAAGATCCGAAATACTAAACCATTATAACCATTATAAGAAGGTGAGACATCGCTATCGGCTTTTGAGACCAAAAGTACAATCGGAAGACTGGAAGTAATTGTTTTAAGTGCAAAAATATCCGAAAACCTCTCGAAATTGTTAGTTTGAAAGCTCAATACCAAATTAAAAATTCCACTGCCGAGTTTCCTCGAAAATTCAAAACTGCCAATCGATAATATTCGATTCCAAAGTTAGCCGTTGAGAAAACGCCGAGTTTGACGTATTCAGCGGTGAAAATGCCGGTTGGCGACCGCGCTGCCGGGTCGATCCGGGTGTCATGGGAGCTCGCCGGGCGTAACTAACGACTTGACGCGGTCTGCTCGACGACAGACCGACAGACCCCCATCCACCCGCCCGCCACCCCCCCTCTCCCGGCAAGCAACATCTGTATAGTTCCGTGCGCGGCGCAGTTTAGACTATTAGTCGACAGAGTTTCGCGGAACGCCGCCGACTGCTGGGTCTTCCGCGACTCGGCGGCTTCGAATAATAATGTCCAATTAGTTACGAACTCCCGCCGGCGGACCTAGGATTTCGTATCTTCGGAAGTCGGTCGGTTCTTTAGAGGGCCCGGAGGACGAATCTTCTCCCACTGGTACTGGTAGCCAGCGGCAAGATAGACAGACATCATCATCACAATACTCTTCTTCCTTGCTGGGGGCAGAGCAATTAATAGTGTAGATAGACTCGCTACATCTATACGCTAACATACAATTTCTGTGTTACCGGCTGATTATAACTTAATAAGTAAGTAAGTAAGTAAGTAGAATTTAATAGCACATATCAAACGTACATGCATCTCCAGTGGAGACGTTATGTTACCTCAGTAAAGGCAGCTTTGTACGCATCCATATTGTCCAGAAATGGATCCAACCTCATTGGGGGCAAACAATTTTAGGGGGTGAGGAAAATATAATAAAACGTGGAAGAAACCTGGCGCCGCGCTGTCTCGTCAAAAATTGCCAAAAGCTATTTCGTATTTTCATGAACAGTAATATGTGCTATCGCATTGTGTGGTGAAATAAAGCTGTATAATATTTAGTGATATATGAATTTAATAATGAAATCGCATCTCGAGTTGAGAACAGCCTGGATGGGTGTGATAAACTCGATGGCATGATGCATTTTCGGCCAATTACCCTTTCCATATGTTATCTGCAAGGAGGTTAACAAAAACACAAAACAAGGTAATTTGCCTTTTTAAAAGTTGCTCTTTGAGTGATTTGAGTGAGATAAAATATAGCAACAAATAGCGGAAGCGCGACGACGCATGCGCAAACAGGTGTTAAACGAGGTTGCAGTTGCGGTGGTCGGTAACGGTGTGAACAGAGCATTAAGCGAGGCGTTGCGAGTATTAAATCACCGACACTGTGTCCATTGGACGTGTGAAGTAAATGCATCAGGCCGACTGTCTGAAACAGGCGCGAAACTCATCTCTATCGTCTGTCGCAGAGAAACCGCGCGACGCTATTTTGCATACGCTTACTCAACTTTAATGATAATAATAATAATAATAAAACGACGACTTATATCGCGCCGTAACATGCCGGGGGACATTACGAGGGCGCGTGCACAGATGTCTTTCCCATGATTCAGACATCGCTAAATTTATCTCTAACTATTGCTTTAAGTATGGTCGTAGCAATCCTGCAATGGTAAGAATGAATATGCAACGTTACAAGTGTAATGTTGAAATGATGTTCTCTTGTGGTCAGATAAATAATATCATCGAGTCTCATATGACATTTTATTCGTTCTACCGATTGTAAGAACTTATGCATGTTGCATTAGCAAATCTGCTGTTCGAGATTATAATGGTTCGGGGCGGTGTAATACCATTGCCTACATGGTTTTCGCGTGATATCATAGACAATGTTTTATCTAGTGTTTGTGTTTAGTACTGGCTTTTACTGTTTTCACCGTTCTTAGGCCTACTGTATACGTCTGTCTGTCGTGTACTTTATGTGCGATTTTATGATAAATAAATAAATAAATATGCATAAAATCCACAAAAGCTTGAGTAAATAGTACAGGCCCGGTATAACATATAAAAGTTTCTGGCGACAAAATGCATATTTTTATTTTTGAAAATTATTTTGTGCTGTCTTTTGACAAGAGTAAAATACAAGTGTCAATGTGTACAAATATTTTTCAAGTTCACGCTACGTACAAAATTATGAGCTTACAAAAGTTCCTACATGCAACTTTCTTAGGCCTATGGTGAGGTCGAGTAATTTCAAAGGAACAGCTATAAAGGCATAACAACTACTTTATAGTTATACAAAGTTCTGTTTGTGGAAAATTTTTATATTGCCGCACGTATAGGCTAATGCTATATATTTCCATAGGTCCCAGGTTGAGATTTATATTCGATTTTTCTGTTTTTTTTTTTAAATTCTGTTTGATCCGGCTTGTATCGTCCTACACTGTTTTCAGTGAGCAATAATAGATGTATGTCAAATCACGTAAAGCAATTAAGTTTAAAATGTCGATATGTGGCATCTATTACTAGCAAACTTAATTTGGGTCGAAAATGCTTTTGCGATTCCTGTCAGTGAAAAGTATCAATACTCCTGTCTTACAACATTCTAAAAATGCACACAGTAATTACTTCAATAGAACTTCCGATTTATTCTTATTGACAATATTTTATGCGCAAGTCTGCCTCTGAATGATGCATAACTGATGCGTCTAATTGTTATTTACTTTCTGCCGTATCCAGTTCACAGCGGCGTGGATGCATAATTTAAAAAGTCGCAACGCGCACGCGACATTTATAGAAATGGCGACGTCGTCGTCGTCGTCGGCGGCGGCGGCTTTAGGCCTGCGGCAGGTGCCCGACAGGCAGCGACCTCTGGTGGTGGGAAAATGAAGACGGGCAACTGGAGTGAAAATAGGATTAGCCGGCGGTAGCGAGCGGCGCCAAGGTGAAAGAGCAACGCGCTAGGTGAGCGGGTCACCGCCGAGGCGCGCGCGCGAGCCCCGTAAATCTCTCCCCCGCGCCGACGTTTCGCATTCGGCCTTTGAACTGTCCAGGAGACGATCTGTAGCGGAGGGAGGCGTGGCGGCGGTGGGCGTGCCGAGTGCAGGGAGGGCGGGGCGAGCGTCGGACCGAACGACGTCAGCGACATGTAAACGAGACATCTCAGGATAAATTATTTCGCCACTGCCGGTCTGAACGACGTTGTCTTAACCATCTTTTTACCGTCAAATCCAGGCCGCCCGGTGCCATGTATCTTAGACAACGTGGGCACGATTGTGTGCTACCAAACACCAAATATGATTTTAATAAACGCCACTTTATTGCTCGTTCACTTTTTTATAATGTCTTAAGTTTTATGTCTTTGTTTCATGTGTACGTGTACGTATTGTATGAACTGTTTTTCATCGATAATGTTGTGCGTCTGCTTTCTTGTGTAAAAATTTGCGTTTGTCATGTGCATTTTACAAAAACCAACTTACTTACTTACTAACTATCTCTGTATTTAGTTTAGTCTCAATTTAACTCCAGCGTTTTCGTTAGTTGCCCATCATCACTGCTTGCGACTCGGCGCCCACGCAGTTACTATTTTTAGTACAAAATAAACTAAACTAGATGCAAGGCCAAGCCTGTCGGTAGCCATCAAATCACGTAATTTGTTTGTCTGCAACAGCGCGCAGCAGTCGCTCTAACAGACCTATTAATAGAACACTTCTATTAATAGCGCAAATGTGTGGATTCCGTCCACAAAATTGGTTGCCGTGGCAACGTCCCTCGAGAGATCGAAAAAGTAACTTTAGATCGTTCATCTACAGCCGAAGTTCTACCAATCCTGCAGATTTCGTAAGGATAGGCATAGATATTGAGATAACTGTGCTGACAGAAATCACAGAAAATGTAGAAAAACTACAGTAAAACATAAGCCCTCCTCGCCTGTGCTTTGCGCAGAGCGGATAGGCTAATAAAAATAGTAACTCCATGGCAGCGCCCACTCACCAGGCTTCACATCACTGCCGGGGCTACGGCACGAACTACGAATCGTCGTCTATAAACAGATCAGAGGCGGAGTACCAGTCGTCACACAATCGGTGTAGGGGACGGACTGAGAGGAGGAATGACTATCGTATCGTCTCAGCTCGGCGGCCGGCCGTCGCTAATTCAATCGCTTTTGTCGCGCTTGCAAATCGAATAAGTTAAACGGCGACTGCGGCGGCGGCGGCGACGGAGAGAGTCGCGCGCAGCGATTGATGCATCGGCGCGAGAACAAATATTGACAGAGACGCCGACCGACCGACCGACCGCCCAGGACACTCCCAGCCATTGGCGTACATACATATAGCTAAATTCCACTACACGGGCCCGACCGGACCCGCGCGGACCCGCACGGACCCGAACGACACGGATCTCATAGAAACTCCGTTGGTCCGTGCGGGTCTCCGACAAAGTCCGTGCGGATCCGCGCGGGTCCGGTCGGGTCCGGTCGGGCCCGTGTAGTGGAATTTAGCGTATACATCACGCGTAGGGCGCGAACACACCACGCCCCCTTTGGGGTAATACATAACATAACATTTTTATATATATTCACCTTTATCATCATATATCTAGAAAACAAAACAAGCAATGCAAAATGAACAAACTAAATAATAAAGCAACAATGAACTTAGCCAACTGTTACATAATACTACTACTACAAAGTTTACATTTATTTTTTACCGCACAATCGTATCTAAGAAACTTGTCCTGCCTTTTCTTAAGAACAGTTCGGCAGATCGATAACAAAATACTCCTGGCAGTCTTGAACCACATTTTAACACCGGATTGATTTCTCACTTCTAAGTGATTTATACATAAAACCCGCCGGATCGTATAGGTCCTAGTGAAGCAATAAGAGGCGACCCAAAGCACCTCAATCGGCTATTGTATACGCAAAAAAAATCCAGAAACAGCTTACAGCTGGGAAGGAAATAGAAGGCCAAAGGCAGATGATAATTATATACGGGATCAAGCGATGAAGAAATCGGCACATTGGATGGAGAAAACGGCGCAATTAGCTACGAACAGTTTAAAGCCGTCCGAACGTCTGAAATAAAAGAAAATGAAATAAATGCCGCAAGAAACATTTATTTCATACCGCGTTTATTGGCTCTGCCCGCATAGTATGCGGAGCAAGGTTAGTGCATCAGTCGGGTGTCCGTCCGTCCGTCCGTCTGTCTGTCCGTCTGTCCCATCCGGCCGCCGCACGCTGCTGCTGCGGTTTGCTGCTGTGGGCCCGGCTCCAGGAGATATCGATCGATTGCTGCACGGCTGGAGGGCCGGCGGTCAGCAGCAGCCGCGCCGCAGCACGGCGTGCAGTGGCAAATGCGGGCAGTGACACGTTGTCAGCTGACGTACGAAGCTGAACATAGACTTGCTTTATTCTATTTTAAATGTACGAACGGCTTAAGCTACTGTGACTATTGAAAAAATTCCGTTTGGGAGTAAGCTGACTGCAGATGTGCCAACGAACTGTAATCCATAAACACTCATTTCTTTCGCAGAAAGAATGCGCCGTAGTTCGCAACCGGAAATAGACGTACAGCAAGTGGCGTGTAATGTCTACGAATGTCACTGATTTCTATGTTTTGAACGCCGATAGCGGCCGATGAGCCGATACGCCGAAGCATCGCGCATTGATTAGCTACACCGCCGATAGATCCACACGGAACACAACTATTCGGGCATCAGAATTCAGCGTATTATATACGATAAAGCGCACATATCCTCGACAATTTAATCAATATTTACACGCGTGAAGAATATTGTTGTGAAAATGATGGCTGTCCAACGTCCATGTAAGAGACGAGAACAGTTTTCAAGCACAGATACATACGCTACACACGGGCGCAACCACCCAATGGTCACAATATGAACAAGGACGCCCCTGGTCCGGTGCTTCCCCACGGTGAGTCACTTTAAGTATACACGGGGTTGCCCCTGTTGAGCCAATTTAAGTATACATGGGGTAACAGTGACGTAAAAATCGTTCCATATCTATGCCAGTTGATTTTTGCCGCCATCTTGTAGGTAAAACTGTGAGAAATGTTTGTCACTGATAGCACTTAAATCGCTTTGCTGGTAAGTCAGTGATCATGTGGACATTTTCTTAAACTAGCTGATTCAATTTTTACCGCGCGATGCTATGCATCCGCGGTAGCCTACTAGCCATGGGCCTGTGTCTGTCTGTCTGTATGTCTGTGTCTGTCCGTCTGTCTGTCACAAGTCGGAGTTCTACTAAAATGGCAAAACGTAGGATCACATAAACAACACCACACGATACCCCAGGAAGTCTAGTTTCCTGCTGCCAAAGATCTCCGCGAAATTCGACCGGGGTCACCCCCTACGAGGGCGCCGAATGCAGGTGGGGTGGGTCATACTTACCATAGCAAGTCCCACCCTGCCGAAGAAAAATCTTCCCTGAAAGGGGCGTGGTCAGGGTCAAATAACCCGTTTTAGAATTTTACACCCCATGTAATATCTCCGCAA
>Ga0126332_10000775_pt1 | contig 10960 bp, 9 predicted proteins | sample InaspJWI42metaG_FD_94482 | JGI IMG/M metagenome (GOLD analysis project Ga0126332, IMG submission 94482) | Marine gutless worms symbiont microbial communities from Oahu, Hawaii - Inanidrilus sp. 2 OAHU.JWI-42 metaG | ecosystem: Host-associated > Annelida > Digestive system > Unclassified | place...
CGCCAAATGCAGGTGGGGTAGGTCAAAATTGGCGACTTTCGACTATCTCGAAAACGACACAAGATAGACGCATAGTTTCTGTTGAAGTTGAATAGGAATTAGTTTACGCTTTATCAAATGGTAGATTGCCCATAACCTTCAGTGCCCCTAACCACCCGAAACCACCCCATTTTCTACATTTTGCGCCGCCTTTTTGTATCTTCGTAATGGGAGCACCTAGACTTTAAATTTGATACACAGGTAGATAGGAAGTCCCAGTCTGTCGATGAAAAATTATCCACGAAAGGGGAGTGGCCAGCTAGGGTCACGTGACCCATTTTAAAATTTTACATTTCAGAAATATCTCTGGAACGGCTAAAGCGAAAGACTTCAAATTTTGTATACGAGTTGCCGTGTGAAATATTCGCCTTGTGATGACTAACAGTCCCCCAAGTTGGCACGGTCAGGGTCACGTGACCAATTTCTACTTTTTGGGCCCCAGTCTTATCATTAGAGCGGATGAAGCAACAGAGACTTCAAATTTGGTGTGCAGCTTGATCGTAACGAGTACTGCTGTATGCACGTTAAAATTCCGCCGTATGGGAGTTATTCATGGTCACGCAACCTCTTAAAATTTCGGGAAATAAGTGCTAATATCTCAGAAACGGTACGTTACAATGGAAGAGTGATATAAAATCACATGCGTCATATCGAATGGCAGCAATACGAATGACCATGTTTGAAATCTTTTTAACTCCCATTCATCGGAGTATATAGGCCTAACACATTAACTTTGTGTGTTTACGTGACTCGGGAAGCATAGATGGCCTTTAATCTCAACTGTTAGTCAAAAATGAAGACTTTTCAAAGTTACAGACAGCGACGTAGGCCAACACGGTGAAAGTGCATGGTGGCATCTCATCTCAAAATGGTACAATATAGACACGTTGTTAGTACATACCACCAATGGGAAGTATCATAATAACCTATCAATTCGTGCCATTTCCAGACCTTGAATGACTTGAAGGTGATCACCGGTTGTAAGGCTTTTGAAATGCAATTCAACGGGCATTTGTGAAACATTTCGCGTGGTTTCATCCAGCACAGCGCGTCGCGCGGTTCCTCGGCGACAGCTGAGCTTTTTATAATCAATACGCAGACGGCTGGAGTACAAACAAAAGACCTTTGGCCGTTTTTTACTGAACGTAATATCCAACCAATCAAATGGAAAGTAACGCTGGTTGTTTGTTAGTTGTATTGATCTTGTACAGTGTCTTTATTTCCTCATATCCCGCATCGATCGTCAGCTGTCAATTCGCCGTATAGTCGGGTTTTGATGGACGCCACGCGACCACACAATGTTCCCATTGCGACTCTGTGGAGGCAAGCCATTGGTCGCGGTCACTCGAGAGCGACGTTCCGAGCCGACTAAGCGTTAACGACGACGACGCGACCGAGTGCAAGTCGACCTTGTTGGCGGACATGACGAGAAATGTATACATTTGTTACTTCCGTCTGCTCACACCAGTGATGCCGGCATATTTCACGGGCATACATGAAGTATTTAGGCAAAAGTTTAACCCTTAATCAACCCTAAATAATTAGGCCTAATTACTGACAGAATAGCTAAATAAATGTACACCGTGTCCCCGAAACGTCCACCTTTTATTTTTTGAATAACTCGGTCAAAAATTAACCGATTTTAATGATTTTTGGCATGTCAAATCCTCAGAAAATTTGACTTGAAAATCTTACAGAATTGTCCACCTCATCTGTTACATGTAGCCACTTTACCTTGGGAAATCCCAAAAAGTCATTTTCAACAGTATTATTCATACATAGTTCAGATAGTTCAGATTATTTATGTTATCTCAGAAAAAAACAAACTGTAATCCACTTGCTCACCCCACCTAATAATGTCACCACACTAACTTGTAAATTGCAAAACTTTTTCATCTGACTGAAGGTTTGTTGCGTTCTTTCAAACGCTGGAGGCTCTGAAAAGACCCTTTTGTTGTCGTCGGTGGCTCTGAAAAGAACAGGTTGTGATGTGTGGCAGCTGGAGTGTTAGGCAAGCAATGTCACGGCAAGTGTTCAGAGTGACCACGTTCTGCATTAAGACATGCATTTGGTCTTTTTCGACACTGATCAGTCGCACAGTAAACCACAATATGCTAAAGTTCAGTCCATTTCGCAACAAGTCGCTGCCACAAGGCGCAACATGTCCGTATCAATACACGCGTTCCTCCTGTAGCATGCCTCAGACGCAGTAATAGAGCTATGCAGATAATAGGAAGCACTAAACAGCAGTAAGTGAATAGCTAAAGCTGTAGTACAACAGCTGCTATTTGTTTTCTTCTGAGGTAACATAAATAATGTGCAGATTATGAATAATAATGTTTAAAAATAACTTTTTTTGGGTTTCCCAAGGTAAAGTGGCTACATCTGACAGGTGAGGTGGACAAATTTGTAATATGTTTATGTCAATTTTTTTCAGGATTTAACATATAAAAAGTTAGTAAAATCGGTTAATTTTTGACAAAGTTATTTAAAAAATAATAAGGTGGACGTTGTTTGCGACACAGGGTGTATTAGCGGCCTCCCAAAAGTAGGCCTATTTAACGCTGCTCGAAACGATGCATTGCTAAACATTTTAAGTAGGCCTAACTCGTCAGTTGTTCCAAAACGTATTATGAACTTGTGTAAAAACGAAATGTATGATGCAGCGTGTGTTCGGTTCTACAGTTTATATTAAAATAAATAGTCAGCGAAAATTTTAGTGGAAGAAAATACAGAGAAAGAAGAGAGTAAACAGTCTTATATAACAGAAAAAGGAATTTACAAACAACAGTGTACGAGGTGTACAATTGAATTAAGCAATTTAATCTTAAATAATGTGGCCAAAAAGTTTCCACCTTACCACGTGTGTTTTCCGCGAAAGAAAGTTTTCGTTAATTGTTGTTGAATTTACTACTTCATCCCAATACGTACTAGGGGACAGCATTACTGTACACAGAGTCTCAAAAAACGACACTGACTTCGCATGCTATAACTCTGACATACGTCGTCTGATTTTATAACTGCGTTTATTGAAAAATAAACATACCAATGTCAAGGCTCTCGTGACAGCACTAACAGACATGGTGGCCTAATAATACACATTCTGACTGACTATACAGTGCATCTATAAAAAAAACAGAAATCGTTTACAAACACAACTAATTACTGACTACTTTAAATCTACTCAAGTCAGTTCGCTGTAGGAATCTTTTAAAGCACGCTAAAGATGAAAAATCGTTTGATAACTTTTGGTGTAAATGTTGCTGAGAGAATGTCCTATTAAATGATCATTTGTTTGCGGGTTGCCCACCTCACCTAATTAATTTCTCTGCACTACCTGTGGAAACATGAACCCCGGAAATTGCGTCTTTTCAGTTAAACGCTGTAATTGTTGCTTTACCAAACACATTCTAATTATTACTCGGTTTCAGTTGAACCATCCTTCATTATTAGTGAGATATCTTGGTAACTCAGTAAATGGTCACCGTTATTAAACACGCTGTGGATGCCAATATTGTTCTTCAGCAACACAGTGCATCATCTCATGGTGCTCGCAACACAGTTCAGCAGAACTCCCAACTTCATTTCTCCTAAGCTATGTCCCATTAGCCAAGAGCTGAACTCATGATTACATTACAAGAATTACTGAGTCATTGAGTAGTGTGAAATTTGTTGCAATGTCAGTGTCAACAGTAGATTTATATAGCGCATGATCGCAAAGCTTCTAATGCGCTGTGTACGCTAGTAAAACGAGAAAAGAAAAGTTTTCAGGTCCCGGCGAAAAATGTCAAAGTCAGAGATATTGAGAAAAATCAAGCAGCGACGGGTTGAACGATTATCACAGCATTTCAAATGTGCGATGTTCGTGTTTCGTGTTTTGCCAGGTAGTGCAGAGACAGCAGTCAGGTGAGGTGAGAAAACGAATCACCACTTGATAGCACGCTCCCTCAACAACATATGTTCCAAACTTATCAAAATCAGTTAATGTGCGTCGAAGTTATAGTGTGGAACATCAGTGTCGTTTTGCAGACACAGTGTATAACCATTAACCAATGACGCAACGCAAAAACAAAAAAACGTAAACTGGGCGAAAATGATTTGCGTCAGAACAACAAAAGTAATATTTATCAACAATGCGAATACAATGCATACCGCATGATGAAAATATATTATGCCCGCGCCCTAGGGGCATTTTGGAATAGCGTGATACGTCCGTCTGTCTGTCCCATGGCGTAGCTGCCTAGGCTATAGGCATGCTGGCTGCCTGCAGCTTAGCCACCGCCGGCCACCAGAGATGTGCGGACTGCGGACCCGTCCACGAACGGACGTAGATCCGCCGCGATTTTTGCTGCCGTCGAGCTGCCATTTGCGGGGGCATATCGTCTCACCGCCCTCGAAGCTATACCTTGTTTCAGAAGTCTCAGCAGACGTTGTAAAGTGGAAGAGCAATTGTGTGCCAAATGTTGCAGGAGGTGCGTGATCGATAGTATGGCGTTGACAACTTGGGCTAGCATAACTACGTCGATATTAGTCATTTTTAATTGTCTGTATCATTGTATTATTGTATAATTTATTCAGCAATTCAGCCCCTCAAGGCTGCAAGTGTGCTCAATAAAATCAGTTCAGTTCAGTTCAGATATCGACAACTGCTTGGCGGAATACGGAAACCAATAGTGGGTGCGTATCTGCCAACTTCGCCCAGAACGATCCATATCACGGCGTGGGTGATAGGCAGGGTTGCAGTACGTGGTACTTGTAGCCTATACTTGCAGTGGTATAGTTGCCGCTGTATCATGGGTGGCTGGTCATGAGATTTGAGAAATAGGTGGATTACATTGCAGAAATTCAAAAAAACATTAGAATCGTATTTATGGTATGTTATCCATAGTTGCCGATTTACTTACCGGTGTCATACAGGACGGTGTTATTGGCCCACTTATGTTTTTAGTCTATATTAAAGATCTTGTCACATTACTCAAACGTTACAATGTCAGAATCAAACTCCTTGCTGATGATGTTAAACTGTATGCCAAAGTGGTTAGTCATGAAGACATTAGTGAGCTACAAACTGCATTGACAGCTCTCCCCTCACCCTACGGATGGGACCAGAGACATTGTTTGGCTGTCCGTCCGTCTGTTGGTGCGTAGTGCGTAGAGCTTACGTAAGGTGTGCGTGCGAAAAACGGAGGAATTCTGCGATCTGATTGCCGTTGACTTCTAGTTTTAATTCAAATTTTACGTTGAAAGGTCTTGCACCAACCATTTCCGTATGTTTGGATGCTGTAATATAAACCATCATCGGGTCGCAAGGCTTTTGAAATGCTTCAGCCTTTTGATCAGTAATTATCTCGATGTATCTGGAAGTTGGAACGACGAGTATAATCACGATTCCGACGATGATATTAATGCTTGCCGTTTGGAGCCGTTTATTCCAACACTTATTACTTCCACCACTTTTAGTGGCAGCGTTTTTTTACCACCGTTTGTCTGTTTGTCTGACTGTTAGCGGGACGACTATGGGTGGCTGTTCATGAGATTTGAGAAATAGGTGGATTACATTGCAGAAATTCAATAAACTCTAGAATTGTAATTATGATATGTTATCCACAGTTGCCGATTTACTTACCGGTGTCATACAGGACAGTGTTATTGGCCTGCTTATGTTTTAGTGTATATTAATGATCTTGTCACATTACTCAAGCGTTACAATGTCAGAATCAAACTCTTTGCTGATGACGTTAAACTGTATGCCAAAGTGGTTAGTCATGAAGACATCATTAAACTGCATTGACAGCCGTTGCCTCATGGGATGGGCTGAAATGTGACAGCTTTCTATTTCAATAGACAATTGCTCGTCATTGTTAAAAAATCTTTAATGTTATATGGTTACCGCATTTAAAACGCGACATTGAGTTAATCGAACAATTTCAACGCCGCTTCACAAAACGGCTACATGGGTTGTAAAACTAGACATAGGGGCCTTTTTTCAACGATGAACGGTTAAAATGTTAAACTTGGAAAATTTGCAATCACATCTTACACGTTTCGATCTCATTGTGTGCTACAAGATTATATTTGGTCTTGTTTGCATTAACGCAGATGATTTTTTTGAGTTTCGTGTAAGCAACACGTGACCACGTAGTCATTCTTACAAGTTGTATCAGCAGTTCAGTAATTGTACATCTCGATCAAAATGTTTCTCAGAACGTGTTGTTACGCTATGGAATAGTCTCCCCGGAGATCGTGTTAATTTTAGTTCCCTACATAAATTTAAATCGTTAAAATCTATTAATTTAATCGTTTAAATCTATTGACATTCTGTTTCTTCTGCACTGATCCTTATTTGTTCCCAGCTTGTGTTATTATGTTCATAGTTATTTTTGTGTATGAGTTTCTGTAAGTGCAGTTATTCTGCCTGGTTGTCCTGCAGTCCTATGTTCTTATGATGTTTTATCGTCTATTTGTGCGAATGTTAAATAAATAATTAAATAAATATTCGGCATATTTTGTCCTATTTCGAGGACAATATGCCGATTTTAATAAGGAGTGTCTTAGATTATGCACTCTACCGAGTGCCGTTTATTTTGTTGCAATTAAACCGACGACATTCGTCAGTGCAACGACGACAACAACCGCAAACACGATTTAGTTCGGCATGTAAGCTTACATTTTAATTACTCACGATCACGTCAGTAATGTGCATCGCTATTCGCACGTGTCGATTCAGTATCACAATTATCACAGTTATTTATTTACCCAAAGTCAGTCCAGCGCCGAGTGGCCGTACTCGACTAGTCACTATGTACAAAGTCATACAAACGCAGCACAGTTCAGCTGCTGCTGTGCAAAACTGCCAGCTTTCTTCTACACTGTGACCCCAGCAACCCAAAGCTGAACTCAGATGATTACATTACGAGATTTATTGAATCGCACAGTAATGAAACTGTTAGTTGTATGTCAGCAATATTTTAAAAAATCAAGCAACTTTCAGTTGAATTCCGGGAAACCTTTATCTCAGCAATTAAAAGGTGCGATTTTCGCGTTTCTATGTTTTACCAAGTAGTGTAGAGTCATCAGTTAGGTGATGTGAATAATATCAAAACTACCAAATTACCGTTTGATAACATAGGCCTACTCTCTCGGGAATACTGCGACCTCGAGTGAGGGCTCTGTCTAGTATCATAATCTCCCATGTGCATTTCTGTACAGTGCACATTCAACCTACGTTTAACCGGTTGACACAGTTAACAGTTAACGACACATTATTCTATACAAAGGCGCAGCACACAGCGTTCAAATTCCACTAGGCGGGCCCGACCACACTTTGTCGGAGACTTGGATCTCCGACAAAGTCCGTTGGGTCCGCGCAGGTCTCCGACAAGTCCGCCGACTGTCTGGTCTGGTCGGGTCCGGCCCGGTCCGGTCAAGTCCGTGTCCATGTAGTGGAATTTGGCACTAACAGAACAACAATAAAATCCGGATAACGACAATGAATAACCTATAACCTAGTTGGTACTCATTATTACCCTGTTGACAGTGGTTGTAGGCCACATTAACACCAAGCACTCTATTAAAAATGTTCTTACCTAAAAAATGTACAACCATTAATAAATTTGCAACATATCACAAACTTAAAACCAGCCGACAATTTGCAAAATAAAATTAGGCCTATATATTTTTTTCTCGTAATAATGTGAAATGCGGAGTTCATTTGTAGAAAACCTACAGATACATTACACTCACGTTATCCTGATGACAACAGCTGCTTTAGACTAGTTAATGTCAGATTATGTAGCATTGTCCAAATGCGTAGAGTCGACATTACGTTAACGATTTTATAATATCGTTAAACCGAGACCACCCATTTGCGATTATATCCTACTCAGTATCATATTTTTACACACACACGCACACACACAATGCGACCGTTCGTGTGGCCAAAGTGACACTTCACTGGAAAATATGGAAGCACACGACAAATGGTGATAATTAAAAGATGAAACACACACACACTCTTCTGGCGGCGAGGCCATGCACCGTGTGTGATATAATATTTACACTGAATGCTTGATAACGAGCTCTACTTTTAAAAAACATGAGTAACATATTGTGCACCAGCAACAGTATGCAATTTTGACTGTAGTAGTTGTACCGACGAAAATAAGCAAACCAATCACAGCTAAACACCGCCACTTTCACACGACAACAGATATGTGTCAAATGTTTTTTTACAAAATCATAAAATGCACACACGTGTGAAATTATCTTCAATCAAAAGGATCAGTCACTGACACATTAACAAAAAAGCAATCGGAACGCAAAGTGAAATTTTTATGAGTTTGTAAAAAGTACCAGCTGACAACGCAACACAGAAGTGAGAACTATGCGGCCATAAAATTACTACTTTTTTTCACTAGTTTGACATGGCTATGTCATTTGTTATAAGCTAATACTTTTTTTCTTCGTTTTTTGACATGGAGACATAGTTTTTTAAACGTATTTTCCTATGCAGAAAAATAAATCACTGAGCAAATGAGTCACTGGATGCGAGGCCGACTGAAACTGGAGTTGTCTGCAGTTAGCCGAAAACAAAAACCAACGCGCGACTATATAAGAATTGAAAATCGAGCCATTTAGCTATGCCAAACAGGACGACACACGCTCGATCGAAAGTGACGAAAATCTTGCTTTTGGCTCCTCACCTAAACCAAATTTCAGTCGGCCTTTATATTCATTCAGTACACTTCAGTATACCCTTTAATATCACAGCAACAACTAAGTTTAGTACCTACAGAAAAGTTTAAAAACCCGCAAGTAAAAAAACTACAAGTCAATGTCTATTTCTCACCGAAAATATTCTTTTCCGCAGAATATAGCTGATGTTTTATCACATGTTTTATCACAGACTTTATCACAGATTCAAAAAAAAGAATATGCAAAATAAAAACTTTATACTGTTATTTTGCTGTATGCAGGCACGTGAAATACATATTTTATCAACATTCGACAAACAATTAAATATTCTTATATACAATTGTAAATATAGGGCCTAATAATAAAAACTGTAACAAAGTATATTATGACAGATGACGAATATGATAACAATAACAACGACAAGATGATATTATGATGATTCAACAACAACAACAACAACAACAACAGCAATAGTGAATTCCTGCTGTCTTTTTAGATGCTTGATGTCAAGTGAAAAGATAATAAAGATTACGAAGATCACAGCTCACACGTTTTCATTCACATACTTTCAACACTGGATGTCAACAGTACAACAACAATAAACTGCAGGACGCATGGAACATAACGTGATGAAGTCGTTGGAATTAAGCAGAAAGTTAAATGTCGACCGGCGTCACAGCAACTTTTTGACGATTTCTCCTGAATGGCTCAGATTTTGTTGGACTCGTCTTGAATTTTTGTCTACAATAGAAACACGTCAGCAAGGCATTGTTTACTGTTACTATGTTTCTGTTTAGTGACATGAACTAGCAGTTATTACGCAGTGATTATGTAAGTACCTTTTACTTTTTCAGAAAAATGTATGTGCTACGCCCAATAAGCCCCAATCTGTGAAACTGCCCATTTCGTGAAATGGTAAGTCTCATTGCATAGTTCATGAAATGGGCTGTGCCTATGCCCAGTTCATGGACGGGCAAACTGCCTGCCTATTTCATGAATTGGGCAACGGTGTGTATGAGATTTTCACGCACAAATTTGGTCAACATTACAGGTACATTTGCATGACCTTAAAGTTCATTCGCCTGTTGCTAGGCTTATCAAATGCAATTCCAGGAACATTTGTGCAACATTTTGCACGGTTTGAACTGACACGGTGAGTCGCGCGGTCATTGGCGATAGCTGAGCTTCTTGTGAGATGCAGATTGTTGCCGTGTGTGTTCTATTTGCTTGGGCTATTTTGACATTTTATGTTGTTGGTATAATTTTGTTTCACTGTGTTTTTTTTGTGAGAACAGAACAGTTGTGTTGCTTTTAACATGCGTTGTCAGGATAATATTACATTACTTGCGTTACACGTCAGTGATTTTACTGCTAACACGGCTACCTGGTTCTCATTTCACGAATTGGGCAGTGAAAATTGCTCAATCAGTCAATTGGTGGTGAGAAATTTTTTTCGTACACAAAGTTTGCCCGGTTCGTGAACTGAGCAAATTTTCAGTTGCCCAATTCAGAAAATAAGCAGACTGCTCAGTTCACGAAACGGGCAGTTTCACAAATTGGGCGTAACAAAATGTGTACAATATGAAATTGAAAAATGTTAACACAAAATATAAGTACTTGTTGAAAAGTTGTCATCAGTTTATGAAGACTACACAGACAGCGTCTCATCGGCCATTTCCAGGTTAATATGGGTGATACCGTTTCCTGTTAATTTTCTACCTCCACCTTTCCTGACAGAAAACCTTTAAGGATAACCACAATAGGCTTCTACAAGCTGTGTCCTTTTGTAACTCTGAAAAGAACACAAAAGCACTGACGCCAATCAAAGAAATCATCCACTAGCCTCTTTCTTACGTGAAGACATCCCAAGAAAAGGGAAGTCGCTTCCTTTGTGCCATCTCGCTGATGCCAGTACTCAATCAATGCATGTTTATCATCGACCCCTGAGAAGAAGTGTTGCTTCCTTTACACCAGTTCTATGACGCCAGCAGATTCGATTTACAAGACTGCGATTTGATCTGAGCTGTGATTTTAGATTTGCCCATCACTGCAGTTCAAGTAATTTAGCTAATAACTAAGAACTGACAACAGCATGAGTAGTAGGAAAAAGGTCTATGACAATATAGCAGAACTGTGTAGATTTCAACATTCTTCGGATAGGCGTCACTGGTAGTGATATCGTAATAGTAATAAAAACTGCTTGTCAACAGCCAGTAACATACTCTGA
>Ga0126332_10000777_pt1 | contig 10934 bp, 4 predicted proteins | sample InaspJWI42metaG_FD_94482 | JGI IMG/M metagenome (GOLD analysis project Ga0126332, IMG submission 94482) | Marine gutless worms symbiont microbial communities from Oahu, Hawaii - Inanidrilus sp. 2 OAHU.JWI-42 metaG | ecosystem: Host-associated > Annelida > Digestive system > Unclassified | place...
AAATGTGCTTTTGGGTAAACAGGGTCACTATGATCTCAGGGAGTAGCGTCCCTGCCTGATAAATGCCAACATCGCTACTTTTAGAATACTGCCGAGATACAATAATGCCTAACAAGTGTAGCAAAATAGGCTTCTGAAGTCCTGTCAACTGTCCTGTATTTTTTCGGACCGTGCTGGGATTGCTGTTAGTTTCTTTCTTCAGTAAAAGAGCTGTTCAAATCACAAGGGAACAGTTGACGACAAATTCTGGTGGAATTATGTCCATGGATACCCAAACTGCACTCCCTGGAATATTACATTTAGCCTATTTGTTTTGTCAAAATAATCTGTGATGACAATTTGAGTTTCTAATTCAACCACTAGTATTTTCAAAGGTCATTTTAATTTACTATTTATAGCACTTGCATTTGCAGTCGGAATGCTATTTGTGTACACTCTACAGTAGTTTCTTTATATTTAGAATGTAAATGTGTCTGAAATTCTGAATGTAATAACTTGTTTTTGAATGCAGTGGAGCCTCTGTTTTGAATGTTGCTTTTATTTCATGCTGTTATTCTTACTGTACATCTAATGTGCTAACCAGTGTTAACCAGGAAACATATAAGTCAATGTATCTCATCATTTCTTGTTTTAGTGAATTTGCATTCGAACTGCTTGTGTTCAAACTGCCTTGTATGCATGCACAATGACATTCTTGAATATTGTGTGACTATTTGCTTTTTATTTATGACGTGTCTTCACTGATGTATGCAAAATCCTGCTGTAGTCTGTGACTGGTGATGCAGTATTGTTAAACATATTTTATTGCATTTAAAATTTTGTTACCACTAGTTCCACTGTTAGAAATGTTTACATTAAACATCTATTCTAAATTTTTGTCCTCAATTCTAGAGGAAAACTACAGAATTTAACGGCAAGCCAGTCAGAGAATGCCTCCGCTGACATGCCCGTACACACGCATGCACAGGCAGTGGACAGGTCAAAAACATAATGCTGCTGCAGCCCATCCTATGGCTGGTGGACGCATAAAAACAATGTTCAAGAGAATGCTAAGTCCTTTCAACTTTTCTATACTACATACTGTATGTGATTCAGTTTGAATCCAAGGGACATATTCCCTCATCCTAATGCTCAAAAAATGTTTGTTGTACCTATTCTGTAAATCTTTTTTCTTCATTCTGTTTGGAAAATGTTTCTGGCCTGTTACTGTTACTATTTTAACAGCTGTCAAAATGTGCACGCACGCACACACACACACACACTTTGATGCAAACAAACAATAATGGACACTCGTGTCTGTAAGATTGGCTGCTGCCTCCCTAGTGGCAGCCAGTTGCAGTAAATAATCTGCCACAGAAATATCCCATCCACATTCTCCTTCCTGTAAGACCCACGGCCATACAGGCCATAACTGCAGATAACAAAAGCTCAGCAATCGCCAAGGGACAGTGCGACGCGTGTAATAAATATGTGCATGCAACCGCGACGCGATCGAGTCCTTCCACTGTACTATAGGTGTCATAAACAAACCGACCATGGGCGTGTTGTGTATATCACCTGTATACCGACGACTTGCTGTGGCAAAATTTTCTAAGTCCACAATGTATAAATTGCTCACGCGATCCTGACCACGCCCACTTAGGAAACACTCATCACAAGACTAAGACTTCGCATGGCCGACCCGTGTACAAAATTTGAAGTCTCTAGCTTTCGCCGTTGCGGAGATTTTACATGGGGTGTAAAATGGGTCACCTGACCCTGACCACGCCCCTTTCAGGGAAGATTTTTCATCTGCAGGGTGGGACTTGCTATGGTAAATCAATGTACCAAATTTGAAGTCTCTAGGTTCACCCATTACGTAGCTATGAATGGCGGTGCAAAATGCAGAAAATGGGGTGGTTTGCGATTGTCAGGGGGCACCCAAGGTCATGGGCAATGCCACCATTCGATAGAGTGCATACGACTTCCTATTCGACTTTAATAGAAACTGTGTCTATCTTTCGCCATTTTCGAGATATAGCCGGTTATTTGTCAAAAGTCGCCGACTTTGACCCATCCCACCTGCATTTGGCACCCTCGTAGGGGATGACCCCGGTCGAATTTCGCGGAGATCTTCGGCACCAGAAAACTAGAGTCCCTGGGCTATCATGTGGTGTTGTTTGTGTGATCCTACGTTTAGCCGTTTTAGTAGAACACCGACTTGTGACGGACAGACAGAGGGACACAGGCCCATGGCTAGTACCGCGGATGCATAGCATCACGCGGTAAAAACTGCTTTGGTACAACAGCAGTAGCACTTGATTTTCACTGGTAGATGTACTTTATTAGATGAACAGTTTGCATCACCACATGCATGCACATACATACACACATGCACACAATCAGACATTCATAAAAACTCACAAACTCCACGGGATTTATCTGGACTGGAAATCCAGACCAATGAATACTATCTACAGAAGACAAACTACACAACAAACCCAGATAATTTAAAACAAAGCAACTGCAAATACGTCGTCAGCTCTGTACATGGCGCATGCAGACAACGAACTGAGTATATCGAACAGCTGTTATACGTGTCACACAACAAGAAAGATCGCAATGTAAACTAACAATACGTTTCACTGTATGTACACCTGACCCGTTACGTAGCACACAAACGACTGACAGCAGCCAAGGAAACATCCTACAAAGCAGTATGACAACATACAACCTGGGGGCGAATTCACAGAAATTGTCTAACGATTTATTACAAGACAGGTCGTAGGATCATCATAAGACAAGGTAAGATGTCTAAAGATGATCTTAAGACATATCATAGCTCGTTACATGCTTGCTACCCACAATGCATATTTCCCGTTGTACTTTAACAAAATTATTGTATATTGTAATTTATTTGTTTACAGCAGTAAAATGACTTAAGAAGGTAAGAGATGATCTTAACATGTTATGCCAATTGGTCATAAGAATGTCTTAAGATTTTGTCGTAAGATTGTCCTAGGATCGCATGTGCATCCGCCCCCTGGCCCTTAATGGGGAGGCTGTGTTGCCACATCTGATACTTTCACTGTACCACATGTGACAACTTCACTCTCCAACGCCAACCTGCCCAATGTCATATCACCTTTGTGGACAGAAACATTCTCAAACTATACCAAAAACGTCGCTATACACTAAAGGCCAGGAAATACAATTGACACTATATTTAAATGGGTTAACATAATCACATTATGTACAACAGATTATCAAATTAACTGTACAATGGGCTTGACTAGCCACTTTACTAGCAGGTAACCAGCCTTCGCAAACCCACACAAACATTTAACACATAATACAGTCCATTATGAACTATCACACTATTACACTGCACCTGCATCATGGGGAAAACACTGCAGAATAACTTTCTGCACTGCCACATCACAAACAACAGAAATGACTTCAAATATCAAAGAACACTGTTGTGCACTACACAGCCATATGTACATACAGAGTCATATAAAAAGCTAGCCACTTTGAGATTCTTGCAAATATTTCAGATATCCCTGAGAAAGTTTAAACGAATAACTCAGTTGTCCCACCTGATCGCAGTTGTGATATCGAATGCAGTAGCTTTATAACTTCACCATGCTGAAAAATGTTTTCTGCTACTACAAAAAGATTTGGGTGCTTAAAACTCAAAAACAGTGTGACAGCTTAGTAACAATAACAAGATCAGACCAATATTCAATGACTCATCATTCCCAGGGATATGAAAGCCATTAGTCTGTTGTTCTGCTACATAAACATTTCTTGAACATATCAAAATTGTGAAGTTGCTATGCTTAAAAATGTAACTTTGCCAAGTGTTAAGACAGCCAGAAGAAACTTAAGCACACATGAACTCCAAATACATGTGCAAAATTTGATTTTAAAATCTGAGGGATAACCAAAATATCAGCAAAAGTTACAGGCATCTACTGTTTTGGTATGCCCTAAGTACATATAACGTGATGCATCATCCACCAACTAATGTGTATTAGTGTCTACTGTACAGAATCTTAGGTTAACGATGCAGTGGCTCTTCTATACAAATACCACGTACAATGTACAATAATATATGACAACAGTAGGGCAGCAATGTCAACGTCTGACAAAGTAACTAGCTTACGTACAAGCAACATCACCAGTACCTTCGATTCACTGATATAAATGATATTCAAGCACACTGAGAAGTTTCTACCTAGCAAGATAACATTCTGTCACATTAACATGTCACTCCAGCACGGCATCATTTCTAATGCAGGGCATATGTTATATCATTAACTAACACACACTGGACACCTGGCTTCTTGAAGAAGTCGGTGAATCAAGAAACGATAAGGTCCAGTGACGTATTTCCTGGTTGGCATCACTGTTTAAAGTCCCTCCACTCACTGCCTTGACTATGACACTCATCAGTCAACAGGAAGGGCTTCCAGTCTGTAAGAACCTGTTCATAATAATGCCAAAGGTTCTCTTTTGAGGGACCCAGGCCTACCAAGAGTTACTGTGGCAAAGAAGGCCAGTTAAGCAAACCGCAGTGAGTGTATGTGGCAAATGGTGAGCAAAAAATATTTTGAGTAACACACGACAAGTGACACTACTGCACTGCTGTTCACCACTAGTCGCACAGTTATCAAAGCAGAACTCGATTGAAAGAACTGCAAAATCCTTTTGTTTGGCATCGTGTTGCAGACTTGCAGTGCCACTGTGCAGTGGGGTGTAAAACAAAAATGCATGCATCAAAATACATTACAGCATTCTGTAGTACACAGCCACTCCGAACAGCAACCTGTACACTGCTCGGGATACTACAGTGGCCAATATCCACTACAGCAATGAACAAGTTCCACTGACAGCTGAGTGCATCAAGCAATCAAAGCAAAGCAAACTGGACTCTGTACTGATATCTTCAATGCCAATAAGCCTTGACGAGCTCACAACGGATCACCAGTCACTCCACTCCATCTCCATCTGCAAGTTCACCACTGGTTCCAGCTGGCATATCACCAGTCTCGACAAGTCCATGGCTCTATAACACATACAATACCACATAATATGTAACACAGACACTGCAATGTTAATATCATGAGGCCAGGACATTAGCTGGGGTCAGTGTTTTGAGTGTCCTTAAGTGCTTTGATGCCATTTACTGGATGACAATATCATGAAAATTAGCAGGAATGCTAGCAATGAAAAGTACTGCAATACTTTATGCACTTTTGGCCTGTTAAAAAGAACAACAGCTGCGAGCAGAATGCATCTGAAACATGTCACAAATGTGCAATTAACTACGACTGCAATTACTGCGCAACTAGTGCCATGACCAGAGCATCATTTTACCAGTGCAATGCTGTCATCGTGGAGTTGAGTGTCAACAGTGGGTGAGCTGCGGCAGCTGGCGTTAGACACATCACACAGGTCAATGCCACTGTCATCACAGTAATCACTGCAGCTGTAGACTGAACTCGGATCAGACTCAACACTGATATCATCACCATTAAATAAGCCTGACAAACATTACACATAATCAAAGCATATCGATTCCTCCACCTACACAACAAAATTTACTTTCAGCCAATTTCTACACAAAATGAAGTAAGCAACTGGGTATACTTTGAGCTATGTGCAGATATACATGTCTAAACTATTGGTACTTAAAATAAAGTCCGTGTGAGAACAATATAAAAATGAATTAGGGAAATAACAACAACCTAGACAGCCTCCACTCAGAAAAAAGCATCGATCACTTTAGGATAAAGTACTTGACAACCAACCATGCCAAACTGAAATCGACAATGTGTACTTTAAGCGCGTTTTCCTATATGCCACCTGTAACTGATTTTCCTAACTTCAACTTCATTTTTTAATTAATTTCATTACATTCACAGTGAAAAAAGGGACCCTTTCCTTTCAGGACCAAGAACTTTGACCCACGAGCACATGACCTAGCACCAAGATCATTTCATTCAAAAGTTACAGTGCATGCACACGAATACACGTTGAATACACAAAGTTGTCACTTCATGAACAAACTACATCAATGGAGTAACTTCCAACAAAAGAAAAAACACACAAACAAAAAGAAACAAGAAAGTTAAAAAACTAAGTGACAGTAAAAATCCCAGTTAAAAACCTAAGTAATCAACAGCAAGTCTAAAGTCCATAAAAATAGCTACTCCTAAAACTGTTAAAATGCCAGATTACCAATCAGTCTTCTTGTATATGACACATCACCAGTGCACTGCGTGGTACGTGATTCGCCATTTCTGTCACAGAGTTGTGCCAGTCGTCGTGATAATGGATGCATCTTTATGTTATCGCTGCTTGCATATGCATGCTGCAATAAATCAGCATGGCCAATACATCCCAGTTACAAGATCCAAACACCAGCTGAGTATACATAGACTGCAATGATTTTTCAGTTGATAGATGACAAGCTAACTGAGTACACAAGAGTAATGGCATGCCCACAGAGCAAGGTTACTTGCAACGCAAACTATAATTCCATCAACTTCAAATCTAATACAACTTCATATCACAGAAACATTTCACTTTACCTCACAGTACAAGTCTGCTTCAATGAATCTGCTTGGCACAGAACAGTGGATACCCTGCTTGAATGAAAGTTCTGTTGCCCCATTTCCTAAGTGCACGTCAAACAGAAATATTTTGCATCACAATTCAAACGGGCATCTTTGCTGTAGGCATGATGAAGAGATCATTATTTCTCAAGTTAAAACTAGAAGTCAATGGCAAGCCACACAGAGAATGCCTCTGCCTTGACGCTTGTATGCACGTACTTACTTACTACATCTAACAGACAGACGGACAATCCGAAAGCGTAATGCAGCTGCAGCCCTACAGGATGGGGGCTGAGAAATAAAAACAGATGAGTACACAAAAGGTGCATAAAGTCATGCATGTATCAAGAAACATTTGAAGAAATATGGAGAAGTTTCGTACAAATGTTGATATTCGTAAAAAAATAACCTTTATAAATTTTGTGACAATCAGATCTGGGCTTGACTGATCTTGCATCAATACTCATACAACGTTCTCACAGTACAGTTTCAGTGAATGATACCATATTTCTACAATTGGCCATTTGCCTTTAAGTGCACACTGCTCAATATTGTTAACCAGTCACTCAATAAAAATACACTCCTTCTCAACATATTGTCTGACTTCTTTTAGGTTTTCAGTTTTCCATCACACTTCTGGTGTATCCGTGTATGACCTCTATATTACATAAATACTTTAATACTAGTAAAACATCAAAACATGTCAGCCAATCAGTAATAACTAAGTTTAAGAACTTTGAAATGCTTACATCCTACAGCAACATATTTACAATCACCACATACAATAAAATCTTCATTTACTATAAACTGAAAGTTATACTAAGATAAATTTATCTTAAAACTTATAATTATTACACAAAAGCAATTATGAACAATGATTTACCCTGCCTGCTGCACGCATCCATATATGGCAAATGAGCGGGAGAGATAGCTCGGTTTCTGCATAAACAAAACAATAACAAACAAATACAAGAAGTTCCACTGCTGCAGAGAGATCACACAGTGCTGTGAACATCTGAAAAATTCTCTTAAGACGCATTCTATGCTATGTAGCACACACACACACATCCGTTTAACGGCCCTTTTTCTGGTACCACACAGGTGAGCCGGTACCAGAAAGGTAAAACCAATCTGGATTTTACGGAAGAAAGAGACAGTGAGTGGCAGTGGCATCAGCTGGACATATGCAAGTCTGCACCTTGCTCCAGACAGATAACCATGCCAGCACCCCACCACTCAATTTTTTACAGGCCAGATGCCCTTCCTGCCGCCCAACCAACAGCGTTAAAGCACTGAAGGAAACCTATGCTATGTAGCAGCGAGTAATAATAGTCTTATACATTTTTATTTGATCTGGGACCGTTTTATCCAAATAACTGCGATCGTGTAATGGTCGTCATGTTACGGTACACCAGAAACTGTCGGATTATTACTATTATTAAATTCTGCATATGCTGTTAACAGACAAACTTGTGACTAGACATGCACATCATCCAAAATGCTCTACAAATAACATGTACACATATAACATTACATGACACACCTTAAAAACGCTTTGGAAATGGCTGTCCGTATGGCAACTGGATCGTCATAGACAATACAGTCCACTCGATAGACAGGATGAATATTTCCATTAGGACCACTTGGATCACTGGTTGTAAATGAACTCTGTCCTACACTGCTGTCTACAGCAGCTATAGAAGCAGTGTTTGTCTGACTCGGCTGTGTATCGACACCAGCATTGCTACCAGAGCCAATTCCATGGTCATCTGTGACACTAACGTCTGCTGCAGGTCGGTCCCGGTAGCGCCCACGTCGACTCTGAGTGTGCCGCTGGTTTGAGTAGCCTCTCTTTGACTCCTGTCTAGAGCTGGAGTACCTACCACCGCGAGCCAAGTGCGACTGATGTTGTGAACCACTATCTTTGAGCACGTCGCTACTTTCCGAAGCAGTTTCCCACTCCTCGTGTATTCCACCTGCAGCCGTACTCGGATCAGCCGAATTTCTACTCGAGGACGTGTGATTCTGTCTCTCTCTCACAGAATTTGAAGGACGTGAAGTATATCCACCGCGATATTGATTTGTTGTTGACTTTGGTGAGTTCTTAACTTTATCAGGCCTGCATACAACCAAACATCAAAATACAAAACTACAGCAAATGCATAATATGATCTTCACAGCATAGTACAATGATGCATCTGTATGCATCACACTGGCCAAGCATCAGACTTCAGTGGTTTATCCACCTATGGGCTCAAGGAAGGAGATGAGCAACCCATCTACACTCTTCACACAGTATGGCACATTTTACCTTTTTACAACGATGCAAATAAACTACAGCCACTTCCATCAAACTCTGACATTTCATGAAAATATAACACAATGACAAACATGACATTAAAAGGCACATCAAATTTCATAATGTGTATTTCAAGAACGGCCAGAACACTTCTTAATCAATGAGACATAGTCTACCTTGATTCACTAGCTGGCAATGGGCCGACATTACCCTCAAATGAACCAGCAGAGCCAGATCCTGCTGCAGTACACGAACCACGCCGTGCTGGACGCCGCTTACGCGAACCTAACATGCCAAAAAACTACATGAAATGCCAAGAACATCAAACAAGGGCACCACAGAGTGAAGAATATGTCCACAGGCAACAGGTAAGTGGGCCCTGACCATGTCTATTTTCAGGTTATGTATCATACACTGCTTACTACTGCTACTCGTGCTGATGCTACTACTACTACTACTACACCCATTTAATGACCTCTTTTCCAGGACAACCTGGGGAAACCAGTACCAGAAAGGTGTTCTGGGATGCAGTGGCATCAGCCTGACCATATGCAAACAATCTGCACCTCGCTCCAGACAGACCCCCTCATCACTCAATTTTACAGGCCGGATGCTCTTCCTGACACCCAACCAACAGTGTCAAGGCACTGAAGGCCCCTACGCATACTTAATAATAATTAATACTTTGCTATACACTATAAACATGCAACAACATAAGCCCATAAACCCATTAGCTGTCAGCTTCCAATATTGCAGATTCATTACAAACTATAATGTAAATCAGAGCAATCAAATTATATCACCTGACTTTCGCTGGGATGTCTGTTCACCAGCAGCATCAGTCAAACATTTATTACTAGACACATCTGCAATGTCTTGACTGGATTCTGTTGCTTTCTTCTCCACATCAGCTCCATCCTTTGCAGAACTGCTATGTGAAGAAACTTTAGCAACAACACATTTTGGCTGCTGCTGCTGCAGCTTATCCACATCATTTGTGCTGTCATCAGACTGGCGGATCCTCTGGCCACGATTTCTCGAGTCATAAAACTCTGTCCTGCGACGACTGGTTTGAGCAGAAAATTCACTCCGCCTGCCTGCATCTTTAGCTGCAGTGTTCCTTGTGCTGGTAACACCCTGTACCTTACTTCTTTCAGCATCAGCTGGCAACTGTGCAGTGCCACGATCATTTTGCCAATCTTCCGCATTCACTTTTGTACGTCCGACTGATGTATCATAGGATGATTTGCGATCTTCAGTCTTCGACTGCTGAGCCCCTGTTCTGTCACCACCAGATCTAGAGTTCTCCATACCACCACTTAATGTAGTACTTGTTGCTGAAGCTACACGCGCACTACTGGCATCATCCACTGATCCGTGCTCACTCACAGACTCCACATCTCTCCGTGAAACAGATCCATAAACATCTTGGTGCCCCCCACGGCCACGGCCTCGAGCAGAGCCACGCAAACGACCTCTTCCACCGCGAACAAACTCACGACTACCTACGTTCACCCTCACTCTCTCCGTTTCCCTGTTGTCTCTTGGCCTCCTAGCTGAGGTGTCCTTTGACATTTGTTGCTGAGGCTGGAGACTGTTTTCTTTTGTCGTGCTGCCCTCATCCTCATCCATGTTCCTGCTACCAGTACTCTTGTCAAAGTTTCTGTCACGACCATCAACCTGCTTGTTTGGACCCTTAGTTTCAGCAACAACACCACCTTCCGCTTTCCGTGCTGATTCACGCGGCCGTTGATACCTTGATCCCTGTTGTAAACAAAAAGAAATGACGCAATGCAACAAAGGCAATAATGTTTCATGTAACCTTCATTCTATTTTGCCTTCAGTGCTTTGATGCTGTTGGTTGGGTGGCAGAAAGGGCATCTGGCCTGTAAAAAAACTGAGTGGTGGGGTGCTGACGTGGTTATCTGTCTGGAGCAAGGTGCAGACTTGCATATGGCCCAGCTGATGCCACTGCCACTCACTGTCTCTTGCTTCAGTAAAATCCAGATTGGTTTTACCTTTCTGGTACCGGC
>Ga0126332_10000778_pt1 | contig 10933 bp, 9 predicted proteins | sample InaspJWI42metaG_FD_94482 | JGI IMG/M metagenome (GOLD analysis project Ga0126332, IMG submission 94482) | Marine gutless worms symbiont microbial communities from Oahu, Hawaii - Inanidrilus sp. 2 OAHU.JWI-42 metaG | ecosystem: Host-associated > Annelida > Digestive system > Unclassified | place...
AGGATGTTGTATCGTACTCGAATCGTACGCATCTCGTAGCGTGTTGTAGCCGAATCGTAGTCGAATCGTAGTCGAATCGTACTCGAATCGTGCTCGTATCGCAATTGTAATAGGCCCATAAACTGTCATTTACGTTGCCTTAGTCCGATGCCACACCTGCGATTTTATCGCGCGATTTTGTTGCATGACGCTGCGACTGTCGACTTGCACGCTGCGACTTTGTCGCGTAAACAAACACGGCTTCTGCACCACTTTTCCCGTTTCACGATCCTCCTTCGCGAACACAGTTCCAAAATTGTGAAATTGTTCTATCTAATCTTTTTTTGGACTCTTCGATTGATCTCACGCTTTCATTTTGCAAGACAGCATATACTAAAACTGAACTTCTATAGCAAGAATATCATCCTCAGTCATGTTGGTTTGGTTTGTTTACGTGACATGACAAAGTCGCAGCGTGCAACTGCACACAGTCACGTTATCGCGCAATGAAGTTGTGTAACAAAATCGCGCGATTCAATCGCATACGTGTGACATCGGTCTTCAGATGCGATTTACCATAGCTGCTGTAGCATGGCAGACGTCTGCCTGATCCAGATTCAAACTCATGAACGGCGTATTACAGCGAGCACATCAAACCTCCGGCGGCGCCGTCCCGCATCTGTCAGTGACTGAGATGTAATTGATTTAACACTCACCGCACGCATTTTGCGGCATGCGGCGCTCGGCGTTAATTGCAATATAGGGCCTGTATAATGCACGGCAGTTAATATACAGCTTTATGATAATGCGGGCATAATATGAAGTTCGGATCGCAGATATAGCCAGTGGCGGTTTCACGCTGGGGCGGGGGGGGGGGGCACGGGCCCCTCCAAATCGTGGCTGGGCCCCCAAATTTAGCCGTGCTCTTGACACACTGTTGTCAATTGATTCTCATAAAAATTAGTAAATTTCATACCACCAGACATTAGATTTTAAGGCTGAAATGCACAGAATTCGATTTCAGCTGGGGTTCCGCCCGGGACCCCGCTGGGGGAGCGCTGTCCTAGCTGTAGTTAAAGGACCTATACTTCTATCGGGAGGGAGGGGGGAAAGAAGAGGGTAAGAGGAAGGGGAGAGAAAGGGAAGGGGAAAGGAAGAGGAAGGAGGAGAGAGAGGAGGGAAGAGGAGGGGGCCAGATCCCAACTATTTTGTCCTAGAACCCCCTGAATATAGCGCTCAGCGTTGCTAATTGAACTGTCATTTGAGCGTTGCGCGTCACGCCGAGATGCTATCATGTTAAATTATGCCGGTCGAAATGTCAACGCCATGTGGTTTATTTCGGTAGTATAGGACATTCCGTATGTCTCTATCTGTTCTTTGAGTTGAGACGATTCATTTGTACCTCATGCGGGGTTCTGTTCTGTTCTTTATCTGTCCTCTGTCATTCTGATTGACTCTTCCACGGGGACTCGGGGAGTCCTGTCCACGTCTTGTCATGGCCTTGTCCATCCACCCAGGCCGTGCGTGGCCTTCTTCGCCTGCGTGCACCTGGCATTTTTTCTTGCATTATCTTTTTCTCCAGGCAAATCCCTTGTTTTCTCATTGTGTGACCATATAGTATGTTATAGTTTCCTTGCTTTGACAGTTTCTAACAGTTCCCTCTTTACTCCAGCTTTGCGGAGGGGTGTGGGCTAATGCGTATGACAACGCGAGTATCGACTTTAGTGTGTCGATGAACTGGAAAATTGCAGCAACAAAGTTGCATACAACTTAATCTTCTAACTACAGCTAATAACACGATTCAAGACGTCGTGAATTCGGCATTCTGGCCATGTCTGCATGTCGGTGTTAAGCTTCTAAAGTTCTGCTCTACTCGGTTGCAGTGCCGTATATAGCCTAAGTGAAAACTACAAATTGTTTTACGTTATTCGCGTCTGAATATTCGTGAACACTTTTTCAGCGAAAGAGTTGTCACAGCTTGGAATAACCTGGAATGCAACGTTATTGATTTCAGCAGCTTTTAAACGCTTCAAAATGTCTCTATTATTACATGACTTGAGTAAATATGTGCACTTTTAGCTTAGCCCTGTCCCACCATTTTCAAAGAATGTTGTGTTTATTTTATGATGTTTGTAGTTGTTTCGTAATTGTTGTGATCGCATGTATTTGTGCGGCATGTTAGAGGCCATTCACAGGCCCTTTGCTGTTAAGTCCCGCCCCATAAGCCGCTCTATACCGTCCTTCGATCGGTAAAGACGAATCGTCCTTTTCTACATCAAAGGAGGTATATGAAGCGTCAACCGCGTGCGGTGACTTCATTGACGATGTCGGTAATTTGACAGACTGACAGCCCTGCTGCCTATCTCCATTGCCGTCACTTCATCACTTAATCGTCGTCCCGTATATCGCAATACCATCACGCTGATGGTTGTGCACTTGGGTATCCTGCAGTGTCGAAATCCGACAGCAGTTCACATATAGCCTATAGCTATGCTGTCATACAGGGCCGGTTTAGCTGGTGGGAAACCTGGGGCCCAGCTAAATAAAAGTTGGACATAACTTAAACAGTCTCTTTAGCGAGAAATAAAATATGAACGGTTTGGTGCAGGAGGCCTTCTGTTGGTGGGAGGCCTGGGGCCCGGGCACCCTTGAATCCGGCCTTGCTGGGGCGACTGGAAATGCACGACCTGAAAATGCAGGACTGGAAAATGACGGACAACATTTTAGCAAACTCTGAGTAAAATTACTCGGTCTGGAAAATGCAGGACTGGAAAATGACGGACCATGTTAATTAGCGCTTATGTTTTTTACTAACTTTTTTAACTGACGATATACAAGGTGGCTTTTAAATAGCAACATAATGATGTGCATTGGATGTTATTAGCCAAGTGTACTCTTGTCATAACATTATCTGATACGTAGAATATACATGCACGTGTCCAACAGTATTTTCATTATTGTTCAGCAATATCAGCAGTAACACTGATCACTAAATTAGTCTAATTCGAGAAGTGTCTTACGATAGTTTGCCAGATGCACATCAAAAATACACACGTAATTGTGCTCACAGTTTGCTAAAAGTTTTTCTGTCATTTTCCAGTCCTGCATTTTCTAGATCCCGTAGTTTTTGTCCGTCATTTTCCACTCTTGCATTTTCCAGGCCCATAGTTTTCTTTGTCCGTCATATTCAGGTCGTGCATTTTCAGCGTCACCGCCTTGCTGTCATAGGCCTATACACGGTGGCCCATAAAAGAAGCCGATACTGCAGGCTTCAGAAAGGCTGCAAGTTAGTTTATTTTAATAGTTTCGTTTGTTTTATAGATTTTTTGCATCGCTGTCATTCTTTGCTCTGCTTATTTCCTGCTTAATTTTGTTTGTTTTATTGATACTTTGCATTACTTATGCCTAAGTCAGTGGTGGCCAGCAGAGGCCTTCTTTTTTGCCTGCTTTGGCAATCTGTCATTGTATATTGTTTTCATGTGCATTTGGCAAATTAGTTTATCTTTTTCTTGTGTATCTTTGTCAAAAATAACGTGCCATGAATGCCAAATCTAACAGTGAAAATCACACTAAAATCCGATCCATAAAATTGATCTATGACCAATTAAAGTTACATATAAAATAAGTTGGCCCTTTTATGGACCACTGTAGTAGTTACGTGCTATAATCTGCATGTATACATGCATGAAGATGTGAAAAACTATTAAGTGAGATTGTGGTAAATTCCGACATTTTTCGTTAGTTAGTTTATTGTGTTTCATAACATTTTCTTATGTTTTTTGTTTACACTTTTACCATTTGTTATAGTGAACTTGATCATCATTCACAATTCAAGTTGATACAGAAATGAAACATCAGTCTATAGTACTGTATAGTTTAAAATAGTTAAATTAACTGAAATTCTTGCATGCAGGCTGCAGTTCTGTCGGTTTGCGTCTTAAATAAATACGACGAAGCTCGTTATTTTATATCTTCGCTCTGCAAAAATGATAAGACAGTGATCCAACTGTATAGGCCTACCATTGAAATTCTGAAGATAAATTGACTAAAACTCAACAACATGCCATGTGACGCTTCACGGAATAATATATGACTCACGCACGCACCCTGTATCGGCGAATTAACATTTTTTGCTGTCGTTGTCTGTGTATCAAATTGACAGCATTTCATGAAACAAACGACGCAAAAATGCTTGGACAATAAATGCTTTAAATAAATGCTTTCATACACAATCTGTACACATGACTAACTCGTATATATGATTACATAGATAATTAAAATTGTGAAATGTCACACGATATTCATAATTATGCATACGATGGTTCTTCGTCCTAAACATATGGTATAAAATTTGTCATGCATGCAAAAAAGACTCGTTCATCATATCTGAGTCAGTGGTAAACGCAAGAAAAAATAATGTGCGAAAAACAAGACGTAAATGCAATAGCCTATAGTAAACATTACTAAAATTAGTGTGTCTGTAAATTTAACTTGCAAATTATTGAAATTTGGGGTCGAAATATGCACAGAAAAATAGCCCATATAGTGGCGCAAGTTGTAACATGCTCTGCCTATAAAATATCTGCTCAATGTTGCATGATTTAGACCCGGAATTCATTCAGGTAATATACCACAATCTTGTAGCATATTAGTTCGTAATTTTTGCGTACCCCATCATTTGTCAACTAAAGTGGAAAAATTAATACTTTTTATCAGATATTAAACAAAATGTGTCACTGTCAAAATACTTGTTATCAACAATACCGTATTGCAAAATTGCACAGATTAGGCCCCATACAAACTTTTTTGCACACGTCGGAGATCTATATGCACACGTGCATAACTCAGCAAATACTATTTCAAAGTATGTTCCACTTTTCATGCAGCAACATGCACAACCGCACAGTTTCAACTAAGATGATACTTTTTACTCTGCAGCAGTGGCGGAGGTCTATAGAAGAATAAATAATAATAAACACTCATAGCGTTTTTCATGTCCGTAGCCTATAACTTCAGCAGAAGTGTACTATTCCTAAAATTGCATCCATAACTGTCCCAAATCATCCGCTCCCATTTTTTCTTGCATTTCCGCCGTCTCATTACACAGATATGATCCGTGTTGCATGTGAAGCTCTATTCAACAGGTTGCATGCCAAAAACCGGCCTGGCCCGAGCCACAAACATAAGGAGTGTAAGATATGACCTTTGCACTGAAGTTGAACCGGTGCACCATTCCAACTCGCACCTATATAAACACTTACCACGTCGACGCAGTTCGGCCTTTCACAGTGCGAGACGCGCAAAAACGTGCGGCACGTTATAACGGGTGGAGCATGAAAAAAACGTTCAGAGAAAACTGGCCAATATCACTATGTACGACTTCCTTGTTTATATTCACTTCCTGTAGCGTAGGTTAATAAAGTTTGGCTGTGATTAGTACAATGTACGTATAAACTATATGCTGTACAGCCTATATCCTCTTGGTTCGAACTGAACGGTATATATAAAGGGCCGGTTTTTGGCACGCGCTTAAATATATCTAACGATTCGGTCCGCGGGACGTAACGGCGAAGCTCAGCAGTGGCGCGAAGGGGTAGAGCGACGGCTGGAAGGGCGGGAAGCCGGGTGCGGGCGGGAAGGGGAGCCCGGGAGGGATGAGGGGCGGGCCGAGGTGATACGGCGCGGGCCGGTGCTGCGGATGCTGGTGGTGCTGGTGGTGGTGGTGGTAGAGTCCGGCCAGTGCCGTGACGCCGAACCCGAGGCCGAGTGGCGGCAGTAGGCGGGCGTGTGGGTGATGCGGGTGTGGCTCGGACGATCCCGACGTGGTTGACGGAGGAACCGGTCCGGACTCGGTCCCCGACGGCACCGCACGCTGCGTCCCGCCCGCGTCCGGGTCCTGAACCCCCCTCCCGCCGCTGTCCGGGGCCGAAATCTCCCTCCCGCCCGTGTCGGCGTCCAGAAACTCCCTCCCCCTTGCGTCCGGGGCCAAATCCACCCTCGCGCCCGTGTCCGGGTCCGTAAGCCCCCTCCCGCCCGCTTCGGGAGTACCGAATCGGCTGGGAGTACCGAATCGGTTCGGAGTACTGAATCGGCGACCGATCCAGTCCGGACGCCGCTGATGCGTCCCGCCCCCGTCCGGCGAGCTGGAACGACTCGAGACGCCGACGGAGATGGTCGGACTGGCGGCGGGGTCGATCAGCGCCTCGTCGTCTTCGTCGTCGTCCAGGTCCGGGGAACGGCACGGCGGGCTGCCGCCGCCCGTGCGGTCCGCCGCGTCCGGGCCGCGAGCCGCGGAGCCGTGGGTGGCCGGCGCGCCGGGCGACGACGCCGCGCCGCCGCCGCGGTGGTCGCTGAAGTCGTCCGAGTCGGACAGCAGCAGGTCGTCGTCGTCCTCGTCGCCGTGACAACGCTGATGCGGAAGAAGAGCGGGATGATGAAGGTCGGACAGGGACGGAGTGTTCACGTTCGGCTGATGCCGTGACGACGCCAGACCGCCAACGCAGCCGGTCATGCTCTGGCGATTCAACAGTCTGCACACGACCACAGGACCCAGGTTCAAATCGCAGCCGCGACGCTGTCGGGTAACAGTCTTAGGCAAACTGCTCACACCCAACGCCTCTGTTCACCAAGCAGCAAAATTGATAGCAGCCCTCTTAAGGGTTGCGGGGGTAACTGCAAGCCTGGCGGAAAGTAATGGCAGCCTACCGCCGGGTTTATGAGTCACGTCACCTGCAGGCTGACTGCCAAGAACCGGGATCAGCTCCGGAACCCTACGCTCGGTAATCGAGTATGGGCTACCTTTAGCTTTTTCTCTTACACGACCACACATCACGCAGTCGATGTCTTTGAGCAACTTTATTCATCACTAGTGATAGGGAAAAAAGAAACAAAAAATATACAGTAAACACCAAACTACAGATATTTGGCGAAGTTACAAGCAAAAACGTGATTGTCTCGTGCACTTTTTTCGTCTTTCAGCAGTGTGTTGGCCAGGCGCGCAAAGTGCATGAGACAGCCACGCTCTTGCTTGTAACTTTGTCAAATACTCACCGATTTAAAAAAAAATAACTCACAAACTCAGCAATAAATCTTTCTGAATTTGGTCATTAACAACCTCACCACATTTTAAATATGCAGCTACACTACCTTGTAATTTGGCGTTAATGGCTTGTTTGGTGACATTAATGTTTCACTATATACTATTGTTTAAAGCTCTAGGCTATATAATGTGTTCTGAATATGTACGAACTGCAAAGACAGTGAATTGCTATAATTATTCTTATTTTGTTTAGTTAAGTTTAGTTAAGTCCTATTTCTATTCTGTTTTTGCTACCACTTTGTGGTGAAATAAAGCTGTGTATATACTGTGTATAGCCTACCGCATGCATGCATGCAAGCACGCGATTGCTGATCGCGAGACGCGGTGATCGTCGTATTCGAGCGCGCACTATAAGCAGCACGCGAGTTGATGAGCGTGTGCTCGACATGGCGTGAATTTCACGTTTTACGCTCGACTGGCGAACGGTCACGTGACCCGCACACACGCACGCACGCACGCACGCCAATCTGCTAAGTGTGAACTAACGGACCGATCATCGAGACTGTATACAGATGCATCCCTAGAGTCGCTATAGACACACTATGTACCCGAGTTTACGGCCCGTAAACACTGCCCGTGAAGCCACGAACACGGCTCTACACCGTGAGGCAGAATAAAAGGAACCACTTTTCTTTTTTATGAATAAATCTTTTAATATGCTATGTGATTTGACAAAATTTAGTACTCTCATTGTTAATGAATATTGTCATCGATGTTGGTTATTTAATTTCTGGAACTTACACTTATATGCACACCATTCTATGCAAAAAGTGTGACGCAGGATATTACTTCATTAACCGCGGTGTCTACAGAAGATCGTGTTATACCTGCTAGTATTTATAGTTTCAATTTCATTATTACGCAAAAATTCTAAAAGCAATATGTGTGGAAAAAAATTCACCAGTTTCTGTCAAGTATTAAAAACATGCACATCCTTTTTTATGCCTCATGGACTCATGGTGTACATAAATAACATCCATGTTTGTGAATGCTCCTATACATGTTATAGCCATAAACAGCAGCTGTCTTAATGGTCATGTATTTACGAGTATCGGGATATAGGCCTATGTGCATGGACAGGCACCCGTGAACGGGTATGAAACCGGTAGTATGTAGGCCTATATACACAGTGAGGCAGAAAAAAGGAACCAGTTTTCTTGTGAGTGCGTCTTTTTAATGTTTGACAGAAATTGGTGAATTTTTTCACAGACATTAAGGACAGTATATCCACAAATCCCTGTATTTAGTTTTGGCATGCGTTAAGAATTTTGTGTAATAATGAAATTAAAGCTATGAACACTAGCCGCGGTAGTCATCAATTTCATTACACCATGTTTAATAACGTAATATCCTATACGTCGCACTTTTTTGCACAGTGAGCTGCGGAAATTAGTGTAAATTCCAGAAATTAAATAAGTAACATCAACGATAATATGAGGACTAAATTGCATATTAAAAGATTTATTTATTTTAAAAGTGGTTCCGTTTTTCTGCCTCACGGTGTAGGCCTACATATACGTCCCAACGCTATAAGGGCTTCATCTATTTGCATGGATGTATGGAAAGTGACAGACAAAAATAGATATAGTGAGATCAGACAACAGAAGTATATGCTGCAGCTGCAGTGTGCAGCGTTTTCTGACGAAAATAGTGCACGTTATTGTCACAATTGCATTGGGAGTTTACTTGGGAATCTATCATTAAACGAATTTCGAAAATCGGCATGCATTCGCATAAGTTCTGACTAAAGACATTGTTTTTATTGGATATAGGCCACCACATATGGGTCTCCAAGAATGTGTGTCGGTTTCGCCGTAAGAGATGTATATAGCTAAACTGCAATGTATGCCGGAGCTGACTTTTGTTGTTATTTTTGCTAGAATAAGGCCCGTATTTATGTAACTTAAATGTACACAATCGTTACTTCTTGATATATCCAATTCGTTTTAAATCATTTGCCTTACGCGACTTCTGGCAACTAAAATATAAAAAAATAAATTGAAATGTTAATTACGGTGACAAAAGTCTGTATTATCTAGCTGCAATGTAGTAAACATCTGAAGTTGTGAACTGTATGTGTATGTATACTGTGTTTATGTATGATAATTATATTCATTGCAGACCACTACAAATATAGGCCCACGACTATCATGTTCTCAGCAAGTCTGCTGCGTTAAATAAGCTCTTTTAAGCAGACAACCTTATATGCAGTGTGGTAAATATTGATCGCTCACCGGTTCTATATACAGAGATATACGGGGCTCTAAATCTTATGCACGGACAGAGTATAGCTGCAATCCCATGCATGTATATAGTGCAGTGTACATGGCGCTCAGGGGCCAACAATGCCCGGCCTCGTTAGTCAGTGGCCCCGGTGGGCTGTATATAGCTTCCGTCGCCTATATGTGTCATTGAAAACGAATCGGCCGTTATCAAAGAGAATGCCGTGAATAACGCTGCGTTGTCGGAGTTACAATGCCGATTCTTTGAAGTGCCGCACTTTCGGCGCATTACTTACATGCATGATTGCCCATACTGCATGCGGCATCGATATAGGAAATGGTCGGAAACGTGTAACTGAAAGTACGAAACACAATAATAAGTTCTTATAGGCCTATTATCGCCAAAACACGCGTAATTACGATCGCGCGCTTTTACGTTCAAGCCTCATAATCTCTGTACTGCAAATTTACTCAAGAATCTTTCAGTAAAAATATCTGAATATCGGTTAAGATTTGACAAAATTATGGCCACGAGTTTGCATAGTCATCTTTATTCGCCAAATTTGGTAGCAACATAAACAACGACAACTATAACAGGAAACTTAACTATAAACACTCAATTAAGCATTACAACTTGTTGCAAAACTGGCAAACCCCATTCACTGTAGAAATATATCGTAATGTAAACTTATCCTGTTTGTGGCCGCGTTTTCTTCGGCCCACCCTGCATATGTAGCATTCCATGTCATGCGAGCTATACGCTATGCAGAACATCGCTGAATTTGCTGCTCAGCCAGCTGCAAAATGGCGCCCGACCTGCACGCATCATCGAAACGAGCTAGCGTGTTACGTCATCGCACATGACGTCATCATCGCATCAGCAGCTGGTCCTCGGTCGACCGACCACACCATCCGGTCGCTGACGAATCAAAGGCCGTCGCCGTCAATCCCGTCTGACTTTGTGACCGAATATTTGACACCCGCCCTCTCAGACAGTGGCAGTTCCACACTGGTTTCTCAAATCGTGCCTAGGCCCCAAATTTAGCTGGCCCCCAAATTGTGGCTTGGCCCCAAAATTTAGCCGTACTCTTGACACACTGCATGTGGTCAATTGATTCTCAGAAAAATTAATAAATTTGATTTGTCACCAAATGTCAGATTTTAGGGTAGCTAGCCTATATACGTGACGGTTAGGATTTGGGATTAGGTCATGGGTCTGCGACGGTGAGATTCAGGAGGCAGCAGGTGTCCGGGGGAGAAATGTCCTACGCTTATTTGACTTGTCTTGGACGCTATCCCACCTTTCATCTTCATCATCGCACGCACGACGCTAACAGTCGCTGTAACCGTGCGCTGCCGTCGGCGCGAGAATCCACCGGCAACGGCCGTCCATGACGCGGTTATCGGCGAGTAAGCGAGACGTAACGGGCGCGCTGTGTTGCGGCCGAGGCGGCTGGACGTTACGAGTTCCGTCCTGCGTTGATCCGCAGTTCCACGAACAGCACGGACAAATCCGCGCCGCGTGCATAAACGAGGCAATCGTGTATATATATATATATATATATATATATATATATATATATATATATATATATATATATATATATATATATATATATATATATATATATAT
>Ga0126332_10000780_pt1 | contig 10931 bp, 7 predicted proteins | sample InaspJWI42metaG_FD_94482 | JGI IMG/M metagenome (GOLD analysis project Ga0126332, IMG submission 94482) | Marine gutless worms symbiont microbial communities from Oahu, Hawaii - Inanidrilus sp. 2 OAHU.JWI-42 metaG | ecosystem: Host-associated > Annelida > Digestive system > Unclassified | place...
CCCCTTCTTCAGTGGGGAGGGGACACCCCCTCCCCACACTCCACCCCATTGGCGCCTCCGGCGCCTCGAACCTCGCGTCTTTGGCTCTGGCCCCCCCTTCACAAAATCCTAAATACGCCACTGAGCTGAACTGATCGAAGACTGCAGTGACGAGGTTGTCTGTGCAACTGCCGAAAATGATAAATTTATAAATGCTTACTCTTCGTTGATCATTCAAACCGCTCTGCCCTATTGAAATCGCTGAATTCATTATTCATTATACGGATACCTGTGCCGACCGGGCTTGAGCGGTAGGCTGATGCATTTTTCTTCCGCTAGGCTATATAGTTTGAGTAGTTTTGTACGAAATTTTGCCGAACTTCGTCAGAATGTTTTCGGCATAGGTCCTAATATCTCTTTCACATTCGACTCTAGCCATACCGTTTGTAAATATAGACAGCCCTCACTAGAGGTCGCGCCAACCAGTTCGACATGCAGCCAAAATACCGCACGTCGTAACGCGCATACGTAGCCGAAAGGGAACATTTTGCATCCTGTGACTTACCGCGAACTTTAACCTTGACGTTCGAACTTAGCCAAACGTTAAGGTGAACCAGCGTTCCAAATATGTACGTCCTAAGTCATTTAGTTGACAATTTATTGTTAGAAACCACTGAAACACTTGATTGATTTTATGCACCAATCAGACCTTCATCATCATCATCATTTATTTGCACAGTATGCAGAAATGAACAGTAAAATATACTATGTGCCGGACAGAAAGGCTAACAGTTTTAGCTCTAACAACTGCCCGTAGGTACAGAATTGTAACAATAAAAACACAACTATAAAAACTCAAACCTCACAACTAAAATAGACAGCTCTAATTTAATAACATAATTTCAAACAATCCAGTCTATTTATTTGACGTTTAAATGAGAAGGGTGATGAAAAGTCAGTGTCAACTGGAAGACTGTTCCATGCATTAACAATCCGTTCAGATCCGTTGTAAAGTCTACACGTAGTTAGACATTAAGTCTGTGTTCAGCCTCATCCCTCGACTGTCAACGCGACACTGCCCGCACCTGCTGCTGAGCGCAGTCGCCTGCTGTCGATCGCTTGCGGGGCGCTCAGCAGCAAACCCGCCGCACGCCGCTGCTGCTGTCGATCGATGTGACATACAGACGGACGGACATCCGACCGTTTCATAGACCATGCTCCGCATACTATGCAGGCAGTGTCAGTACGTTGAGCAGGCCCGTTGAGAGCCAGATTAGGGCCCGGGGAATGACGCTCACGGGGCCCCCTGCAGGCTGCCTCACCCATGAATAAAAAATCCTTTGTCGTCACTCGTTAGTTGACTGGTCGTTAGTAATTACAGCAATGTACCACTTAATGCCCTTCCCAGAGCAGCAATTTTTGCCTCGTTGAGTAACACTGACAACTTTTCGTGCATACCACTGAAGTGATAACTGATAACTGATAAGAGAATTACACCATAGTAACTAAACTGAACGAAATCACATGGATCATTGATTTCTTCAAAATAAAGTAAGTAAAGAGCGTGTGCAGCGCAGTGGCAGTGACAGAATAACTGCTCGATTGTCGATGAAACGTCGTCGCACAGTTGAGAAAAAATTAAAATTTGAATTATCAGCTTCTGCTTTCATCCCAAGTGGCGATAAAAAAATTCATTTTGAGGGATCACGGGGCCCCTCCGTTGCCGCGGGGCCCGGGGTAGCTTACCCCCTGACCCCCCTCTCTACGGCCCTGGCGTTGAGTGCGTGTGTTGTTTTGTTGGCTCTTCTTCCATTGTTGTCGTTATGTTGTCGTCGTTGCGTCTTTCGAAGCACTTCCATCCACTCGTGCTGTTGAAGATGGCTGTCGGCCTGTAGATGTAGGCCCACCGCGCACCTCGCTGACACTAAGTGGACGTGACGTTTGCCTCTTAGCTCGCGGACGTTGGCAGTTGTCAACTGGAGTTGTTGCCGTCGAAATGGACAGATCACGCGATCGGCGCGGACGTAATTGAGGCGACGGCAGTCGTTTTTCGCGGCGTCGCGTAGCAAACGCGGCTCTATAAATACCCGGCCACGTTCTTCTTTTTCATGTCTCCGCCCGCCCCAAGTCTCATGGATGGAGCCGGAGGCATTGCTTTCAGGTTGTCCGTCCGTTTGTGCGTATACGTATAACTCAACGCAACTCACCTTTTTATTCCGACTAACAACAGGTAACGAAAATGTGCCGAAAATTATAATAAATGACAATTGTTTTAAACTGTAAGCAACTCAGCATTTTGGTAATTTCAAATTTGTTATGTTTACGTTGTGTTCCGACTATATAGGCCTGTGTGAAGAAATTTCCGACTGTATACAGTGTGAGTTAGAATAGATTTTGTTACTGTAGGCCAACACTGTTGTTATGTCACGTGCCGTTTGTCGTTTGCTGGTTATTTCATATCCTGAAGCAGTGTTCAGTGTGCCATTGTTACAATCGTTACCGGTGTTGAATATTCAGCCAATGAATAGGCCTAGCCTGTTTACTATAGCATCGCCACTGCTGCATCGGACCGCAGGCCTAAGCGAGTTTCTTATGTCACGGCTAGACCCTTATCACTGAATTATAGAATGACCACTAATATAGAAGAAATTTGTGGCTGATCGGTCAGACCGTATGAACACTTCGAGATCCGGCCATCACTTGTACGTAAGCCCACTGTCACACCTGTATTACTGCCATTAGTACAAATTTATTCAGTACAAAGTTACGTAAGCCCACTGTTACCATTAGTTTCCCATCACCCACTCACTCTTTCAGTCCAGGCTTAAAAGCTTTTTTCTGCAAATACTTCCCACTGCAGCCTTTCCTTTTCTTCTTCAGGACTGACTACATGATTCCCCAGACTTTTACTGTTGCTTCTGAGCATATCCGTTTGTTTTTACTTTTTTTCTGTTTTACACTTTTTAGTTGTCGTTTCCGTGCGGTAGATTAAGCTGACTCGTGTCGGCTTTCGAGCGCACGTTAAAAAAGCATCTCGTATCGTATTACGGCATTCGGTTACTCGATATTGCAGGAGTCAGAAAGTAACGAAAAAGTTTCTTTTTAATTACCGTAGTGTATATGCTATGTCATACAGGAGTGTTGATCGTATAATAGTAATCCAGCTGCAGTACATATATGGGTGATGCACAGCGTAATGTTCACTTAGGCCTATATGTTGTATTGTCATTTAAAGAAGAAAAAAAACTACTAACCTGAAAGCTCTATAAAGTGGTGCAAAAACCCGGACCACTGGCCAGTGAGCCATTATTTCAGAGTGTAGAGACACGGCTAATGTATGGTAGGATCGGGATCGTTAATGTTAACTAATTGGTTTACTTTTGAGTCTCAAGTGAAAGAATTAATAAATCGGCGTTTGGCGAAATTACAGACAAGAATTTACCTCACCTCTTTACAGTGGCCCGAATTTTTGCGCCATTCTGTGAGCATTTTAATTATTTTGCTGATGCTTTTGAGTACATGCTGCATTCTGTTTTGTGTGTAACAAAGGCCTAACGATAGTCTCGTAGATAGAGCAAAGAATCTGCGCAAAGTTAGTCACCGTCAAATGCTGAGAGCTTCAGATGGACTCCATTGACTCGTGATACATTTTTTGTCGATTTTCTAAATCTGTCCGTTTTCCTATACGACGTACAGCCAAGATATTTCGTAGTGTAACCGGTGACTGCCAAGTTTATTTGCTATAATTATAATAGGCAGTAGAATATATTAGCAGGCGTATACTTTTTGTGGCATGACGCTTGTATCCGCATCATTTCCACATATCGTCGTGTTTGAACCATGAATTTCTACGTAGAATTTCACGTTTGCGTCATCAATATGCAGTAGGAATGCCAATCATCATCATCATCATCATAACTAATAATAATAACTATTATATACCGGACCAATCACCATTAGACAGAAAGTCGCTTAGTCGACTAATCTGAAGTTGAGTCGATTTGTCGTCGGTCATTGCTACCGCTGCTGAATCACAAACACTTCATCTTCGTAAAACTTCCTTGGAAAGACCATACCCCCCCCCGGCCGATACGCATTTCATCACACTGCCCGCGGTGCAGGGTCTATGTAACGTTCGGGTGTCCGTCCGTCCGTCCCGTCGATCAACATCTGCCGCGTGCTGCAGCCTGGGCGCGGGCGGCAGATATTGCAGAGCTGCGGCTGTGGGTAGCGTCATACTTGAGCGTCTAAATACGAGGCTCAACAGAGATTCGTCAGAATAGGCCTAATATTGTTATAAAGTTGAGTCATTAACAAGGTGTCGCCCCCGAGGCGGCGAGACGATATGCCCCCGCCAACGGTGGCAAAAATCGCGGCGGATTTACTTCCGTCCGTGGACGGCTCCGCAGTGCGCACATCTCTGGTAGCCGGCGGTGGCCAAGCTGCAGGCAGCCAGCGTGCGTATAGCCTAGGCAGCTGCGCTGTGGGACAGACGGACGGATCGCTTAATGCCCCGTACCGTAGGGCGGGGACATAATAAAATGCGTACCTCAACAAGGCAGTCAGACCGTGTTGCCACCCGCGGAGTTACTTTAAGCACACGGACATTATGTGCAAACATGATGACATGAATATTCAACACGCCAACTGCTGCCTAGTACACCGCGGCGCCCGATAAGTAGGCCCGTGAGTGTGAGTCCATGGCCCGCAACGGGTATTCCTACGCGCCGTTTACAGCACAGCCAAGTCCAGGGCTGCATGTAAGCTGTACTTCCATCAGCTGGGCGGCCACGTTGAGCTGCTCTGGAGTATGCACAATTATGACGTCATCCATAAAACCGGAAGTACATAACGTATCGCGACGCCGCAAGAGGAGGACCGAACCACGGCCACAGGTAACAAGCGCAAAAAATTGGTAAAGATGGGACGTGTAGTTCCGAAGATACGATCACAGACAGACAAACACACACACAGACACGGTCATCACAATACTCCGTTCCCCTACGGATGGTGAGTAACTATAAAATTCACACAAAAAAATTGCAAATACAACATTCATAATTTCGTATCGTACAGTGTGCTTTATTTACCCACTGAACGAATGAGTAACAGAAAGCCTACAACAGCGTGGCAACATGATGTTGGCATGACTTGCAGCGCTGCTAACTTGCTAACTGTCATATGACGAGATTTTAGCAGCTGATACTACTACACTACACCCGTTTAACGGCCTCTTTTCCAGGACAACCTGGGTAAGCCGGGTAAAACCAGTCTGGATTTAGCAGAATTTTAGCAGCTAGCGTGCTACAAGACTTGTTTGGCAACATTTCTACTAGTTTTTCAGCGAATACACACATAACCAAAAGACACCTAGCACAGTTCAAAATCACTGATCGCAAAATACTGGTAATGTGAAATTAGCGAAGACACTCGTTAACATAAACATACACACCAGAACACTGATAACTAAGACACACAGTCCACGAATCATCCGAGACTGTTGCATCCAAGATGCAAAAAGCTGTGATTCTGGCCACTTTGAGTCAAAAAGATACAAATATACTGTTTTCCATGTCTTTGCCAAATTCTGACCAATTTTAAAATTTCATTTATACTGAGACTTAACTGTACACTTGCAACAGCTAATAGTTAAGATTCTATCCATCTAAACATAAAATAAATGAAAAGGGACGTGGCATATGTTAATTTTCCCTGACGCAACAAGCATGCAGGCCGGCTTAATCATAAACGTGTTTCTACACTACCTTGTGAAATAGCTGGCACCCTTTTTCACTAGCAATGGCTGACTGCTTGTTTCTGCGTCATAAAACTGTCAGCATGAGACAATATTATGCATCGTGACAAATGACAAAATTATACACAGATCGATCATTCAAAATGTTTCTAACTTTAGGCATTCAGGCAAAAAAAGTTTTGTGACAAAACAGCATCTTTTCCAGGACGATCCTGGTAAGCCGGCAGCTGAAAGGCAAAACGACCCTGGATTTTAAAGCGGCAAGAGATGACGAAATGGCAGTGGCATCAGCTGGACCAAATGCAAATCATGTGAACATCAGCAACAACTGATCACTTATTTGCACAGACCGAATGCTCTTCCTGATGTCCAACCAACAGTGTCAAAGCAAAAGGAGTCTTTATTAATTCCACTAATTACACGGACTGTTACCATGTAACAGATACTCAACACTGTTCACTCAACACGATCTCAGTTCGGCAGACATAAATTCTCTGTCAGCCAAGTGGTTGACATATCATATCATGGTTCCACACAGTAGACCAACATAAGCTAGCTATCTGTCAGCTTTTAGCTTACATTACAAATTCACTAACATACTGTATTCATCCACTTTTAACTTCATATTAATACCAGTAATTACTTACCACATGCTAATTCAGTCTTATGTTACAATATACAACCACGCAACCAACACAACCTTCAATATTGATATTTTCGTATTTAGTTAACGTTGAAGCAGACACCATATATGCTATAACTATTCTCAGCTGTTGAAGATGAACCAAGCAATGCTGTGCATTATGCCAACTGTGCTACAAACAAAGATGGACGCTCAGTGTGAGAAACTGGCAATGGTCAAACTAAGCTGACAACTTACAATGGCTGACAAGCTGTGACAAAAAGGAGGAAAAATTAGAAAAGTTGGAAGGTTCCAAAGGGAAATAATCTTATTTTCGAATATACTCAAATTCTCTCTTATAGCAGAGTATAGGATAAGCGGAGACTAAATTCTGTGGCAAAAACCAGTGCAATCCGTCTGACCATTTCAACAAAACTCCCAACTTGTGACAGACGGACACACACACAGGACCATTGCACACACCACACTAACATAGCATCTCACTGGTAAAAATCCTAGATTCCACAACTTTCATACCACATCGTTATTAATACAAAATAATGGCATATAACAAGCGAAGACAGTTCACAATATTTCCCACTGTCTATGACAAATCGACCGAGATGTTAATCGCGTTAATCACAATTCTTATTTAAACTTTATCATAAAATCTGTAGTTATTTTCACAGCGGGCTTTCGTATGACCAGCAGTTTTCTGTTTGCACTATAAATGGACTGCAGCTGGACTGCATTGGAGAGACCTACAAGCACACAATAATGCAAATTAATGCAACTTCGAACGCAGGTTATTACGAGGAAATCCCCCATGAAAATTTCCCCTGTGAAAGAGCCGGCAGAAAGAAAGCAAAACTACTTCCATTATGAGTCCAGTGGTGCATGAAGAAAGGGTGAAACCAGCTTGGGGTCGTTGGAACTGTGTTCCCTTTACTGCTCTGACATGAAGTATGGAGACAGTGTAGATAACACTGTCGAGAACTCCAGCATCTTCTCCCTAATCTGAATGTACTAGTTGCCGCCAGGAAGGACATGCTAGCAGTAAAACTTTGCACCAACAAAATCCTCCAGTTCTTAATTGGAAGTGCCAGCTAATGCAGGTTGACCTGTATAATGGCCGTAAAACGGGTGGTTGGTTGGGGGTTTATTACTCTGACATGGTTGGAATCTAGTTGGAAGGGCATCTGGCATATAAAATCCTTGTGCCACTTATCCCCAAAAGTACTTTATTTAGACAATTTCAAAAACCAGACTGATGCTCCACCGACAAAATGGCCATTAAAAATAGAGATAAACATATACTTTACAGCATCCCCAGTTCGCTCAGCAACAATCAACCGCGATTAATCACTGAAACAGCAACTACATATTACACAAATGTAACACAAAGGGCAAACAACTCCAGCACAGATGCAGTCCTTTCTATACATGTTGCATGTAACTAAGTAAGTAAGTAAAGTAATACGGATATAGCAGTTCGCTAAGTCGCCACACCGCTACGATAACTCACATGCCATATGGAATCACACAGTGCTACCTGCCACCCGACAGAGGTGACATTCTTGCCATCACCCCAGTGAAGCTGATACTCGATTTAGTGACCTCGGAGGGATGCAAGGCTGATGTGGCATGGTATGTGTAAGCTGTGCAGTGTGCAAAAACAGCTGGACTGATCGAGCTGCCATTGGGGGGAAGCTTGTGTGTGTGCCCAAGGCACATGCAATTAGATGAGGTCCACACCCCCATCTACCAAAAGGGGCAGTTTTAACGGGGGGAGGGAGGTTTGCCTGGAACCAAATGTGGATGAGTATTACAAAGAAGGGCGTTCTGCGACGCTGCGACCCTTTGCCAAATTACTTTGGACACTTGTTGGCAAACAGCACAGTACAGATAGAGACCAGCAATGACTTCAATCCAATCCAATAGTAGCATGCACCACTACGAGTGCATAGCACTGTGCAATGACATCAGTGTCCAGAGAGGCCAATTTTATGCCAGATCTCTAGCCTCTAGCTTTGACTGCCTTCAGTGCTTTGACGCTGTTGGTTGGATGGCAGGAAGGGCATCCGGCCTGTAAAAACTGACTGGTAGGGTGTTGGCATGGTTATCTGTCTGAAGCGAGGTGCAGACTTGCATATGGCCCAGCTGATGCCACGGCCACTCACTGTCTCTCGCTTCAGTAAAATCCAGACTGGTTTTACCTTTCTGGTATCGGTTTACACGAGTAGTCCTGGAAAAAGGGCCGTTACGTGGGAGTGTGTGTGTGTCTCTAGCCTCATGTATGCCAAGATCCAGCGAAGACAGGTGAATGTTCTTCATCCAAGTTGTGCATGGCCGCCCTGGTGGTTGCTCCAGCAATGACTGACTGGTGGTAACGGACAAAATAAAGTACACATTCTACAAAACACACTAGCAAAGAGCAACTCTCCACCAGAGACTCACCAGTAGCTGCAAGCATGATATCCGACGGCTGACGTGCTACGCCGACAATAAGTATTCGCTCTATCCAAGCATCGGTCTCAAAACTGCCAGTTGGGTTCAGATTTCTACAGCAATAACAGACACGTGTGCAACACTCCCACCCATGTGTTAATAATAATAATAATAATAATAATAACCACAACAATGTCATTGCGAGAGTTCACACGGTTCAGTTGGTTAATGAATGTAGTCTGAGTGTCAGGTGGCCGCCAACCCTCAATTGACTTGGGCTGTGAGTCCGCAGAAAATCGACTGCTACCGTCCACATCCACCATCGCCATTGTTATTATTACTCAGCCGGAAAGCTGATACTTATTTTACCGTCCCATGGAGGGTGGAAGGCTGAGTCGACGTAGACACTGCAGTAAAGGTGCATAGCCCGTGCCCAAGGCTGTATATCATACCAGCTGTCACGATGTCACAACCGCCCACAGAGTGATTCGAACCTGGGTCCTCCCACACCGCAGTCAGGCACACTAACCACTTGGCGACCGAGACCTGCCCAGTGTGTTGCCCACTTTAAACATATACTTTTGTCAGTGCAACCAGTACACTATAAACACACATACACCCGTTTAACGGCCCTTTTTCCGGGGGGGGGGTACCAGAAAGGTAAAACCAACCTGGATTTTACTGAAGCAAGAGACAGTGAGTGGCAGTAGCATCAGCTGGGCCATATGAAAGTCTGCACCTCGCTCCAGACGCCAGCACTCCACCACTCTTTATTTTACAGGCCAGATGCCCTTCCTGCCACCCAATCAACAGTGTCAAAGCACTGAAACCTGTATACTAAAAACTTCACTGCAAAAGTGTTCTAAATGATTTGTTTCACAGCCTATTAAACACCGATTTAACCCCAAACTTGAAGTAAGCAATGGACAGTTTTCCCTGACTTTCCCCCAACATTTTGCCAATTCCACGATTTTTCCCTGACAGCTGTAAAATTCCCGGACGCTTCCAGGTTTTCCACACAAGTGGTCACCTGAGTAAAATGCTGACAGCGACGTCTACCTGCTTGTCAATTTGTTGTCGGCGAGCGTAAACTGGCGATGAACAAATCTGCCGGTTTTGTACTGGAACGAATGGAAGTCGTCATGATAAAGATCACCGGCCGCTTGGCCCTGCACAAACACAGACACACACCACTGGTCGCTAAATTTAACAGATGTATACGTTTGCCGAAAATTATAATAAATAACTCAACTAATTTATTGCTTTCAACTGAAATCAGCATACATCAGCAATCGTACATATGCATATGTTTCCACAGCAGACCTAATATAAACCAAGATGGATAGAATGCAAATGCATCCAAAGAATTGTTCTTAAAACAGCACATGCATATATGTACACATTCAGCACTGCTTGAAAATCTAATTACAAAACTGAAATTCACACTGACATGTAAACGATGACAAGCAGTGAATTGTGAGCAGTGACTCAGAGGCACAGTGTGTGTGTTCACTCAGCAAATGTGGGACAGAGCTGGCAATATTCTGGACCATCACGATCTATTATCATTTTTATCAACCACTTTACTGGACCACATAGAACAATCGGTCAATCTATTTAAGAAATACTGCCACGTGTTTAAGAATAATGGACATGGACTTGACGACACATTAGGCCAAACAATGTTCCACAGCGTTAGCAGCTGTGCACAGACTAAGCTGGAGGGTGGCTTGCAACAGCTTCAGTTGGCTGATGATACTGCTGCTAAGTGATTGATGACAGATGGTCTATGAATGGCAAATGCTTCATGAATACACAATACAATAGCACACCATTTTGACACAGACAAGACGACATAAAGGATTATAACAAGTTGCTACAGTACTGACAGGAAAAGGCCGCATCACTCTGCCACTGACCAATCTTTCACACGTGCCAAATAGTCCCCATACTTTACAACTGGCCGAGACATGTCACCTAAAATTGCCACTTCCTCTTGGGGATCCAGACCCCATATAATAATAATAATACACACACACCCGTTTAACGGCCCTTGTTCCGGGACTACCCGGGTGAGCCGGTACCAGAAAGGTAAAACCAATCTGGATTTTACTGAAGCAAGAGACA
>Ga0126332_10000781_pt1 | contig 10927 bp, 12 predicted proteins | sample InaspJWI42metaG_FD_94482 | JGI IMG/M metagenome (GOLD analysis project Ga0126332, IMG submission 94482) | Marine gutless worms symbiont microbial communities from Oahu, Hawaii - Inanidrilus sp. 2 OAHU.JWI-42 metaG | ecosystem: Host-associated > Annelida > Digestive system > Unclassified...
AATCTGGATTTTACTGAAGCAAGAGACATTGAGTGGCAGTGGCATCAGCTGGGCCATATGCAAGTCTGCACCTCGCTCCAGACAGATAACCATGCCAGCACCCCACCACTCAGTTTTTTACAGACTGGATGCCCTTCCTGTCGCCCAACCAACATCGTCAAAGCACTGAAGGCAACTTTGTTATATGCTTTCTTTGTTTTGTTATATGCTTAATGCTTTGAAAATCATCGTGTACTTTGGTGCTGTTTGCTGAGCAACTTTTTTGTGAGATTCGACTCAACAGTTCCCAAATGTTTCCTTGTTTGCCTTTATATATGCATTTTGTGTATGCTTGTGTTTCTTTCTGCTTGCAGATGAATGTTACTCGCATAGTAGGAATGTGAATCTGGGTTTTTCAGGAACCCAAAAGCTGGAAAATGCATTAGGAGCAACTCTTTTGTAAGAATATTGTACTAATTGTTTTACATGTTTTTGTCGTCCGACCAACTACGAGCTGCTTCGCTGATTGGTCGAAACGCCGTCACGTGACTTTGAGCATTATCGAATGTCAGGAGGTCGTCTGACATGTTATAAATATTCTACACCCGATCACTAAATCAAACGTAATATTTTGTACATTGTTTTTGTTTACATTTTGTTTTGTTTTTTTTGTTTATCTTCCTAAGATTTTCCTAGGTTAATTTTCGAAACCTTTCTTAGCGTTTCGTAACTTTCAAAAGTTTTTCATAAGTTTATCGTAAGATGACCGTAACGTTACTTTCCATTTCCATTCACCAGATGGCGCCATTATCTAATAAGTTATAATAATTGTAGCTGAATTATTATGCATGACGTTTAATTCTGTCTACAACGGGGCACACTCAGCAAGTTACAAAAGGTTTGAGTGATGCCTATAATTAATTAGTTTATTCTTCTTTAAAAGAATTTTTATGACCAAAATCGCATAGCGTTTTAGACACACCGAATATAACTCGTCTGGCTTAAGTATTTAAATCATGCAGATACAGAGGCGAAAATGATTTCAACTTACATATAATTCAAGATTCTTGTAGTTGGTCAGACGACAAAACATATGACGCACAGTCGTTCGTGGGACATGGAAATAGGACGACACTCGGTTGAACATGTCACACTCGTGCTGCGCCCTCGTGTAACATGTTCAACCTCGGGTCATCATATTTCCGTGTCCCACTCACTACTGTCCATCATCTGTTAAATGTTTATTTTTTACCAAATCGTATGATGACAGTGCTTTTGCTGTTGGATTCCAGGTTCAGGGAATGTCGTTCATTGCGGCTGTCCTCCTGCTGAACATGGACGACGTTGACACTTTCATCTGCTTTGCGAACCTGCTCAACAAGCCGTGTGCTGTCGCATTCTTCCGACTTGATGAGAACTTGGTCAGATTTCATACTCATCTCAGTTGATAGTCAGTGGTGGAAGCATAGCACTGTGACAGCCCGCCCATGTCAGATTTGTTGTAGGCCTGCTTGTCATGATAATGTAATTTTTGTCCATGTTTGTGGAAAAATGAACTTTTGCAGTTTTAATTTTCAGTCTTGTTGTTTCTGTCACTGCTGCAAAAAGAAGATGATGATTGGGTGAAGAAATGCATGGTATTTTTATGCATGGAGTATGAATTAAAGGGTCCAAGACCAAGAGGAAGACCAAAGAGGACCTGGAGAGAGGTTGTCGAAAAGGACTGCCAAACAGATACACTGAACAAAGAGGATGCTATGGATCATAGTATATGGAGGAAGTTGATAAAGGATGTCTGATGATCAGGATGGGTGTGAGTGGGTGAATGTTTCTTCTGGTACCAGCCTACCCGGGTAGTCCCGGATCAAAGGCCGTTAAACAGTTGTGTGTTGTCACAGTACATGTCTGCAGACGTTGGCTAGTTTTCTTTACTATGCAGATGTTTAAAAAAATTTAATGCAATTAATTTATTTGTTGCTGAGACCTCTTGGTCTACTCTGAAAGAAAGGGAAAAAAATTCTGAACTCCAGAGAACCATTTGGATTGGATCCACTGATTAGGAAAGACAGACTTAGATGCTTTGAGCATGATGTTGAAAATGAAGATGACAGTGATTACAACAAATGTACTATGATGAAGGTATATGATGAAGGTAGAGGGAGTGAAACAGAGGGAACTGGATTGCAACTGTATTGCATTGCAGATGAAAGCGTATTTTGAGACATATCAGCTGTTCTTCAGGGAGAATCTGCCGCAGCTTTATGCACATTTTTCAGCACTGCAGGTCACTCCGGACATCTACATCATCGATTGGTCAGCACTTGTTGCTGTTCTGACTTCTAGTCTTGTGCTTGTACCAGTTGCAGTTGTATCTGCATAGATTACACGTAGTTCTTTGACCAAACTCATTAGTTGAATAGCAGATTGTAAAATCTGACTGAAGTTGAGATGAGAATCCAGCTAAGAGTGGTCTCTAATTTGACCAATATTTATCACCTCATGCGACTATTGGTCGTTGCCTGTCCAAGGATTGTGTATTTTGGGACAGCAGTTTATTCACCCCGGTGCCCCCGCACACCAAATCCTGTCACTGGCAGTGGCAATGTGTATGTGTGTGTTTTAGGATGTACACATTGTTTGCAAAGTCACTGCCTTTCGACGTCGCCAGTCGAGTCTGGGATGTCTTCTGTCGTGATGGTGAAGAGTTCCTCTTCAGAACTGCCCTCGGTCTGTTCTCTTTGCTTTGATCAACAGAGACAGTGTTTAATTGACATTTCATGAGCTATATTTGACGAGTTGCTTTCACCAGTTATGCCTGATTATACTGCAAATACTATAGACAGTTGATATACCAGTCTTTGATGGGGCTATTGTAGTTACATTCAGTAATGAAATGAGGACTGTAGTCCTCTGTTTTTTCTACATAACGAGTCCCAAACAGGTGTCACTATACTCTTGTCCATAACTTTGCATAGTGCTCATCGATTTTTCGAAATTATTTGACTAGAACACTAACTAAATATTTATTGCCTTTGCACGCATCATTGGCTGGTTTTCTGGTGTTTGGCACCACCCTGTTGTAGAGAGCTGTAGTTTTCATAACCGTTTTTATGTCAATTTGTGCTCATGCTTTGCTGTGCTATTTTTTTGTCTCAGTTCAGTGCTCAGCTCTTCTTTTTGTATGCTCTGCTGTGCTTTTCTATCGCCTGCTTAGTGTTGTCTGTCGTTCCATTTTCACTGCTCATAGCTTTTGAACCAACTGACCTTTTTTGATATGTTGTGTGTGTGTGGATTATGACCATAGTTTGCCAGGCATTGAAAGTCAAGGTGGAGGGTTAGGGTTAAGGTTAGCAAGGATGGTAACACGGTTGTTCTGGCCTCGATTCTCGATTGTGGGCGGCAGTTTTTTTCTAGTCTAATCTGTTTGTGGCAAATAAATGTGGTGGTGGTGATGTACAGGTATTCTGCGGATGTATGAAGATATCCTCCTGCGGTTAGACTTCATCCATCTTGCGCAGTTTCTGACGCGGCTTCCCGATATCATCTCCTGCGATGAGCTGTTTGACTGCATCAGTCAGATACGTATGACGACCGCTGATAAGCGACGATTCTCACAAGTTTTTGCCTGTTGCCGCGAACAGTTTTGTCACTGAAAAACATAGCACTACTGGGGTGATCTTTATTTTGCAAAGTTGGGGCTATCCTAAACATTTGGCTACATGTCGTTACTCTGAATGGACAGTCATTATGCCACTGAGCTCGGACCGGGAATTGAACACACATCTCTTGAGTATAGCACCCGGCCTCTGGCACCACTAACACCATGATGTTTACTGGCAGTGTTGTTAACACTTCTTCTCAGCATGTATCCAGACCAATTCCAGTTTTAGTTCATACAACACTGGCTCGTCAACTTGAATACGGGGTAGCCCCATAACTTATTTGAAAACTTTGCAAAATAACCACACCATAACTGTGTGCCTGTCTTATCCGTCCACACTCGATCTCTTTGTAGGCTGTTTCACAGTTGTTTTAGATGCATTATTGTTTGATGCCACTAGCGCTGCAATCAGTGGATAATTTTGATAATAAGTAGAACCACATGAGTTCATATATCTATTTATACAGCCGTGTTAGCTATTTGTTAATTTCAGCTACCCCGGAAACTGCAGTTTTTCTTTAAGGAGGATCTTATTACGGTTCCTTTTTAGTGCAGCCTCTACTGAAACTCAGCCGTGATCTCTTTGTTTGTAGTATTGTCAGCAATTTGCACAGATATCAAGCATATGGCAGCACAACAATGTTACTTGATGTTTCATACTTTTGTTTATTCTCACGAAGCCGTCAGTGCGAGTCATTTTTCAGTTTTTAAACCAGTGTAGCTTGTTTTACAAGCCAGTAGAATCTGCAGCACGTTTTTTGTTAGCAAAGTAGGTATGATAAATGTTGATCACTGCATGTAAATTTATCACATTGTTTAAGTTGGTGCCTTTTGTTTGATGGAAGTACTCATTAGCAAACGGTTGTTCTTTTAATTGTCCCAGAAGTGTTTTAGTTTTGCTGCTAAAGATAAAACTAATGATGTTTCAATGTTTTCTGCAAAACTATTACAGACTAGTTTGTCATTAGTTGCCAGATGAATGTAAGTTTTTGCAAGCAGTAATCTGACAATAAGCAGACAAGTTGCATCACTTAATTTATTTTTAATTAACTCACCTTTTTCCATTGTCAACAGTTATCCAAAAGGTATTCAATAAGAAGCATTTGAATGCTGCATTTTTTTACATTTTATAAATTTTACATGAGAATATGCTAGTGTTGTCCTGTGCACTATAAGACAGTTGTTCTGTGGCACCTTATTGTTTGGTATATAAACATACGAATAATTGTGTTGTTTTTGACCAAACTGGCCTAATTTGTGGAGAACTATCTAGTTAAACACACAGAAAAGAGCCTAAGTGGCAGTTTTACTTTGTAGATCAAAAACTATCTTGCCTGAAGTGCAGAGTTGACCTATATTGTGTCGAGAGGGGCGTTAAACTCTACTGCAACCAACCAAGCACTTTCTGGTTGTTACTGTAGTGTTTTCTTCCTAGGGCTGCCATCATCTTTTCACTGTGCTATTCCGATATACTATATGATACGAGATGCTATTTTAATGTGCGCTCGAAAGCTGACATGAGTCAGCTTAATCTACCGCACGGATGCCTGAGGTAGTTGATGAGTATGTTAATACTATTGCATCCTGTTAATATCAGTTGTCACTTGGATATGGGATGCATTTAGCTAGTTCCAAAACGATCCTGTCAAAATGGATGGTTGGAACCCATAAGTCTGCTGCTAGACAGCTGTAGACATTTCACTTTGTGTATAATTTACTCAGTAATCCATACTAACTGGAGTACTACAGCAGAAAACAAGGTTCGTTGCACAAAAACTGGAAGTTTCATTTGCTGACTATCTGCTTGTTTGCCTTTCCTGCAGTGGGTGTCATTTGTTATAAATACATGTAGTTAAATGCAGTACATTGAACTTGCTGAACCTCCTGTGTCATTGCCGTCGGCTGGTATTATTAATGTATTAAAAAACTAATGTGATAGACATCACAGTACAGTTAATTAACAATATTGACACACACACACACAACCATTTAACGGCCTTTTGTCCGGGACTACCCGGGTAGGCCAGTACCGGAAGAAACATTCACCCACTCACACCCATCCTGATCATCGGACATCCTTCATCACCTTCCTCCATTTACAACGATCCATGGCATCCTCTTTGTTCATTAATTAACAATATTAATAACGAGTAATAATAGATAAGTAATTTATTATAAATGTGATTGCTTCATTCTTGATATACCGTAAATGTATTGTGTGACGTGTCAACTTACAGGATGTCTGCTAGTGTTACTTGTGATATAATTATTTATTGAAATGTGAAAAATGCTCTTGTTATGAGTTATGCTATAAATTGTACAGTTTGTGAAGTCTTGTTCTGGTTGTTTGCACATGACGCCATGACTGTATCAGTGGTGTAACTAGGGTTCTCCGCACCCACGGTCAATAGCAATGAAGTACACCCCCAAATTTTTTTTTGGGGGGGCACACAGAGCTTGAACGTAAAATGCTTTGATAATGCCTAAAAGTTGGCAGCCAAAATAGGATGTGTTTGTTGCGATGGGCTACTTTTGGCTCGTTCGTCATACTTTATCATACTCAGTTTTTGTGTTCGTTAGTCATAAAGTATATCTGGTGAGGCTGTTTGCGCTGCGTCGCCCGCTGCCCCTGGGGGCAATTGCTTCTCTCTGCCCCTATTAGTTACACCACTGCTTTGTATGTTCAAGCAGTATGCATTTTTGTCTGGGAAACTGTATTGTACTCATGTCTATGATGTGGATTGTGTGTAGTGACATGAGTTTTGTGGCGAGTTGTTTGCTGTATTGTGGGTGTTCTGAACTGTGATATATCTCTGGGCCATGGGGATCTAGACCCCCTTACTTATTTGGCCATCCTGTTCACACTTGCCAACCTTTTGTGCACCATTCTGCCACCGCACTTCTCTTGCAAATAATGAATTACTGAGCGGTCCATTGACCACATTTTTAATTTTCGTCTGCATCAGTGTTGCCGCGACCTGAGTGGTTAGCGTACTGGACTCAGGAGCAGAAGGGTCCGGGTTCAAATCGCAGCCGTCACACTGTTGGGTAGCAGTCTTAGGCAAACTGTTCACACCCATCGTGCCTCTGTTCACCGAGCAGCAAAATTGGTAGCAGCCCTCTTAAGGGTTGCGGGGGTAACTGTGTGCCTGGCGGAAAGTAATGGCAGCCTACTGCCGGGTATATGACTCGCGTCACCTGCAGGCTGACTGCCAAGAACCAGGATTAGCTCCGGAACCCTACGCTCGGTAATCGAGTATGGGCTACCTTTACCTTTTTACAGGGTGGGCCAAAAAACGGGGCCACAGACTCATGACCATAATTCTGTGAAATCTTAACTGATTTTTTAAAAATTCAGTGGAAGATTCCTTGGTAAATTTGCAGTTAAATGGATACTAAAAATCCCACCGCACCTTGCATATGTGCTACCAACGACAAAGTACAAGGTAGTGTAGCACTGCATATGTAAGGCGTGGTGGGGTTATTAATAACCAAATTACGAAAGGTTTATTGCTGAGTCTGCGAGAGAAAAGAAATTAAAATTGGCGAATATTTGGCAAAGTTACAAGCAATAACGTGATTGTCTTGTGCACTTTCTTCGTTTTTAGCAGTGTGTTGGCCAGGCACACAAAGTCCATGAGACAGCCACGCTCTTGCGTCTGTGGTCCGGCGTTTTTGGCCCACCCTGTATATTAAGGTTTCTTTTGACAGTATCTTCAGTGGTTCGATTAAGAATTCACGACTACATGACTGGTTTTGCCCAAAAGCTCTATAGCTTTGCTTTTTGCATTTTCCTTTTTATATTTGTTGTTTGTTACTGAATGTCTTATTTACTATTTTCTACATTTTACGGCACTGAATGGCCTGTAAATAAAAATATGCTGAAAGCTCCATTGAGAAATGACTAAACTCATGCCTAAGATTGGTTCACGAGTATTAAGGTATTCTTAAATTGGCACTCTGTGAGTAAATATAGAATTGTATCCACGAAAGAAAGAGTTGTCTTAGCGACTGTAACAGAAACGAGAACAACACTGTTTATGCTGTATGGGCAACTTTCCTATGTTTAAAAAGTCTGTAGTCCACTTTTGTTGTATTAAAACTTGTGACTCTGTCGGTTGATATCTTGTCATCTGCTGTACAAGACGCATAGCCAGTTTTTTTTACCAAATCATGAACTTCTTTATTTTTTTGGAGTTTGTAATTTTACCATATCATGTATTGATAAAGTACACCATCAGTTTATTGCGTACATTATTGTGCTGGAAATGATACATGTGTGCTATAATACATACATACCCCATTCCCAAGCAGTAATTGTTAAAATCATAATGTAACCCATTAGTTGCTGGAAACAACATCAGTGCTTTTTGTGTAAATTAAGGGAATGTTTACGACGGTAATAATTTTTGACGCTAAACATGACATGTTATATTTGATTACTACTAAGAACATTATATTTTTTGGTTGGTTTATGGAAACTGATTTTTTTTGTATTTATCATGTTTTAAATGTTTATGTTCTTCTTGTTAGTTTTGTTGTACATTCCGTTAATTAATGACTTCCTTTTTTTAAATTTTGACTGGTTTATTGCTGTACCATAGTTAATCATGTGGTGTATTGAAGCATGTTCCATCATTTGCTGTTATGAATTCAGCACCTGCATTGTTTAAAATAATTTTGTCAGCTATTTGGAGAGACGAGTGGGATGACCTCCGTCAGCAATAGACAGTGTGTGTGAAGATCGCTGCATTACACTGTCTCATGATGGTTGCACTGTGTGTTGAGTGCTGTTTTAGTTCACGTTAACTATAACAGATACTGTTAGGTAAGAAATGAAATAGTACTGTGGTCGTACTTGAACTTACTGATCGTTGGTTGCTTCTGCCAAGGTTATAATTTTGCCTCTGTTTGTGCTGTTGGTTGGGCGGCAGGAAGAACATCCGGCCTGTAAAAACTGAGTGGTGGGGTGCTGGCATGGTTATCTGTCTGGAGTGAGGTGCAGACTTGCACATGGCCCAGCTGATGCCACTGCCACTCACTGTCTCTTCCTTCAGTAAAATCCAGATTAGATTTCAGACATGATCTAGATCTTGATATTTTAATGTGATTTACATTGTCCTTGACTAGTTTTTGGAAGATACGATAATCTTGGGACAGTAGACAAAAGTTAAGGCAGTTGTGAGACAATATGAGGATAATGTTTGTTCTTAAATTCTGCTTTGAGGAGTTTTTCTTATCAAACTGAGTCAAAAACAAATTGAGTATTTTTTAGCTTTGGCATTCTGCAGGTTCTGTCTGACTGGAAATGATTTTGTTTTATAGTTGTAATTGTTGCTGCACCCAGGCAGCATCAGAAACACTAGACACGATGTTTTTGCAATGCCACTGATACATTTATTGATAGGTTGAAATAGTCACACGTCACCCCGCTGGCCTAGATGTCTTTCTAACTGTAGCACAGTGTCAGCTGTCCATCCAGTGTACAGATTTTGTGTGTGTTGCTGAAAAACTGGCCGGGCTCTTCACAAAGGGTTAACAGCAAGAGCTGATCTACGGGGTGACTTGCTTATGTGGCCCGTTGACCACTGTGAGTTAGTAAGGTTGTGGCTATACTTTCATTCAGAATTTTTGCCAGATGCTGACAGATTTCTAAAAATTCTCACCTTCATATTCAGCAGAAATTTATACCAAGGCCAGCATTAAAAATCAAACCATGAGCTTATCCATGTTGCTGCACTATCGCGTGAAATATTCAGTAGCTTTTGGGTTTTTTGCAGTGATTGGCTGTGAAGACCGCCTCCGACCTATATTGTGTCAAGTGGGGCGTTAAACTCAACTCCAACCAGCCATGGGTTTTTTTGCGCCAAACGTCTGACACATTTTCACATGCATAACTGCAGTACATTAGGTGAGGCTTATAATGTATTCACTTAAATGTTGGATGTATTTGTCATCTTGGCACTGTGCGTTAGGGATGCGTGCATTTAAATGAAAATAGTTCATTTAAAAGCACTTGTGTGGGATTTTCGTTTAAACACATAATAAAATAAATGCAAAAATTACGTCCCATATTTTTTGTTTGCTCTTTTTGTTTATCGGGATAGATAAACTGAATAATCAATATGAAGCATTGCTATTCGCTGTTCGGAAATTTTGCGCTCACTTCCGACTCTGCCATTTTCATTTAAACACTTGATTAAAAGGTTTCAAAATTAAACTACTGTGTGCAATGCAACGTTTGTATTTGACATTATACAAATGATGCATGGTAGTGAGAGTGACATTGAAATAGGATGAACCTGAGGTTGAAAATGTCGCACGAGGGCGCTGCTCGAGTGCGACATTTTCAACCGAGGGTCGACGTATTTCAGTATCACATGAACGACCGTGCTTCATCTGTTTTGTCATATGACCAACCACTAGCTTAAAACTGTATATCATCTTCTGACACGGTGGCACAACACGAGTGAGTATCATCTGCCATCTAAAAATGCACAGACCTAATTACTGTTCATGATAATATATCTTATGTTTACATTTAGTGAACGTCACGTGACCGTGTATCATTGTAACGATACACGGTCGACCGTGATGCTTTGATCATTCGATAACGATAAACGTCACATGACAGCATTTCGACCAATCAAAGAAGCAGCTCATAGTTGGTCATACAACAAATCATGTTGCCAGTCTGTTTTTGTTGCAATTGATGAGTTATGACAGCAATTTATCCTTTCTTTCGGATTATGGTGTACTCACGAAATCGTATCCATTAGACATCATGTAAATTCATGCAGCAAGGGACAGTAACGATTACAGGGTACTGTGTTGTTTGCAAATAGCACGAACTGAGTTGTGTTTCAGTGTTACACAACTGGATATGTGCTAACATGTGTCGCTGGAACGACGAATACACATAAACATAAGAAAGCACTTGTAATGCATGCAGCATTTGTTCTCGTTTCATTGGCAGTGAACATTGTGCTAATGCCATTTTCACCCATCACTTGATTCCTACCAGTACTTTTTTGCAGTACTGTTACCCATTCATAAACCTCAGCAATCAGCATAGAAAATGACGTCATGTAACACGACTCCAGTGCTAACAACTGGTTATTTTCCTTTCCCGCTGGCTCACCTTGACCATTGAAAACATCACAGACACACACACACACTCCCGTTTAACGGCCCCTTTTCCGGGACTACCCAGGTGAGCCGGTACCAGAAAGGTAAAACCAATCTGGATTTTACTGAAGCAAGAGACAGTGAGTGGCAGTGGCATCA
>Ga0126332_10000782_pt1 | contig 10923 bp, 11 predicted proteins | sample InaspJWI42metaG_FD_94482 | JGI IMG/M metagenome (GOLD analysis project Ga0126332, IMG submission 94482) | Marine gutless worms symbiont microbial communities from Oahu, Hawaii - Inanidrilus sp. 2 OAHU.JWI-42 metaG | ecosystem: Host-associated > Annelida > Digestive system > Unclassified...
AGTATATCGCTTTTTGAGAAAATGCCCATTTATCAAGCGTTGACAGAGGTTGATTACAAAAATCAAATTACTAGTGGCCATATCCAGTTGAAATTATTCGATTGTTAACCGGACACTACTGTTCCTATATTATACCCAAACTCATAGCAAAAGTACCATTTTCTGGATATCCCCGTTGGTGGATTCAAAGGATGGGGTCGATTTTGCCATGTTGTTTACCCTTAAAACAACGCGGAAAGCCGGAGGACTTCAGATCCTGTGTTGTCAAGGATTCGCGGTAGTCGACTACAGCTTCACCCTTGACGTCTTGGCTCTGAAGCCCTCCGACTTTTGCAACGTTAGGGTTAAGGCATTCTTTTGTGGATGCCGGTACGATGAAGGCAGACAATAGATCATGTTGAAATTAGAAAACGTGACAACCTATTACGGCCCCATCAGGGCTTTGCATGATGTTAATATCGAAGTCGGCCCAACTGAGATTGTCTGTCTGCTCGGCGGCAATGCCTCGGGCAAATCGACCACCATGAAGACGATATTGGGTATCGTGAAACCGGCCTCCGGTCGGGTTAAATTCATGGGCCAGCGTATTGACGGCCGTTCGACCCATGCAATCGTCCGCCAGGGCATCTCGCCGGTTCCCGAAGCGCGCAGAATATTTGCCCGTCTGACTGTGAAGGAAAACCTCGAAATGGGTGCTTTCATCCATCGACGGGATCCGAACTACGATTTTCATGCGGAAATGGAAAGAGTCTTTCAGCTCTTTCCCCGACTTGAAGAAAGGCTCAATCAGGATGGTATGACGCTGAGCGGCGGTGAGCAGCAGATGCTGGCCATCGGCCGTGCCCTGATGGCCAAACCGAAAATGATCATCATGGATGAACCGTCCATGGGTCTTTCCCCAAAGCTGGTAGACGAGGTGTTCGGCATCATTCAGGCGGTCAGTAAAATCGGGATTCCCATCTTTGTGGTCGAGCAGAATTTGAAGAAAGCCCTTTCGATTGCGGACAGAGGATACATCCTCAATGGGGGGGAAATCGTTATGGAAGACTCGGCCAAGAACCTTTTGACCAATGAGGACGTCATCAAGGTTTATTTGGGAGAAGCATAGGGATCATTATTCGTCACTTTAACGAAAGGAGGAAATGATGAAAAGGAAACTTAAATTCGAATTGTTGGTACTGCTTTTGGGGTTGATTCTGGGGACGACCGCAATGGCGGCGGATACGCTTGGCCTGGGCTTATGTGCTCCCATGAGTGGCGGGGCGGCTTCCTGGGGAAAAAAGGCGGAAATTGGCACAAGGTTCGCCATTGAACGCATCAACGCCGCCGGTGGCGTCGTGCCGCGATGTGAAGACAAGCCGAGGATGCTGGAGCTGGTCGAGGTCGGCGATGACAAGAACGACCCGCGGGAAGGGGCGTCCATCGCTCAGCGTTTTGTGGACAACCAAAAAATCCTGGCCATGATCGGACCCGTCACCAGTACCGTGGCCCTGGCCGGGGCACCCATATTAAACAAAAACGGTCTGGTGCAGGTCGCCATTGGCGCAACCGCCCCGGCTTACAGCCAAGCAGGCCCCTACTCATTCCGGGTCGTACCTACAGATTCTTTTCAGGGACGATATATCGCCAAGTGGGCTACAAGCCAGCGAAAGTGGCACCGATACGCCACCATTTACGTAAATGATGATTACGGCTGGGGGCTGAACGAAGTTTTTACGGTCGCTTTGAAGGAACTTGGCCTTTCCGAGAAGGCGCTCGTCGCATCGGAAGCCTATCTGCCCAATGATACCGACTTTTCAGTACAGCTGGCCAAAATCAAAAGCCTGAATGCAGATGCCCTATTTATTGCCGGTCACTACAAGGAAGGAGCCCTGATCGCCCGGCAAGCCCGGGAATTGGGCATGAAGGCCCAAATCCTGGGAACAGATGGAATCGGCCATCCCGTATATATCAAGGTCGCCGGGAAGGCTTCCGAGGGAACTTTTTACTCGGGCTATTTCTCCCTGAAAGACGAACGGCCATATATCCAGCAGTGGGCGGCGGACTTCAAGAAAAAATACGGGTATGATCCCGGACTCGTGGAAGGTCTGGCCAATGACTGCGTTCTTATGGTTGCAAAAGCCATTGAATTAGGGGGTGCGGATCGTACCGGTTTGACAGTGGCGCTCGCTTCTATCGGCGCATATTATCAAACTGTGATGGGGGCACTGGGCGAAAACCGGTTCGATGCAAACGGGGACATGGTTCGAGATATGTTGATGTACGTTGTCAAAGACGGCGTCGCCGTGCTCCATGAATAACAGCAAAGAAGTCTATTCCCCCGGTTCTCGGAAAACAGGACCGGGGGAGGCGGGGATTCCCATGGGGATGCTCCCATACAAAACCCAAGTAACTCAACCAGCCGCAAGAAGAAGGCATATGAACTCCGATGGAGTAGACTATCATGAGTGTAAAAGTAGAACGCATTGAATTGGCATCAGGGTTCAGCATCTCCCGCGTCTTGACGGGACTATGGCAGATTGCGGATATCGAACGCAAGAGCGGTGATCTGGATCCGACGGCGACCGCTGCGGCCATGAAACCATACATGGATGCAGGCCTTACCACTTTTGACATGGCCGATCATTACGGTTCGGCGGAAATCATCGCCGGTCGATTCCGACAGCAGCACGACCCGGAGTCGGTGCAACTGCTGACGAAATGGGTGCCGAAGCCCGGCCCGGTTTCTCGGGAAGATGTGCGCCGGGCCGTGCAGCGCTCACTCGACCGCATGCAAGTCGACAGACTTGATATGCTGCAGTTCCATGCCTGGAACTACGTCGATCCCGGTTATCTGGACTGCCTCTTCTGGCTTCAGGAGCTTAAAGAAGAAGGGCTCATTCATCATATCGGGCTGACCAACTTTGACACCCCACATCTGCGTATAGTGGCAAACAGCGGAATCAACGTCGTGTCCAACCAGGTATGCTTCTCCCTTCTCGATCAACGGGCATCACGGGGCATGACCGAGCTGTGCCGACAGCACGGAATTAATCTGCTGGCTTTCGGAACCGTTGCCGGTGGTTTCCTCACGCAGCGATGGATTAACAGGCCGGAACCCGATTGGGACAATCTTGAAACTTGGTCGCAGATGAAATACGGGCGGTTCATCAAGGAAGCCGGCGGTTGGGATACGTTCCAGAGCCTCCTGCGTATCCTGGACGCCATCGCCCGCAGACATAATGTTTCCATAGCCAATGTTGCCTGCCGCTATATCCTCGAGCAGCCTGCTGTCGGCGGCATCATCATCGGAGCGCGACTCGCAAAGACAGAGCATATCGAGGATAACCTGCGGGTGTTCCAGTTTTCCCTCGACGAAACCAGCCGCTCAGAGATAGCCGACGCCGTCACAAGGCTGCGACCCATACACGGAGACTGTGGCGACGAATATCGCAAGCCGCCTTTCCTCACCGCATCCGGGGATCTGAGTCATCACATCGATTCGATCCCGCCGCCCTACAAAGCCCTGCACGGTCCAGACGACAGGAGCAGGGTGCTTAGCGGCACCGTCTGGGAAGAAATTGCCGGCTATAGTCGGGCGGTGAGAACCGGCGATCGTATTCTGGTCTCCGGAACCACGGCGACCCACGGCGGCCGAGTTATCGGGGGGGCGAATCCCGCGGCCCAGGCGCACTTCATTATAGACAAAATTGAAGGAGCGATCCAGTCCCTTGGGGGACGGATAGAAGATGTTGTGCGAACCCGCATATTTATCCGCAACCTCGAGGATTTGGAACCGGTGGCCCGCATCCATGGAGAACGGTTTCATGGCATTCAGCCCGTCAACACATTGGTACAGGCGACGCTCGTTGGAAACGAATGCCTGGTAGAGATGGAGGCCGAAGCATTGGTGGCGACCAAGCGCAGGAGCGACGACTGAACGGTTGGATTGCCTGGACATTTACCTGGCGGTTCTTGCGGGGTGCGGTTGGGCCAAATAAGGTTGGGATTCATTTATTTTCCGATAGCATATTGACCTTTTTGGGGATGATTATACTTCGTCTCTCAAGTTCTTTGAACATTCTACAATATCGAGCCTGTCGGCTGCGTATTTTGCCATAAGGTTGGTGATCCCCGGCGTCACACCGACACCCGGCACGAAAGTCTTTCCGATATCTTTGAATTTTAGGAGAATTTTTTATTCGCCTTCGCCTGAATACCCCGTAGCTTGCTACAGGGATGAAAGGCATGGCGACCCGCCGAAGCTCATTAGAGCGAAGGCGGGTTAGGCTATGGCGAATTCCGCTTTGATACCCCGTCCGCCACAGGCGGACTGCGAGGAGCTTCATTTTTTCGGACGGTATTATCTTCAAAAAGGCCAGATCACCGGTATGAACAGGGATCCCAGCACGATAACAATTATATTCAGCGGTATGCCCAGTTTAAGGTAGTCACTGACGCGATATCCGCCTGGACCGTATACCAGCAGATTGGTCTGATATCCAACAGGTGTGGCAAAGCAGGCACTGGCCCCGAAACAGACCGCGATGATGAAAGGCCGTGGATCGATACCGAGTCCCTGGGCAGCAGAAATTGCAATCGGCATCAGAAGAATAGCCGTCGCGTTATTGCTGAGAATGTGGGTACTGAGACTGGTAATGAGAAGCACGGCCGCCAGAACGAATGCCGGTCCTGCATCTTCCAAAATCGATACCAGTGCACCGGCCCACAGCTCCGATACACCGGTCTTTTCCAGGGCGGCACTCAGTGCCAGGGTACCGACGATAATCAGAAGCACTCTGCCCTCCAAAGCCCGGTAGGCATCGCGCAGGTGGAGGCATCCGGTCAGCAGCATTAAAAACGCTGCGGTCAGCGCGCAGATCAGAATATCTGCCATACCGCTGCCGGCAGCGACAACCATTGCGGTAAAAATCAGGAATGCTCTGCGGGCCAGCCGTTTGTGAACGATTTCATGGTGGATGTCTTCGATGATAATGAAATCCGTATCACCCCGCAGTCGCTGGAGCGAATCTTCAGTGCAGCGAATCAGGAGGATATCGCCGATCTTTAATTTGATGTCTTGAACATTTTTTTCGGTATAATGCAGACCGCTACGCTGAATGGCCACCACCTGCAACTGTGGATCGTTTCTGATTCTGTTGTGTGTCAACCTTTCGCCGATCAAGGCAGATTGCGGTGTTATCATCAACTCGATGATGATAGCATCATTCGGGGCGATGCCGTTATCCACATCCGGTTCCGCCAAAGGCAAAACCGCTGCATCGTCATGCAGGATATCAATCAGATCGCTGGCCGGCCCTTTTATTAGCAGAATGTCGTCGGGTGCTAATGTCACATGGTCCCTGTCAGGATAATAAATGTGAGAATATCGTATAAGTTCCAGCACCTCGGTGTTGGGAAATTTTTTAAGAAAATAAGCCTTCGGTTCGTTATCGATGAGAGAACTGTCTTTCGGAATGATGAGTTCGGTAAGATAACGCTGATTTTCCCGATCCTGCAGTTCGCAAATCGGACTGTGAATATTGGGCATCAGACGAGGTGCGGCCACGGCCAGAAAGATGATACCGATCAGTGCGATCGGCACACCCAGCTGTGACAGTTCAAACATGCCCAGTTTACCAAAACCGTGCAAATCGCTGTAGTCGCTTACGATAATATTGGTGGAGGTGCCGATCAAGGTGCTTGTGCCGGCCAGTATCGAAGCGTATGATACCGGAATGAGCAGTTTCGAGGGACTCACGCCCAGCTGACAGCTCATGCTGAGAATTATCGGAATGAAAAGCACCACAACCGGGGTGTTATTGATGAAGGCCGAAGCCAGGCCGACAATCAGCAGCACTAGTACCGATGCAGCCCCCGGACGGTCGGTGGTGTATTTCAGCAATGTCTGGCTAATGAATTCCACCGCCCCGGTGCGCATCATTCCCCGGCTGATGAGAAACATCGAACCGACGGTGATGACCGCCGGATTGGCAAAACCATTGACCGCCTCCTGGGGTGTCAAAATGCCGGTTACCACCAGGGCTACCACAATACCGATGGATGTCAGATCAACCGATAATTTTTCGGTAACGAACAGAATTATCGCTGCGACCAGTATTATGGTTACGATCCAGACTTCCATTTAAGACCTCGGTCTGACGATCAGGGTGGAATTGGCATGCAAAAGCTAGTGAGCAAGGGCTGTCGCTGCCATATTTAATACCGGGACAAATTTATTTAAACAATATGGTGCTTTTTTACCTGATCGGCAATAGTACGCGGGTAAGGAAGTTCTTGAAATGAGAAGTACCGATAGGCCATCTTGGGAAGGATAGACAATGTTGGCGTGGGTGCCGTTAATTTCAGTGTGAGGGGGTACTTCCTCCGGCCACAGCATTCGCAATTGTCCGGTAGGCGGAGATAAATCTCTCCATTGAACAAATATAGCGATAACAAAATAATTCATGACCGATCGGGACAACGAATTCAAATCAGGTCGCTTTCAACCCGGCGCTCAAACCGACTCCAAGACCTTAACTGCTAGGGATTATGTACTGATCCACCACCTCGCGTTTGCGAATTCGGACCGCCCGCTCCGACGGCATCACTTTCCTCTGATATTCCATATACATGGACGTGGCAAAGGTCACGGCTTCTTTCTCGGAGATATACAGCAGCCCATCCCGGGTTTCGATATTGATCATGGCGAAAAACTTCGGGAAGCGATTTAAGTTCAATTCAGACTGAATTTTACACCGACTGTAAATTAATCTAGTGCGCAGCCGATTCTGAAGGCTTCCGCGTTTAAAATCTGATAGTCTTGTTAATTGGTCGTAAACAGTTAGGAAAAACTTACGAACGGCGCAGGTATGGCCCCCAAAATGGGGATCGGCTTTTGAAACGCCGTTACCTCCGTGGAGGATTTGTGGACCTGTAATAAATGCAGGGATAAAGACTCGGTATACCCAATTGTAAATAAAGCCACAGTTTGACAATACAGGCGGTATTCGGTATCTGAATTTCTGCAGACGGATGTCTAATGTTGCTCACCTGTTTTCTCATAAAGTTCTTTTATTTTTTAACATTATCTCAAAAAGATATAATTTAGTGGCCTTTTACGAAATTATCAAATTTGACTTTGAGGAAATTAAAACGAAATGAAATTGGCGCGATTTGAGCATAATGGAAAAATCCATCTTGGAATGGTGGAAACAGAGGAGATTCATGTTATCAAGGGTTCTTTCTGGAATCAGTTTGAAGTGACAGAAGAGAAGTATCCCAGTTCAGTAGTCAGTTTTTTGCCTCCCGCACTTCCAAGCAAGATCGTTTGTGTCGGGCAAAATTATCTGGGACATATTGAAGAACTCGGCGTGCCTGTCCCCAGGGAACCTATCCTTTTTTTTAAGCCGCCGTCTTGCCTCATCGGTCACGAACATCCCATCATTTACCCCCGGGATGCCAAACGCGTTGATTATGAAGGTGAACTGGCGATTGTTGTCAAGCATGAAATGAAAAACGTAAATGAGACTGACACGTTAAAATACGTCCTGGGATATTCGTGTTTCAACGATGTGACCGAAAGAAACATGGTTGAAAGCAGTCCCTTTCTATTAAGTCTGTCGAAGGGGATCGATACTTTCGGTTCTTGCGGTCCGTATATTGTTACCGACCTGGATCCGAACAGCCTCTTACTGAAAACTTTTCTGAACGGTGAACTCAAGCAGCAAGATAACACCCAAAATTGTGTCTTTAGCACCCAGCGAGTTCTTAGCTACATTTCCAGATACATGACGCTTCTTCCGGGGGATATTGTAACCACCGGCACACCGAAGGGTATTGCACCCATGCAGCCGGGTGATACGGTTGAAGTTGAGATAGAAGGTATCGGCTGTCTAAGAAATAACGTTCACGCACATGCGTGAATAGTCAATATGGGAGGTCGGAAGGCTGTTATCTATTAATCCGTCGGAGGCGGACAAGCCCTCCAGGTGGGTAAAGGTTTAATTTCCCGCCCCTTGGGGCGAATAAAATATTCTGATTGATACCCCTTTGCTTGCAGCAGGGTAGTTAATCCTGAAAGTAAAATAATGGAGAATTTTGTTAATGCCATATACTGTATTTCCAACCGGAACAACAATCTATAATCCAGAGAAATGCTATAACAGCTTTATCCTTTATGACGGCCGCGACGGTCATTCATACCTTATCAATATGAACGGAGAAATTGTCCACACGTGGCCCTATACGGGTTTTCCGGTTGAAATGATCGATCCCGCATTGAATAACGGCGAGCGAGGTCATCTCCTCTGCCAGAAAGAACCGGAGATCTATTCGTGTGAGACCCTCCTGGAGGTCGATTGGAACGCGGAAATCGTTTGGGAATGGGGTGAAAAGGCGCCTGGAGGTAAAGCAAGGCAAAACCATGATTTAGTTCCCCTGGCCAACGGAAATATCATGCTTGTAGCATTTTTAGAAAGCCGCCTGAGTGAGGATGCGGAAATACCTTTGAGCGATCAAGCGATTTACGAAGTTAACCGCGAAGGCGAGATCGTTTGGAAATGGGTTTCCTCCGCACACATCGAAGAACTGGGATTTACCGGAGAAAAGAGAGATTTGCTTTTTAGCAAAAAGATGCGACCCCGGTCGAGCATTTTCGTTATCAACAATATGTCGCCGCTTGGGACCAACAAGTGGTTTGATGGCGGGGATGAGAGATTCCACCCCGACAATATTATGATCGATTCTCGTGAGGGCTCATTTATCGCCATCATCGAGAAAAATTCGGGCAAGATAGTCTGGCGCATGGGGCCTGAATACCCTGCATCGTATGACTACTCTCAGGTATCTTTTACCGGTAAAATTCCGCGTCCAGTCGATTCCATTTGCGGCCAGCATGATGCCCATATGATCCCTGAGGGTCTTCCGGGAGCAGGTAATATGCTGGTGTTTGACAATCAAGGTGCCGCAGGTTTCCCACCCGTTTACCTTAATATGTTTCCCGGTTCCAGAGTATTGGAGATCGATCCGGTGTCGAAAGAGATTGTATGGCAGTACGATGCATCCTGCACGGGAATGCCTTTCTGGACCTTTTTCAGTTCATTCATCAGCAGTGCCAGGCGTCTGAGGAATGGTAACAGCTTAATATGCGAAGGAATGAATGGGCGCATATTCCAGGTTACGCCGGACAGTGAAATTGTTTGGGAATATGTAAATCCAATTTTCGGTCAATGGGCTGATCATGATGTGGAAAGCGGTGGGAGCCGGAGCAATTGGATTTTTCGTGCACAGGCCATCCCATACGATTGGGTACCCGAAGGCACCCGCCGTTCGGAAAATCCCGTCAATAAGGTGGATGTATCCGGTTTTCGAGTACCATCCCGATGAGATGATCAATGAAGCGTGGTGGTACAGTAAAGATTCGGTGATTAGGAACGTATTAATCTCTTTGTTTTTCTAAAGCAGAAAGGAGGCTCATCTGATAAAAAAAATACTTTCGATGATTTTTTGTCTCGCCCTTGAAGGGCTGTCGATCAGGGATAAGCTAATCTTTCGGACCTAACCTTGAAATCATTGTATTAAGGCGAAATTATTAGATTCTCACGCAAAGACGCCAAGACGCAAAGCAAGATCATGAAAACTTAGCGCCTTAGCGCCTTTGCGTGAGGTAATTTTTGCCAGTCATGATATGAAATGTAACCTTGACGTTACCCTGGGCTGTCGGTTACGGCGGCTGACAAGGCCACAACCGACTACTTGCCGGATTGGTTTTTTTCTGAGGCTTCGCGTTTAAGTTTTTCAATCTCCTGATCCCGCTGGTGGATATACTTTTGGCGAAGTTTTTTCATCCCGGCCCGATACCGCTGTTTGTCTTCCAAGCTTCCACCTCGACGGTTCAACTCATTGACTGCCTTTTGATATTCCAGCCGGTAACGATCCTCGATTTCCATGATCTGCCGCTCCAGAGCTGTGGCCTGCTCGTAGCGGCGGGATCTGTCTTCTTGGTATTGCCGGGCTTTGCTCACATATTCAAGCCGCCTGCGCTGAAAAGTAATGAACCGTTCATCGACCTCCGCCAGGTATTGTCCTGAGTCATACGCCAGCAGCAGTTTCCGGTACCAGTATTGCGCTTGCTGATAATCCTGTGCCAGGCCGTAGCGTCCCTTTTCATAAGACAGCGCCAGCGTGCCCATGGCACGCAAATGATTTTGCTCTGCCGCCGATTGCAGCAAAGTTACTCCGCGCGACGGGTTGTCCCGCATGATGTGGATTTTGTTTTCATAATACGTTACCAACCGGTACTGGGCCTCGGCGTAGCCTCCCTCAGCCGAGCGTTCTACCCATTGCAAACCTTTTTGGCGCTCACCGGCTGATCCGGCGACCAGCAACTGACGGCCTAACTGGTACTGGGCTTGCAAATCACCGGCGGCGGCCTGGCGCTGGAGATCATCGAGGGGCAGGTAGCTGCCGCCGGCCAATTCAAATAAACGGTCGAAATGCTTCAACTCTGCCGCCCAGTAGCGCTGCTTCCTGGCGTTCGGCTCTACTCCGTAACGACCCACGCGGTAGGATTCCACGAGCAGCTCCACCAGGGTTTTGGATTTGAGCAGGTCGACCGGATAGCCGAACCTGCCGTTCTGATAGGCCGGTGCCACTGATTCCATGGTTTTGACATGCTTTTGGGTCAGGGCCAGATTCCACCATTTGCGGCCTTGTTCTTGATTTTTTTCGATCCCATGACGACCGAACATAAAAATCGCCCCCAACTCGTGTTGGATATGGGCATCACCTTGGACGGCGGCTTTTTCCAACAGGGTCACCCCTTGACGGTCTGTTGCCCAAATCCAATCCTAGTTATTAGCGCTGCAGCCAGTGAAACGCAAGATTTCTTAATTTTTTTCTTCGACATTGACGTAAACGCTTAAATGGCAGTTGATTACGATG
>Ga0126332_10000783_pt1 | contig 10922 bp, 5 predicted proteins | sample InaspJWI42metaG_FD_94482 | JGI IMG/M metagenome (GOLD analysis project Ga0126332, IMG submission 94482) | Marine gutless worms symbiont microbial communities from Oahu, Hawaii - Inanidrilus sp. 2 OAHU.JWI-42 metaG | ecosystem: Host-associated > Annelida > Digestive system > Unclassified | place...
AAACAGATATGCTAGAAGTAACAGTAAAAGTCTGGGGAATCGTGTAGTCAGTCCTGAAGAAGAAAAAGAAAGGCTGCAGTGGGAAGGATTTGCAGAAGAGGAAGATTTTAAGTCTGGAATGAAAGAGAGAGTGGGTGATGAAAAACTAATAATAATAAGTGTGACTGTTGGCGGCATAAATGATACAAGTCAGCTTCGTCCACCGCAAACCCGATCGAGTGCTCTGTGTGGTGTTGTGGAGAAAGCGCCATGCAGCTGGGTCCCATTCCGGTCTGAATACTGTGTCCATTGTCCCTGCAGTTATTGGCACTGCCCACATAGTATTTGGAGCAGGGTCTATGAAACGGTACGGTGTCCGTCCGTCTGTCTGTCTGTTGTCTGTCCGCCTGTCTGTCCCAGCATGGGTCTACAGCAGCAAACCTGCAGGCAGCAGCGGGCAGGAGAGATGTCGATCGATTGCCGTAGCAGCGGCGCGTGGCGGGCGAATGCGGGCAGTACCACATTGTCAGCTGCCGTATGAAGCTGAACGCAGACTTGTTGGCAAGGCAGTCAACTGTCTGGTACTGTTTGTTGTGATTCAGGGCGGCGGCGTGAATTCACGCTCAGCGGCTGGACCAATCAGCGGAGACTCGCTGTGCTACCTGGACCTGACATCATCTGCCTCCGACCCGTCAGTGACTCGCAGCAGTGGCGCCACACAGCGGCGGCCGTGTCGAGATGCCACACCCGTCACTCACCAGTCGACCAGCAGACAGCAGGTGCGTACTTCAGACGCAGCTCAACGCTAGTTTTGCAAACCTGGCAAAGTTCGAAAATCTGGAGTCATTGTAGACACTCGATTAAGCGTGACGTAAACATAACCCTTGCTTTTCAAGCAGTAAACAGCCTTTGTTGTCAGTGGTGGATGAAACCGGAAATGGAAATAGGATTAAAGAGAGCTGCAAGATCCGGTTTTTGGTTTATGTTAGTCCTTTGCCGAACGATATCGTCGCAACTCGCAATTCTTGCCAGCTTCTGAGAAAGCTCCCACTCTTGTCACTGCAGGGTCGGTCGCCGCATGCAGATGACATCGAATTTGTCACTCTCACTGGATAGACCGAGTTCGACAGAAAACACAGTTGCGCTTGTAAATATGGACTTGTGACAATTACCGTTTTTTTGTGAGCTATTTTGCTTTTTTCTTGCTTTTTTACTTTTTTAATTCTTAACTCCTTATTCCTGACGTTTCTGTTTTTTTTTGTTCACCATGGCACTACCATTTACTGTAAATTTTAGCATCTTTAAACGTTTTACGAATAGCATTGAAAAGATCGATTTTTCTAGTTTTCTTGTTGTAATATTTTACCCGTGTAGTAGTTATATAACTGTTTTATTGAATGTTTAAGGGCAGCTGTCAGTGTTCTTGTCGGATCTTGCTCTTGCTATCCTGCTCTTTTCAGTTGTATGGATGTAGATGTGTGTATTATTGCGCAAAATAAAAAGATGACGATGATGGTGGCCGGATTTTGAGCGCTCGATACTGGTATTCATTATCGTATCAAGCCGTGCGCCCTGATAGTTTTTTTTCACTTCGGCGCTATAGAAATTGCCTACTTACTTACTTACTTGTGTAAAACAGGGTGCTGCTGAAAAGTATGCCCCTAAAGTTTTCTAGCAATATTACTCCAACGACTGTCAATTTTTAAATAAAATTTTACACGCCTCCAGTGTGTTCATATCTGCGCAAAATTGCAAAATTTTATTTAACTGTTTTTAACTTTGACACAGTTATGCCATAATAAGTGCGATCATCTAGTGATTTTTTTTACATTTTACAGTAAAAAACGCGAAAATCGCGATATTTCTGCGACAGTACGACCGATTTCCACAAAATTCACTAGATGATCGCGCTTAATATGGCATAACTTTGTCAAAGTTAGAGATAATTAGGCCTGCAAAAAATTTTATTTGAAAACTCTCAGTCGTTAGGGAAATATTGCCAAAAAAATTTAGGGGATATTTTTTGCCGCACCCTGTAGTATCGTAACTGTGTATGCCGTGCAGAGCCATGCGGCGGAATGTTACGACAGTTGTTCGCCGGAAGTTCCTCCATGGTACAGCGTTCAGGCATGTCTGCCTAGCGGCGCTGTCCACGTGATCCACCGTGACGTCATTGGTGACGTCATCAACCCGGAAACTCACCGCCGTGACGTCACCGAGCAGTTTCGACCACATCCGGTGCCGTCTCGCTACAACGCCGGCGTGTTCAGTCACTACGTGTTCTAGTGCCAGCCCTCACTCGAGGTCGCACCGACCGATTTTGCAACATTTTAGTAGGCCGCGAATTTTCTGTTGGCTGTTACTGGTTTACAGTTTCAAATCCAGGTCTACTTTTGGCAACCGTGCCGCAACTGGCTTTCCCAACTTCACTTTCTCTTTTCAATCAGTTGATTGCAGTTTTTTCATCCTGTAACCGTGAACTTTGATCCATGACCTTGACCTTAGAACTTGACCTAGATAGGATCAAGACAACCACCATAGGCCAGATATCTAGGTTACAGGTTCTTTCACAGTGACACACGGACATACACAAGCCCAATCGAGTGCTCATCTGTAGTCTGTACGAGCAACAACTCTTACTCAGCTTTTACTCTTCAGTGAACACAAATGCCCGCAGCAACTAGCTGTTGTGTACCAATATGATGATTAATACCGCCCCGATCATTGGTAAATTTTGTTACATTTGGTACAGCAAGAAGCGCTTGGACCGGTGGGTACCCTTCGGCTATAGGCCCCTACTCAAGTACATTTTTGTAGTACTTGTACTTGTACTAGGAGGCAGCATCAGTACTTGTTACTGGTACCGTAGTCAGTCCTCTTCTTGTTGAACCAGTGCTGTGAACTTCGTTATGCAAGTGCAATCACCAACAGTGCCTTAAACGTTTGTTATCAGATAAAATTGCAACCACGAGGCAAATATCATTTTTATCGTGCATATGCTGTAGACATATTCAATAAGTGCACTTATGGTGCGTTTAATGTATGCGTATCTATGGATGATCTTTGGCCGTGTAACACGTTCACAGTAATTTTATTTGTACAGCCTGTTGTTGTCTGTTCGAAGATTTAAAAATTTTGTTTTAGAGGTTTCAAACAGAGTGATAATAAATTTTGCAGTGATTCGTATGCATTTACTGGTGCTAGGCCGATTAATGGCATTGCTTTTAGCTAGCTCGTCGTTTTGAATTAACTGCGTGTGCAGTCGACATCGATAATTGTGTTGTGATATATGCGCTTATGGCTACTACGCCATAGTTTCAGTCTTTTAAAGAACGTCTACGTAATGTGGATTTTGTGCTGGATTATATATGAACTTTTTGCATGTATGCTGCAGTTTTATGTTTGTCATAATTTATCTGCTGACAGTAATATACAGACTTATACAGACTATTTGTTACAGTAGACCTACACATCTGCCGGCGATTCATAGTTTGCACACGTGATTGAGAAAATTATGTATGTCATTGTAGAGGCATGATTAAGTAATAGAAAAATAATAGAAAAATAAATGTGATAAAAATCACTTCCTAACTGTCAATCAATCAGTTATAGTTATTGATTATTTGTACTCCATCCGCCATTCTATTTTTGCTCCAACTGTTAGTGCATGATACACTGTTGTCTAGAAGTACCTAAAACAAACGAAAACACTCTATTGCAATTTCTTTATGGAAAGAATACTGGTAGGTCCATTTTTGAGCTTAGATTGACTTGTCTGTAATGCTTCTACCGGAAGCAAAGCAGTCAGGTGAAATGAGACCAGTCAGCAGGCGGTTATGAATGGTCACACGTTGGTCTAGTTGATGCGTTTCTCAGCTGTGTACGTAATTCTCAGATTATTCTCATCGCTGCCGCCAAGGGTAGCGGGACGTTTCGTATACGTCTATTGTTCCCTGAATTTAGACGATTCGTATCCTTTCCGCGGAGGGATGCAGGCCGCCGGACTGAGCTAATGTATGCAATGGCGAGTATCGCTTTAATATATCGACGAGTTTGGCAATTAGGCAACACAGAGTTTCATACAATTCACGCTTCGTTCTAATACGATGACTCAGAACGTGAATTCGTCATTTTCGCTAGAACAGTCCGTAATAAACTCATCCTCAACTGTTACACGGTTGCAGTGCCTACGCTGCCACGCTGCCTCGTCCGGTATACGAATCGTCCTTTCGGACATCAGAGGAAATGTATAGGAAACGTCTTGTGCGTGCGCGCCACCGAGTCCTAGCGAGAAATTGGTCCGACGTCGAGGGCGTGGCTCTCGCCCGCCCATAAACTAAGTAAGTAAGCAGGCAGGTCACCCGCCGGTGCCAAATTGATGCGGAGCGAGCGAGCGGGCCGATAAAGACGGCGCGGCGCGCGCGGTCGGAGTCGAGCTGGCGTCAGTCTGTTATTAACGATGACACTGTCTAGATCGGACTGCTGACGGCGACGGCGGCACGCGCAGCAGACGATGGCGGACCTAGCTGTGACATCGGCGCCGGCACAAACGCCACGATCTCTTACACCGGCTGCTTGACCTCCTAAGAGAAGGAGGAGGAGACTCTCAGAAGACATTTAAAACATTATTTTCTGTCTAGCTTTCTTGACAAGTAGTGATGTAGATAGCCGTAAAGACTTAGGCAATTACGTCAGTCGTCATTATACTGTCATTTCTGCCGACATAGCGCATTTGTGGCCCCTGCGAACACGCGCTATGTAAATGTCCGTAATGATAATAATAACAACAATAATTTTCAGGCAGGATTTTAGTGCATCGCGCGAAAAGACAGTTCAGATAGACGATGCGATGCAGTTTTAATGAAACGTCGTATTTACAGAAACATAAAGGTCTAAACTTATCGCAGACAGCAATTGCCCGACACTCTTTTGAAAAAATTACCTGAACTCTTCTCCACAAGTTCAAGACGTTGAAGCAACACGCTGATGGTTGTGTTTGACTGGCAATGTATGACTTCCCATTAGTATTCTACAGAGAGTGACCGTCAGTGTACGGTGAAATCGTTGTCGAGCTTTAAGCTATAACTCGGCAGAACCGCAATCCCCAAGAAGAAAAAGAAGAAGAACGTCGTGGAGCATTATAGGGCCGCTTTTGCTACGCGACGCGACCAGAAGGCTCGATGAGGACTGGAGTGGCCACTGATGCGTTATGCAGATCGCTGTCCGGCAGGTGATCCAGCTCCCCACCGAGTTCTACCGTCTCTGACGCCGCTTGTCTCGCGTGTTGCGTGGGTTTATTTTCAGCTCCGCGTGGAATCGCACAGAAACGATCGTGGAATGATCGCTCGTTCGTCATTATCACTGCTGTCAAACGGCATCGTAAAATTATCGCCAGTAATCACCAGCCGCACTTGATTTAGGCCTAGTACAAACTGCGAACGAACGTTTTCGTTTTTCCGTTACATTTTTCCGGTTTCTATCGTTCTCTATCAACATCAAGACGTGGACAGGACTCTCCGTGGAAGAGTCAATCAGAATGACAGAGGACAGGGATAAATGGAGAAAGTACGTCCATGTGGCCAACCCTGGGATCGAGGACGGCTAAAGATCAAAGGTCAAAGAAAATCGTTCTCTCTTCTCTAGCCTATCGGCATTACCCAAATTTAGCGCCAGTTGAAATGTTGCCTAAATAATGGAGTAGGTCTAACCAGTGCAGCTTAAAATTTGTCTGTTACAACACAAAATCATAATAATTTTCTGAAAACTCCGAGCCGGTATATCAAAGCGGTGGTGGATGATAAGCATTCTGTTAGTTCCAGTGTTCGCACGCCTGTCTCTGAAACCGCACATCCAAACTTCACCAAATCTTTTGCACAAGACTTTGAAAACCGAGTCCCAAGCAGTGGCGGATCCAGGGGTGTCCAGGGTGTCCAGACGCCCGCCCTTTTGGTTAGGTGCCCTTTTTGAAAAGAACATATTTTGAAAACATGTTACGGTTTTTAGCTGAACAGGGTGCTTCGTGAACACGAAGCAGGAACTATAGGAACTTAGTAAGGCATTTGACATAGCTCTAGATGTCGTACGACCGCCTGGCGCCAACTATTTCTTCTAAGGCCAAAAAAATTGTTTGGTTCCGGTAACATGAGTCGAAATAATTGGGGGTGCCCTTTCAGATGGATTGGACACCCGCCCTTGTAAGATCCTACATCCGCGCCTGCCAAGACATCTTGAGTTCAAAACTCAACGGCCATAAATTGAGTGACTCGAGTGACTCAACTCACTCAAGTCTCGAGAACCACCTATGGCCGTGGCTTGGTCATTCGTTGTGTTGCTTATAGGCTGTGCTGCAAGTCGGCCCGTTATTGGTTCACTGCTGCCTCCTAGCAATTCCACATAGATAATAGACGGCTGTGGCGTCGGCCACGATGGCATCGGCCACGATAGCTGCAGCTGTTGTGTTTCAGATGCATGCACTGCAGGCGAGACCGGCCCAATATATCATCGCAGCGTCATATCGGCACGGAGCTTCCGGTTTTGTCCAGAAACAACGGCCGGTCAGGTGTGTGCGTGTAAGTTGCTGCAGTAGGCCTAATGGTAGAGACAGCCCGCATCGCAAGCGGTTTTGCTGACGACGTCAGTTCATGTACAACCGGCTGCATTGTGTATACGCAGCTTAACAGTTAAAAGTACATTGCAAATCAATATCACATTCTGTCGTCTTTGGCACTGTGGATTTTGCAGTGTCAGTTGACTCTGAGAGAGAACGGGCCGAACGGCCGGTGATCAGTAACTGATGGTTGTCTAATTCCGGTGCGGCATGACATGAGCGACCTCTTGCGGCGAACGATAAAATCAACTGGCATCCGGTCGGTCGCAGTTGCACGGCGCGGCTACTGATAACAGCGGCACCTGGCGAATGGTTGGGAAGATTCGGTCCGAATGATTCGGTGCCGGTCGAGTACAGCTTGGCCGCACGATCCAACTCCGTTATATGATTCCGAATTATTCACTTCATCACCGCGCGATGTGGCAACGCGACGGGGTGTATCTAGCGATGATGCGGTAGCTTCTTGCGATAACGATATTGGAATAACCGGGTACTTTGCCGTTCAACAGTAGGCCCCTATCACCAACTTAAGTGCGAGAACGCATCGATGTACGCCTAGCAGAGCTCGCTGCAGATTTCTGAATAGAATGTTGATTATTTCAATGCAGTTTATTTTCTCTGCCGGCCGCATCGGATGCATAGCATGATGATGTGACAAAAATACGGAAAGGACAGACGGACTGACGGACAGACACCAGACAGATGCATTAAGGAGGGTTTACAGCCGCCGAAATAAACTGAATTAACTGAACTGCAGTTGGCTGGTTGCTTTACCCACTGATCCACACATAAACTGTACGGTATCGGTATACAGTCAAACCCACTTAAGTGGATAGCACAGGGACCTGATTATGAGTATCCACTTATCCATGTTTTATAGTTTACATTCTGCTGGACTCAGATGCAGAAGGGCCTGGGTTCAAATCGCAGCCGCGACGCTGTCGGGTAACAGTCTTAGGCAAACTGTTCACACCCATCGTGCCTCTATTCACCAAGCAGCGAAATTGGTAGCAGCCCTCTTGAGGGTTGCGAGGGTAACAGCAGGCCTGGCGGAAAGTAATGGCAGCCTACCGCCGGGTTATGACTCACGTCACCTGCAGGCTGACTGTCAAGAACCGGGATCAGCTCCGGAACCCTACGCTGGGTAATCGACTATGGGCTACCTTTGCTTTTTATTGTGTCTAAACAGGACCAGACAAATGATATCCATTTTAAGCCGGTTATCCAGTTAAGCAGTATCCACTTAGAGAGGTTTGACTACAATAAATTATAAATAATAAATAAAAGCAATTGCCAAAGCATTTACCGCGTTATTGACACTGCTCGCATAGTATAACGGTTACGTATCCGCATATAGTTGCCGCATGCAGCAGGGTGTATGTAACGGTACGATGTCCGTCCGTCTGTCCGTCCGCGTCCCAAATATCAACCGCTGCAGCAGCATGCGGCGGGTTTGCTGCTGTGAGCCCGGCAGGCAGGAGATATCGATCGATTGCTGCACGGCCGGTGCTCAGCAGCAACTGCGAACAGTGTCACGTGGTCAGCTGACGCTGGAAGCTGAACACAGACTTATTAATGGCGTTGTTCGGAGAAAAAGTTGCACAAAGACACGCCAGTTCGTCCTGATCGCGACTGACTACATACAGACGCATCCCACTACAGGTGCCGGGTTCTAAGGCCATTGTGTCCCACGGTTCAAACTTGGATGAGATTTGGACCACCTACCAAGCGGCGCGTGCAGTGGTCGTGCCAGCACCGATGGCAATGATTGAACACCTCAGCTCATCATCAATTTCGTCGTGACATCGTGTGTGGTCAACTTAGCAGCGTGTGCATTATTCATCGGCACGCTGCTAGCAGTGCGCTTTTGTATAGAAATAAAAAAAGACACCAGAAAGGAGTCATGAATTTTGGGGGCGAAGTGAGTTTTGAGATATCATCAGATATGCGACAGTCTGTGTGACTTACGGCTGCCAATTTGCTGCGATTTTGCTGGCTAACCACACATTTCTGTGCGGTCCTGCGGTCCTGACTTCCATTCAAACGAGATCGAACCACAAACTTCAGTAAATCTTTAACCGCCGTTTCTTTGTCCAGTGATAACAACCCTTATCGCAGTCACATCGTGCTTATGTAACTGGAGCGCAAAGTACAAAAAATAAAAATACTTATTAATTTAGCTGAGTTCTCTGCATATGCTAGGCACATGACTGCTGTTCCCCTTTAGTTTCCTTTCTACAGTGACATATCAGCTGAACGATTCAACGTTCTGAAGCTCATAACAAGTATCAGGCTATACCGTCATATTCAGCAAATTAACAGCAATAAGTTACCAACACTGGTTTATGTACTGTATAGTTATAGAGAAAATAAACGAAAGGACAACCGTCCATAAGGAGGGATACGCATATCCCCCAACTATCATAGGATTAGGCGTATGCCATGTGTAATTAAATGTCTCTGACGTCAGCGGTGGCTTACGAACTGTTGTTATTGTGATTGAACTGATCGAGTGAGTAGGTTACGCTCGCAAGAATTGGGACAACGCGCGTTATTACGAAGCGATGCCAGAAATCAGCAAATGAATAATAAACGACCTGCGGCATTGGCGTACTGATTCGCTCGTTGTTTGCGCCGATCGATCGATCGACTCTGCTTGACAACCACCGCGCAGTTGCCGCAACCGCAACGGTATCAATCGCACGCTGCATCTTTCGTCGTCACCGATCGCTGCTTTTTTCTTCGAGCATTTTCGACAATAATCTATATATCGGCGACTGGCGAGCGAATAATCTGTTTGCCCGTGTGTTTTGTGGTCTGCGTGTCAAACGATGATTTTCAGACCGAAAAATTACTGCGCCGTTTCTTGCAAAGCAAACGTATAGGCCCCCAGTGGCGTACTTACTCGCTGGAGTGTTAAAGTTTCCGAGGATATTGACACAAGTTCTGTGAGATACAGTTAGAAGTATAGTCAAACGAAGGATAAAGAAAAAGGAAAGAAGATTTGGCAAGGCAAGGCTGAATAAGGACGAAAATAGTAACATATTTTAAAGTCTTTCTATGATTTTGACACTAACTGTTTGAAAGATAGGCCTATATAAAAGTACGATCAAACAGAGGGACAGGAAAAGAAAGAAGAAGCAACTCAAAGCACGGCTCGGCAAGGAAGAAAAAGCGAAGCAAACGCGTGCGTTTAGTGCGTTCTGCTCATATTCTCTGGAGTTGTAGAGTGTTCTGGTGATACTGACACAAATTCTGTGAGACGCATACTCAAACGAACGAACAGGAAAAGAAAGAAGAAGAAACAGACTGGGTGTTGAGGTGATGGAGAAGGACCTCGAGTCGCAGGTGGAGTCGCTGTTGAGCCGCCTGCTGACCGAGCAGCTGGTCTCTCCTGCCGGCAAGATGGCCCTGACGCGCTGGTTCATCGACCGACTGGAGACGGAGCGGCGCGGGTGGAAGGGTCGACTGCGTGACGCATCACGCGCCACCGACAGCGAACACCGGCTGGCACTCGCCTCACAGGTACGTACACTTAGGCCAAACGCTTCACCGCAGATTTCTAAACATTTATATAAACCTCAGCGGCAAAGGGCGCAAGCCACTTACATGCCGGTAAAATCAAGTACAGTGAACGTTAGACAATGAAACGAGGTAGAACAATTGCACGATATGGAGATAAAATGACAGTTATACAGTGAGAATGTAGAATTACAAATAGCACGTATTAGGACGCATAAGCAACGCTAAAAGCACTGATATTTCGTATATATCCTGAAGCTGATTTTATTTAACGAATTTTCAAATGTTGTCACTGAAGAAAAGGTCACCAGTACGTGGTGGTAAACTGTTCCAAACTATCACGACTGGTTCGCTAGAAAAGTTTGATGAATGAGCTCGCGAAATGGTGTTCTGAACGCATGCTTTCCAGTGGAGCTGTTCGCAGCGAACGAACTCAACTGAACAGTGAAGTGCAGTTCGCGAAGTCAACTTCGTGACACTGACGCGCGTGAACAATAACGCTTCGTGTAAGTTGTAACTGAAACAAGTGAACCGGTTAACAGTGCAATAAAAAAGGTATAACTATGTGCCTTCAGTGCTTTGACGCAGTTGGTTGGTCGCAGGGGCGTCTACGCCATATAAACGATGGAGCAAATGCACCATGAAAAAAATAGGGGGGAAAGGTTTTTGCAGGAATTTAGGGGGGAGTGCGTAAATTATTCAGATAATAGGCCTACACTGCATTGAGGTTAGCTCTTATGACTGTTGTCACCAGGTGTCAGATTTTAAGGCTAAAATGCACAAAATTCGATTTCGGCTGGGGCTCCGCCCCAGA
>Ga0126332_10000784_pt1 | contig 10919 bp, 7 predicted proteins | sample InaspJWI42metaG_FD_94482 | JGI IMG/M metagenome (GOLD analysis project Ga0126332, IMG submission 94482) | Marine gutless worms symbiont microbial communities from Oahu, Hawaii - Inanidrilus sp. 2 OAHU.JWI-42 metaG | ecosystem: Host-associated > Annelida > Digestive system > Unclassified | place...
CGTATGCAAGTCTGCACCTCGCTCCAGACAGATAACCACACCAGTACCCCACCACTCTGTTTTTTACAGGCCGGATGCCCTTCCTGCCGCCCAACCAACAGCGTCAAAGCACTGAAGGCACATGTATGTATGTATGTATAGTGGTAAAAAAGTAAGGCTAAAAAGTATGCTCAGAAGTATCTGTAAACAGTCCGGAAATCCGTGGAGTCAGTCCTGAAACAATAAAGGGCCTGACATTGATTGCTTCAGCAGTCGGTTAGTGGACCAGGAAAGGATGAAGCCTGGTTAGTGAATTCAGTTAATTGATGTCAAGTTCTCTTCAGTGCTCTGACGCCGTTGGCTGGATGACTGGATGAGGAATCTAGTCTATAAGAAAGTCCAATTGTCCTCCAAAGTTGTTCTTTTAGGAACCTGGTCCAACATGCGGTAACTCCAAAAAGGCCAGTTAAACAGAAATAGATTGTTTTGTTTTGTGGCCAATTTTCATTGGTCACCTTGGGTATGAACAGGACACCACTTGCATGAAGGTCTCCATAAAGCAAGTAGAAGCTTCACACCCATCGGACTCCTGTAACTGGATCACATCAAATTGTTTTAGTATTGCAGCAATAAGTGCTGGATTAAAACACAATTACAGTAAGATACACATTATACAATTACAGATATATAAAGCTACTGATACATCAGTATTAATAACAGAATTCTGATACACAGTATGGAATACGTGAATTGCGAAAACGTTCATATCTGGTTGAAAAAAAGGTTTATATTAGTTTCTTTAAAGCATTGTTTACAGCACTTAAGTGCAGTGATATTTGCTGTTATTGTGTGTAGTGTATACAGTGATGCCTTTTGTTTTGTAAGTAGTTGCATGTTGTCCTGTGCCCCGTGCGGGCTCCGGGGTGTAATGCGCCCTTGGTTCGATTTTTGATTTCGTTCCTGTATATATTGTTTGTTTGTTTATATCGTATGCATCCCTACTTATTCTTTTTTCTTCACTTTAGATAGATAGATAGATAGATAGATAGATAGATAGATAGATAGATAGATAGATAGATAGATAGATAGATAGATAGATAGATAAACTTATTTATATAGCGCCTATAAATTCAAAAGAGTCACTAAGCACAACTAACATTATCCTTACTTATGTCCTCCCTTACTTATCTTTTCATTTGAGAATAGACCCACTCCGTTTCCAGGCCGGATGTCGTAAAAGGTGACTAAACCTGAATTTTGTTTTTCTTGTATTTATTTTGTGTTGTAGTACATTTCTTTTGATTGGTGAATGCGTACTTTTGTTGGTTAGGCTTCGTTTTTTCCATACCAAGCCAAGAGATTGTCTTGGGAAACGTCTCCGAAAAAAATGACCTATTTTATGTCGAGTGGGACGTAAAACCACAACTCAGTCAGTCAACATGTTGTTGTGTAGGTGTGTTAATGGGTTCAATGACAGTGCATGACATACCTCTTCCTAGTCAACCTCCAAGTCAACTGATCGATCTCTCTCAGGTTCCATTGCCACCTGATGAACCGCCATTGCCGCCGTGTCTGCCATCAGCTCCTGCTGCTGCTGCTGCTGCCGACCTGGTGAGACTAGTTACAACTGCTTCATTATTACGCAATATTGCCACGCAGTGCAGTCTGTTGTTGCCGATGTTCTGTGGTCTGTGTCAATCCAATCCAAACTGGCCTGTGTATGCTGATGTCTTTGATCATCCACCTTTATGGCTTGCATCTCGACGGCCAATTATGCAGTGGAGAGAGGACTGGTCGTCTGCTTCTGTGATCAGCCACTCTATTGTTACCGATCCTACTATCCGACAGCCATTTTACGGTGTCCGCGATGAACCATTTCCGGACAGTTGAAGGCCCATGTTGTGCTAACTTGCACAAGTAGGGTCTCGCCGAATCACCTTCCTGTGTTTGTGGTCAGCGACTGACCATGAACCACATTGTCAACACTTGCCCAATTGCCCATTAACAAAATTTGAAGGCGGACTGAATCTACTCCACGAAGCAGATTATGATGCAGTCATATGGCTGGAATCTACAGCGACTGCAGCACTCGCGAGATAATGTTAATGTGATCTGTGTGTCTGTCTGTTGAACGCAACCATGATCCTGCAAAAATGGATAAACCGGTTGAGGTGCTGCTTGAGATATGTACTTAGGTGGGCCTCGGTAACCATGTATTAGGTGAGGCCCAGATCTCCTCAGTTGAAGGGTTAATTTTCAAGGCATCTGCAAAGTATATGTACTATCCAGCATGTGGTCAATATTCTCAGCCTTGTTCAGTAGGTGGCAGCAGCAATCTGGCCTTCTGCTGTCAGTACTGCAGCAAATTGTATCTATCTTGCTTCGACGATACAGCGGGGAAATAGTTGTGGATTGAAGACAGTGTTGGCAATTTTCTCACTAATATGAGGTTCTAGTGGCTGTTAGGGCAAGACTATGCAGGCAATAAAACTTTGCTCCAACAAAATCTTACAGTTATTAACTGGAGATGCCAGATAACAGATTCACATTCATAGTGGCCATAAATGTGTGTTGGTGATTTCTGTATGTTGTTTATATTAACTATATGTACAGGGTGTGCCAACGAAAAACAACCCCCTATAGAAACTTCTGTGGCAACACAGGATCTAAGTTTGTTGCAGAATGATACGATTGCCTTATCAATGAACTCCCGGCAGGCAAATCGCTCCATGTCATCAACAAAGCAATTGTCAGCTTGGCAAATTTGGGCAGCTTTGGCGTGTATCTCGATAGCATCACAGCATTGTACCCCATCCATGATAATCCATTGGATTTAGATTAGATATACCGGCAGCAAATTTGGTGGCCATTCGTCTTTTCCAATTAAATCAGGACATGATACTTACTTGTTCACTTAGAAAAATGTACTTTTAAGCTCAGATTGTTGTAATTTTTAGATCAAACCCAATATTGTAACTAAATTTTCTGCATGGCCTGAATCGTCCTCTGTAAAATGTGTAAATTTAGTTTAGAAAGCCTACAATCATGGAGATACAGAATTTTTCCAAGGAGTTATTTTTTATTTGTGCACCATGTATATTTTAAGAATGTGTAACCAAGCATCAAGCCAACAACTTGACACACATAAATTTAGATTTTTAGATTTTCATTCCTTTTAAATATGTAATGGCTTTTAGTGTTGGAGCACTTGTTTATTATCACTGCTGAAGTATTGAGTGATTGTCAGTTTTAATAACAAGTAGTGGGTGTACTAATTGAATTGTGATAAAAATAGGATCAGTACACTGCCATATAGATATGTGGTGAGTGACTGATTGATGAAGAAAGTGGGTTGGTTTTGCAGGCGCCCACTTTGGAAGCTGATCAGTCTGCAGGTCATGATGTTCCAAATTCTGCATCATCTGAGCCAAACACTGATGTAGTGACAGGCTTGCCAGCAGAAACAGAAACTATAAGCAATGAGCAGGCAGATGTAGCAGTTTCAGCTGCTAACACAGTAGCACAGTTGCCTGGCGATGAAAAAGAAGAAAAAGAACTAGTTCGGTCAACAGATTCTCCAATACTGGAGCCATTGTTTTCGTCCGAAGGCACCGTATCGAAACTGGAGGTGAAGAGCAATCTGAGCAGCATGTTTAAGAGCTTGTCGGCCAAGATAATGATGAAACGCGGGCGTCCAAGCCGGTTTTCCGACATTGCTTCCATGGTCGGTGTTAGTTCCGAGTCAGTTGCTGTGTCAGAGAGCTCACAAGTACTGATCAGGACAGATGCTGGCTCTGGCTGTGGCTCAGCAGCGGAAAACCTACCGGTGGCTGTCGGCAATGAGAGCGAGACTTTGACATTTGGCACGCAGAACTATCATAGTCAGGAGATGACTGGTATATCGTTGTCAAGTATGCCAATATGCCCGCCACCTCTGCCACCTGGTCTCATCACTGCTGCTCAGAATAACAGCATCGCTGCAATGACACACACTGTTCCCGCAGTCATGCCCACTTTGCCAGGTTGGTGACTATCTATTTGTGGCCTTCTGCATATGCAGATACTTTTAGCTGAACGTCACTATTGTTTGTTTGTTTGTGTATTCATGTATATGTACATTAGATGGGTACGGGCATCAGAGAACTCGCATAAAGGGGCTGGCATTCCTTCAAGCAGTGGCGGCACCAGGCCGTCAAGACCGGCAAGCTTGCAAGTGCAAGGCAGGTCAGCCTGGTCAGTGGTCGTTCAGTGTACACAATGGATGATCACAGCAGATTCTCCAAACTAGCAGATAACATCATACAAGTGTTTTAATTATGATAGCAGATTGTTGGTAGACCTGCCAGTAATCGTTTAAGCTGTTTTTAAATTTTGGCTGTTTAGTTTTATGGATTTCCTAGTCTTTAGTCCTTTGACACTCTTGGTTTGGCATCAGGAAGAGCTTCCGCCTCATTTAAAGCCAGACTGGTTCTTTCTGGTACCGGCTTACCCAGGTTGTCCTGGAAAAGAGGCCGTTAAGTTAGTAATAATAGTAATTTTATGAATTTCTGGGCGTACTCACTGGCTCAACCTTGGCGACAGCCAGGGCATAAGCTTTTCGGCAAGGTCATTTGACCTGGTGCGCCCTGGTGTAGAGCTGCCATTGCATCCTAGAGTCAGTGGTGGATATAGCAAGAATGAGATGTTGACTCCCTCATGCTAACAGTGCACTTAGTATCCTGTCTCCGCATCTCCTCAAGTAAGCAGAAGATAGTCAGAGCCACACCTAACAATGACACTGATAATACAAAGCAAATTTTCCCTTATAAAAATTTATGCATCGTTGTCATTAGGCCACATTGCATATATGTGTCATATTTCTACACCCGTCGCACATTCTGTGATCTGCCTGTCTGTCTTGTTTGTGTTGGGCACATTTGTGAGCCCGGCAAAAATGGCTGAACTGGCTAAGATGCTGTTTGGGGGTGGACAGATTCATGTTGGCTCAAAGAACCCTATATTAGATGAGGTCACAGGTGCCACTTAGTGAATACGATTGACCAGTCTGTGCATGGCAGCAATGCGGCCTTATATCAGCTTTGACTAACTTGTTATTGTTGTTGTGGTTGTGTTTTTGTTGTTATGCTGGGTTTTTCGTAACACCTCAAAATGGACAAATTGTAATAATTGATGGAACCAACAGCGTCAAAGCCATAACAGATATGTACGCTGTTGAGTTAACTAGCTGCTCTGTGCAATGTCTTTGTTCTAGTTATTCCCGAAGCTGGAGTGATCGCTACATCACCTGCGGTGTCTCGCGGTGCTGGTACATTCGGCATGCCATGTGATACAGCATTGCCGCCAAAGTCACAGTTAATCTATCAGTCGGGACCTCAGCTACGGCCGATTCCTAAAGACGGTGATGCTGAAACTGGACAGCACATGCGAACCGATCTCGGCTACAGGTCCGTCGCCAGCGAGATGTGTCCTCAGCCGGTATCGTGGATGAACCAGGGTAGCTGTGTACCGTTGGCATCTGCCCAGAACATGTTCGACGAGATGCCACTGGAACGAATGCCGTTCGCGGACTTTTCATCTTTACCGCGGCACGGTACGTTTCCGGGGTTAATGCCGAATGTTTCAGTGCAGTCTGGTTTTCTGGGCAGTTCGGTTGAAGGAGGTTCGGGGATCTTGACTGGTGTGCAGCAGCCTGCATTTCTTGGTCTTCCATGCAACGTGCCAACGACCATGGCAGCTCCATCATGTCATCCGCAGTTGCAGGCACCACCGCAGCATGACGCCTATTTGTGTGACACAGAGGAACTTGCATTGGGCATGCAGCCATCAGTTGTGCCGGCTCCTACCTCGCTGCCAACACAGCAAGCAATATTTCGGCCTCCTATGCATCCCACTCAGACGCCATCAATGGGTTTGAACCCACCGCCGCTGCGGGATGACCCAGCTTGTATTGGATCGTTACAGTTGCCCGCAGATCTACAGCCAGTGAGGCTACTGCTCCCGCCACCTACCATGCCTCCACGACCACCACCTTTGTTGATGACTTCAGGTCAGCCTTCCAACTTGTCGATTGCTGTAGCTCCGCCACTGGCAGTTGGCCAGGAAACCCCATCCACAGAACTGCGGCCAATGCCTGTGTTTCCAGCACCAGCCCAGTTTATGATGGAGCGTCCACAGCTGTCCGTGCATATGCATGAAGTCCCGCGACCAGGTCTCATGACCGAAGAGTCTCCTGTAAAGCTGCAGTCATCGTCAATGATTGGACTCATGCCACCGTTTCAGTCTGATGTGTCTGTTCACAGCAGACTGGATCTGAATGTGGTTCTACAAGATAGGCCGCCGGTAATGGGTCGGATGCCATCTCTTGGTCCAGTAGGAGAGGTGCCAGGCAGGCAGCAGAATGCAATTTTAGACTCAGCACCTGCTGGGATGATTAGGCCGCCGCGTCTGATGCCAAATTTCCCTCAGCCGCTCATGGACATACTGTGTCGTCCCATCGGACAGCTGCTGTCAGCACCAGAACTTGTACCGGAGATGCCTGAAGTTTGTGAGCGACAGAAAGATGCCGATTTGAGACTCCCCGACACGTCTGATCAGTATCCCGGAGGCGGCATTTTGCCAGACCAACCCAGCGAGATGCCGCACGAGTCCGACAGACGTTTCGGTGTGCCGGCCAAGCCGCTGATGGCTCCAGGGCAAATGCTTGAGGCACTGCAGCGACTTCCAGCACCAGAGACACAACTCCTGCCCGGCCCGCCATCTCACGATCTGAGCCCCATGCGAGCGCCGGAACTGGGACCACCAGAGTTTGGTGGAGTTCCGCACATGACTTTGCCGGTATTGGAGCATAATGATCTTCCGACAGATGGACATCTGGAACAGCGTAGTTCTTCATTCTTCAGCAGTACTTTCAGCTCAAGGTTGCCCGCTCCAGCGGTGGTCATGGCATCCACTGAGGTTATTGGTTCAAGGTTGCCTGAAGACCAATTTCCGTCAGAGTTCCGGCACCACAACTTTGACAATTGGCAAGAAAGTGATTTGTCGTTGGAGCAGCGTGGTGGTAACGCATCGATGGATAGAGTTGGGCCTTTTAGTCACATTGCCTCCGTGTCAGGCAATCTCTCTTCCACCCAGCCGTCATTTGAACATACACGTGTGCCGTCTTTGCTGGATACGAAACTTTTGCAGCTGAGCCAGTCTAGCCACTTGGATCAGAGTCCTGGTCCGAGATGGTGGAAAGATCTGAAAGCCACTATGCGACAGCGTACAGACTGGCACCGGCGACGGACATTTCACCGTTTTAATGATACTGACGAAGACTTTGCTTCTTCTTATGAGCCACCCAGCAAACTGTTGAGGTCAGATGGCAGTATAGCTGCCGAGACGGAGGATGTGGCACCAGAATCCGCCAGTGAATGTGATAGGGGCGGTAACGATGACACAGTTACTGTTTCATCAACTATTGATGCAGCGCCAACAGCAGTAACTGAACCCAGTTCTTCATGCTCATCAACTGAATTATCATGAATTCATTAAGCAGTTTCTGGCAGTTGTATGCATACAATGAGTTCATATTCGGTCACTGGTGTGTTAATTACATAATCACTGACTAATTGGTCTACACTGTAATGATTGTGCTCCTGCTGTTTGTCTGTTGTAGTTCGTCAGTTGTCATATGCTAAGTGTTACAAGGTGACCGTGTAAATATGCATGCAAAGTCTAATTCGCAATGTATGTGGCTTTGTTGCTGTGTCATTTTGAGTATTCATAGTTGCTGATGTGGTATGCAAGTAGTTGCCATCAGCATGGACATGTGGATAGTAAAACTCTGCTGTTGCAAAATCCTCCAGTTCTTAACTGGTAATGCCAACTAACAGAGGTTTACCTGTATAATGGCCATAAATGGTAATGTGTCTGCTATAGTTGCTGGTTTGTGCAACTTTTCTCCAAAGATTCTGTTCCAGAACAGGTTGAGGAAGAAAATGAGAAACCTCGCTGCCTCTGGTTCACCTGAATAATGGGCGTTATGATGTAGGTATTGGTGGAGGAGGTAGTAACTCGCTTGCTATTGGCAAACAAATCGTCTTGCTTCTTCTTGAGATGACTGTGTATCACGGTATATAATAAGTGCCATGTGCTGATTCCGTTTTGAAAAAAATATCATCCATGATCAAGGGTTTGGGGGGGCTAAGCCTCCCTGCAAACTTCGCCTATGCACTAGAGCTTTCTTGCCACAAATAGTCATTGAGTGACGAGTGCAGTGCGTGTAATTTAGTCATATTTGAATTCCTCGGTTTGATGTAGGTTTTAACTTAAATTTTAACCTCTGTGCATCGTCGTTTAAGACTTGAGGAGGGTGTGTGTGGTCTCTGCGGGCATTGGTTCCAGTTTCCATGGAAACCGTTGCAGTTGGAAGATTTTTACAGCCTCATATCCTTTTCCAGCTAATTGACGGGGCACCCCATACTGTTTGTCATTTGTATTGTTTGTGAATTATTATTTATCGTTTATGTTGATTTTATCATATTTCATGTTTAAGTATTCAAATGTCTTCATATACGGTCGATTGTATAATACTTCTTGTAATTTTATTAGACTTTCCCTGTAATAATTTATTCCGGGAGAACATGTAAAAAGTAGCGCATATGCAACAGATCTACAATAGGCCTATCTGTGTAGACTGGATGCTGCAGGTACATGTCATGTTTTGTTGCATAGAAGTCGTTCACATTTTCGTTGTCATCGTGGTTGTTGCCGGTAACTTTCAGTATAGGTTTTCTGCACATCATTTTGTTCTTTCTCGCGAAGTGATAAATTCTCACCGTTATTGGTATTACCTGGACCGAAGAATGGCTGTTAAATGTTACGTATGTTGTGGATTATTTATTTAATAAGCAAACAGTCACGTCGCAGTTGGTATTGTGAGTTAGAAGATTGATGTTATGTTTGCGATTAAACAAATGCGAAAGTATTTTATGCTCATTTAGCGCGCCCGGCAAGCGTTGCTGTAGGCCTATGCTTTGCTGCTGTTTCTTATCTTTTTAACGATCAGCTTGGAGACTAATTATCTCAGGATGTCGTGTATTTTCTGTATTTTCACCAAATTTTCAGGACTGGTCGACATGGAGGAAAGATGTCACATTTACAACAAGACAGTCATAGACCCCAGACTCCGCCCGTGTTGCCACCTGCGGTTACTTAAAGCACACGTCATTTTCACTATATAGACAGGGACATGATGTCTTAAATATTCAACACGCCCACTGCGGCCTAGTAGGCTCTGAGTGCAGGAAGTAGTCCCGAGCGTCCGCTGCCTGCAGCGGGTATTCCTATGCGCCAAGCCTAAGGCTACGTACGTGTGAGCCAGTCACTGCCTCAGCCTGGCGGCGAAGTCGAGCAGCCAATTAGCTTATGTGCAAATATTAGGTCCCCAACGTCGTCCTCAAAACTGGAAATACGTAACGTATCACTACGCAGTCAGAGGAGGACCGAGCCATGGCGATAAGTAACATGCACAAAAATGTGGTGAAGATCGGACGTGTAGTTCCGGAGATATGATCGTGGACAGACAAACACACGAGACGGACCCGTCCATGATCATCACAGTACTCCGCGCTCCCTATCGGAGGCGGAGTAGTGAACTGCGTATTTGTTGTCACGACACACGAGGAAAAGACGGCGTGAAAACTTATCGACATGTTTATTTACAACGCAGTAATAAATTATGCAGCGGCTATCAAAATCGTAATACCAGCCGATGACAACGACGTCAGTGGTTTTTCTGTACTTCTGGTGTGGGATGAGTTCATATAGACCAGGCTGGCCGCGACTCCATCCTTCTTTTCCCCTTGCCCAGCTTCTGTGGATTTCACCTTTTGCACAATCCTGTTTTCAGAGTGGGAAACGGAAATACCCAGAATGAGAGATATCCCACCATCATCTAAAAGTAAAAAAGTGAAGTTTGCTATACCCTTCAAGGAGTCTAGGCAGGGTGCTTACCTCCCTTCCTCGGGCCTTGACCCCCTATCCAGCCACATGGCATTACACACTGCCGTTTGAGCGGTACAAAATGATACTGCTTGGTGACAGAGGCACACGTATGTGAACAACTTGGTTCTAAGGTTGTAACGTGAAGGTGGAACGGGAATCGAAAATGCGACCAGTGGTTCGGGAGTTTGACTCTCGACTGAAAGGTTGCACGCATCAATACACGGTGGCGAATCCATGCGGGGGCGATCGCCCCGCCCCCAAGAGAGCCAAAAATGTTTAGGAACTTAAGTGAAAATAATTCCAGCGACGGGGTCTGTGCACCCACCGGGTGAGCAGGGGGCAGAGTCCCCGCTGAGGGTTTGGGGGCGAAGTCCCCCAAAAGCTGCGGTATTAATGCATTCTGTGTAATGTCAAAAGCGTTTTCATGAATACAAAAATGTGAAAATTAGCTTTCTGTCGCTCCCCTAGCACGAACTTCTGGATCCGCCACTGTCAGTGCAGCGCAGCGGGACGTAAAAAAATCGCTGTAGAGGAGTTTACGGATTACGACTCCGTAGTAGTGTTTTCTGCCGTCGGGTACATGCGATTAGAGCAAAATTTTTCGTCATTTAACATTGACACATGTTTAGTGGGCCGAAACGCGATTTCGAAAAACGCGAATAACGTCGTCGTTTCTAGTCCTAGGGTCGTCATGCTTTCACATAATATAGAACTTTTCCTCAGCTTTCCGCTCATATGGTCACGTGACCACGCCCACTTCCGGTTTGACCGCTAGGGGGCGCCAAAGGTTTTTTCTTTGAACTCGATTTTCTCGGCAACCCTTCGAGGTATCTCCGAAATTTTTTCAGGGGCGTCTGCCCCCCGACGGGTCCTACTTAAGTCCCGGGGATCATGGGGGTAGGGGGTCAGATTTGGGGGCCAGGCCCCCCAAAGTGAAAATTTTTGTTTTTTCA
>Ga0126332_10000785_pt1 | contig 10907 bp, 6 predicted proteins | sample InaspJWI42metaG_FD_94482 | JGI IMG/M metagenome (GOLD analysis project Ga0126332, IMG submission 94482) | Marine gutless worms symbiont microbial communities from Oahu, Hawaii - Inanidrilus sp. 2 OAHU.JWI-42 metaG | ecosystem: Host-associated > Annelida > Digestive system > Unclassified | place...
CACATCCGCGGAGGTGCGAAGTGTGATGTCTAAGATTGTTTTGATATATACTATTGATGTAAAGAATTGACGTTATAGCTATTTTCTCGTTGTTATACTTATCGCGACGAAAACCTTTTCGCATTTTTGTAGGCATATACAGTAAATAATGCACTGTTTAACGTTTTCGCTAAGTCATAAAGTTAAAGTCTCGAGAGTCTGTATATGCGACTTTGTAACAGATATTTGAACAAATAGTAACTTACGCGAGATTTGGTATTAATTTGAACTGGAGCATTTAATAACTTTTTTATGCAGAAAGTAGAATCGAAGCAATTTTTTTCCATGGAAAAACATTTGGTGCAGAACTGTCAAAGTACGATTATTGGAATTTAAAAATACAGCAAACAAAGAGAATCACAGCGGCACAGCCTGGTGTGTCATTATTGTTATTTTATTATAACTTTTATTATCGAGTTTCCTTTTTTTCTTACTTTCCCTTTCGCTCTTTCTCGATTCTGTACAAATCCATCTGTCAGCTTCGTGGCTGTACGCTTCAGCTCAGCCTCAGCTATTATCAATCTTTTGTCTTTTATATTTTTGCAATAAAGGTGACGATCCTTTCAGCATCAAGAGCAGAACAGCATATCTAGAGCAAGTAATGCACCGTTGATATTATCTGGAAAATGCACTTACTTATGAGAAGTTGACCCAATTACAGCCACTGCATGTCAGCGTCTGCAGCTGTAGCTTTGACTAATGCTACTGTTCTGATATAAGTTTTTGAACATTATCGGGGCTACCTTGTAATGCCGTCCGAATATCTAACGTGAAATAAAATAAGTGTGTCTTTAGCATTTATTTTATTTTTTATTTTATTTCATGTGCGGACGGCATAAACAGTGGACTGTAAGATCACACTTCTGTCAAATCGACAGAACGTCGGGTGAAACTGCATGATTCGCTCTACCAAATATATTTTGGCTATTGTTCCACAATGTGGATTATGTTAGCACCACACAGCTAAGAATATTAACGTACACGGCGATTGTGCAATGCATCCATAATGCGTTGCAGCAGTGATGTATGAGTGCACATGCATACACGGTATTGTTGGAAGTCAATAGCCGCGGGTACTGAGTGACTGACTATCTTGTGGCAATATAGCCACGTGGCTGCCACGTCAGAGTAGGATGGTGCAAGATAGCACTGGCACCGCTACCAATGCAAACAGTGATGCAGATATGTAAAATCTGCCTCCGGGCAAACAGATATCGCTCATATCTAGATTGCACGTACTAGTTAATTTGTCTTCCTAAAGCATAGAATTATTCCATCGCACTTCCTATTTATCTACTGCAACATGTGTGTGTAAATCTTTAAAATAGAAATTGCTTTTCAAACTCACCGATTGTACCTAATTTGCATCGAGCGGATAGGCTACATAACAGATTATCCGCTCTCAGAATCAAAACTAGAAAATTCGTAGCAAGGCAGAGCCCGTCCGGCCTTATGGTAAACTGGCCAACCAGTCGCAGCACTAAGTAACCTCTGAACACTTCATAGGCCTACCTATCAACCTTTACCTTGGGAATACAAACTAACGCAAAGAAACAGAAGCTAAACGTATAGCCGGCTCGGCATTACCACAGGCAAGCCAGGCTTCTGAACAAGATAGTGAACTTATATGAATAATTCTGTGTATACTTTATGCATTGGCAGTATTCGTATAGTTAGTGCATCAATTGTAGCTAGTAGGCTAATAAGTATTTTCGATGAAAAAGGTTTAAATTTTGCATTCCGATATCTTTGATGCACAGAATAGCAAAACTGTTGGAATGTCTTCTTTATCATTCAGTTTTTATGTATTATTGTAACTCAGTAGGGCCTTAAAACATCTGGATGCTGTTTTCGTGGTGGCTACGGCCGGCTGAAAATAGTTCAGAGTAGACATGAAGCAGAGCATTTTTGCAAAAAAATTAACAGTACTTTCACATCACTCGTGCTAAGAAATAATGCGATTATCAAACTCATTCAGTCATGCATCGTCGGTGAATAACTAGGTTTCAGAGACAATGCTTGCCAGTGAATGATGATTAACAGCGCGCTACTGGCGGTGATATAAACCACGGCTTCCCTGCTGCTGCTGCTGCTGCTGCTGCTGCTATATACATCTAAGGCTGGACGGCAGGTGCCATGTGTATACATGTATAAACACCTGTACGATGTATCCTTCATCAGCAAGGCGCCGGTGGGTGAAAAGGGGGAGACATGGCGGGCAGGTGAGGCTGGAGCTGAAAGCACTGACACCTGTTTCTCATCTGTGTTCTCGGCATGCAGTCGGCGCTTTGCACACTGTATCCACACACGCCGTAGACGAACCCCACAGTCATCAGCCGGCCTCTAGGTCATATCCGTTTACAAAAGCTAACTCAGAAGGAATTCAAAATTTATCTTACGCCTGTGTAGTTCATTAGTACGAATAATTCGTGCAACAAGCATGTCTGTCTGTCTGTTTGTCCGCAAGCGTATCTCAAAAACCAGACGTCCAAACGTTTCGAAATTTTTACTGCATGCATGTTGCTTGCGGCCGTGGCTCGGTCCTCCTCTGGCAGCGTTGCGATGCGTTGTGCTAGCAAATTTACGAATTTACGAAGTTTACGCATTTCTGATTTTGTTGATGACATCATGTTTGCCTACATTCTTTTGTTTATTTGTTTGTTTGTTAGCAGTATAACTCAACAACGTATCGGTGGTTTTCATAACATTTGATGAATAGGTATATTATAAATGACATTATAAATGAGTTGACTTAATCTTGGATTTAATCTCGAACATATTCACACTTAATGCGATGTAAGTGGCCGTTTGGTCCTTTTGCTTTTAATAAATTGATCGATCGATCGATTGATTGATTGATTGATTGATTGATTGATTGATTTACCAATCGGTCGACAGTGCGTAATGATGCTAGTTGGATTTACAAAATGTCCAATGAAACTGCTGCTTCTGCTTTCATTTTTTTGCAGTGCGTAACAACAATGTCGATTACAATCTGGCTAGGCGGGGGTGTGCCCTCCGCCGAGTGCCATTTAGTTTGCTCAGCAGCAGCAGCAGCAGCAGCAGTGCAGTATTGTTGACGCGTTGTCGAACCATTATCGCGATTACAGTCGGTCGCGTGTCACCGACAGCTGCCGGTTGGTCCTGCGAGGAAAGGCAACGACCGGACGGGTCGATCATTCACGAGACTTTCTCATTCTTATCTCGCTGCATCATTACCGGCTTTCAGCTCATGCACATGCTGCTGCCGTCAATGTCGCAAAGCAGTTGCTATAATGAGAGCCGACGGGAAAGCTGCGACTTTGTAATGATAGATCACTGCAGGTGAATCATTGCCTTTGCCATCGTACTAGAGATCCAGTGCAGTTAATGATAATATGCAAGTGTCAGCCATTGTGCGCACATTGACGGGATCAACTGGTCAGCGATAACAACATGCCAATTCGATGTTTCGAAGTTTTGTTACTAACTTCACGCACGTAGCCGATCAGTCGAAATCGACAATGTGATAGAATTCACTGACGACTTGGGGAACGCATCTGAGCATCTCACTGTCGTTTGGATCACCACGTAGTATACAGTGTCTTTTCACGTCGAGTGGCTGCGTGTATTGAATAACTGACAGAAGTACATTTCAGTCGATTTGCAAACATTTTAGAGTGAGGCACACAGTTCTGTGAAAAGTCAGCGTGCGTGCAGGCCTGCTACATACATAAGTTTCCTGGGAAACATTCTACACTCACAGCAGCGGCGCCTTTCGGTCGATTTCGTCTCTCGACTTCGTTCCTTCCTTCACTGCCTGCCACTCACACTAACGAAATTGTGTGCAAAGCGATGGTTATATTCAGTTTGCTTCGTCTGTCGGTCTATAACGACCAGTCCACTCGCAGTCCTGGATTTACAGATGTGGGTACTGTTCGATACATGTTTGGTACGGTCCCTGGCCTTCTTTTTACCCGCGCGACGCTATGCTAGCGCGGCTACTAGCTATTATGGCCTTGTGTCTGTATGTCTGTGTCTGTGCCTGTCTGTCACAAGTGGGAATTCTAGCGAAACGGCCGAACAAGTCGAGCTGGTTTTTGGCATGAGGGCTTTCAACGACCTATCTTACATTGTGTTGTAAGGAAATTCGGGTATCTCCAAAAATAAGGGTACTTCCCTCTGGAACTTTGCCCCGTACTCTGGACTGAATTTCGCCGCGATAGGTTGATTGTTGAAATGTGTCGTCAACTTAGCTCGACAAAGGTGAACGCTCAGAGCGTGATAAACTGGACCATCTTCGGTCAACTAAGTTGACATTACCTCCGAGCTTCGACGTTCGACCGCTAGTTTATCACAGTGATTGTCAAGCTCTGTCTACAGCACGATTCCGTCGCGCGGGTTTATAAGCGGCAGCTGATACTTGTTTATTTCTGCTGTATAGGGATGCCCTGTTAAAGAGGTCGCACAAAATATTGTGGGAACCGGTCGCCTAAATTTGCATCGCGCCCCTTTCGGCCGAACAATCTGATTATCGAGAAAAGATAGATGAACAACTTTCATTTTAAAACTCTAAGGGGTAGCTAACATATTAGTAAAAGTTGCAAGGGTCTACTTTTTGATGGGTGTGCCTACTAACTAATGCATCGGCCTATCGGCCGCTATCGGCGTTCAAAACATGGAAGTCAATGGCGTCCTAGTAGCCTATACGCCGCTGCGATAAGTACGTCATTGCTTTTGCACAAACAATGCGAAGTCCGCATATAACATGCCGTGATTAAGGATGTCAGTGATTTCCTCTGCTTTGAACGCCGATAGCGGCCGATAAGCCGATAGGCCGATGTATTTATTAGTCACACTGTTTTTGGTGTTCTGTTCTTTTCTTCCTTTTTCTATTCTTTTTTTGTTATTCTGTTCTTTCCTATTCCGTTCTTATGGAAGTCTTCTGAAGTTACAGGACGGCGGCTAGACGCTAAACTAGAACGAGCATAGAGAATGCACAGTCTGTCACTGCTGCTGCTGCTGCTGCTGTCGGTTCGTGAGCAGTCTATCTTGTTTATTGCGGTTTCCGGCTTGGCAGGCGAATAATCGATGAGTTTCGCGGCTGGAGCGTGCGCAGTCGGATGAACAAAGACCGCGCGCGCTCGGCCGACTCTGTCGACTATTGTACATCGCTGCCGGCCGCATTACAGTGCAACCGCTAGTGTTTCCGGTCACGTGACCAGCCACGCCCGGCCATCTTTGATGAAGTCGATGCATGGAAGGCGCATCTCGTTCTGTGCGTTTTATGGCCGACATTGATAGTAAAACAAACGTCTCGGCCCTCGCACAGACGGGCCGAAAATCTACGCTGGCAGCGTCGGTGCTCCCCCTGGTGAATCGGTAAAAAGTTAAAACGGTTAAAACGTGTGAATTTATTTTTTACTCTAATAATTATCGAGGCTGCCGCAGACAGCAGACTTCACACCGCTGCAGTGCTCTGGTGAGTCACGTTGAGCATACGCCCTATCGTATGAGATTGTGCATTATGCTGACTAGTGATATATGTGGGCTGGCTGCCCCATTATGTGAAAGTATGACGCCATCCACGAAACTGGAAGTAGATAACGCATAGTGTCGTCGTCAGGGCAGGACCGCGCCGCGGCCAGAGGCAACATGCGTCGAACGTTTGGTGAAGATTGGTCGTGTAGTTTCTGAGATACGCGAGCTGACAGACACACGGATTACAGACATGCTGATCGCAATAATCCCACTCATACCGCGGGCGGAGTAGTAAAAAGGTCGTCAGTAGCTGCTCGTTGTCAAGGACAAAGTCGTGTTCACATGCGAAACGAAATGACGCTACAAATGAAGATCCACTTACAGGGTAGAATACCGGCACAGTAACAGGTAAAGTGTCTCATACCCCCATGAGGAGTGTAGGCGGGGTGCTCATCTCCCTTACTTAGGCCGTGAGCCAGTAGGTGGATAAGCCACTGAAGTCTGTGACGACTGACCTACGGTTACTTTCCTGGCCGCAGGACCTCACCGCCCCTTGACCAGTACCACGAAGTCCAGATGATACTGCTTGGTGACAGACGCACAAAAAGTAAGTATAAAATATACGGATATAGCAGTTCTCAGTCTACAGGGAACTCACATGCCATATAGGATCACACAGTGTTACCTGCCACCCGACAGAGGTGACATTCCCGCCCTTACTCGAGCCGAAGCTGGTAGTCGATTTAGCAATCCCGGAGGGATGCAAGGCAGGGCCGGATTTAGCTGGTTAGAGGCCTAAGGTTCAGCTGAATAAAAGTTGGGCCTAACTAAAACAATGCTCAACAATGTGCGACAACTAAGTCATAGTCTCGTAGGCATCTGTCATTAGCAAGAAATAAAATATGAACGGTCTGGTGGGATCCCTCTATTGGTGGGAGGCCTGGGGTCCGGGCCCCCTGCCCCCCCTCAAATCCGGCCCTGATGCAAGGCTGAGTTGACCTAGTCAGCTTGTTACGTACCGAGATTGTATACCTGTCCGAAGACGGTCACCCATCCAAGTACTAACCGGGCCTGACGTGCGTTAACTTCGTTCATGCGACGAACTCGGCGAACCACAACGCCACGCCGCCAACCACGTGTGCGATCGAACAACTTGCCCAAGGTTGTTACCAGAAAGTACAGTGGCTAAGAGTCGAACTGGAGACCTTTTGAGTCGCAAGTCCAACGCACTTAACCGTTACGCCAGCAAGCCATGGTACAGTAAATAAACGAGGTAGCCCATACTCGATTATCGAGCGTAAGGTTCCGGAGCTGATCCCGGTTGCTGGCAGTCAGTCTGCAGGTAACGTGAGTCATAAACCCGGCGGTAGGCTGCCATTACTTTCCGCCAGGCCTGCACTTAACCCCGCAACCCTCAAGATGGCTGCTACCAATTTTGCTGCTTGGTGAACAGAGGTACGATGGGTGTGAGCAGTTTGCCTAAGACTGTTACCCGACAGCGTCACAACTGCGATTTGAACCCGGGCCCTTCTGCGTCTGAGTCCAACACGCTAACCACTCGGCTACCGAGCCACCCTTACAGATATGGTACAGTACTAGAAAGAAATTAGGAGCGAAGTGATACAGCCGAGTGCATGTGAGCGTCAGCGGCGATGGTGAAATCTCATTAGATCGCTTGTCAGGAGATGTCGGCGGCATGCCAATAGCACCAGCTGAGACGCGAACCACGCGCATAGCCGACTTTGTTAAGCCTCGTTCATCGCATGAACTTCAGTTCGCGAAATATGCGACCTAATTCGCTGCGTCTGCAGCCAATGAAGTAGGCCGCGCCGGACTGTGCGCGTGACCAATTAACGCTTGGTTTAACTGGGTCGACTTGCTCGGTCAGTTCATTACTCCTCCGCCGATAGCGGAGCGAAGTATTATGATGAGCGTGTCTGTCTGCGTGTGTTTGTCTGTCCGTGATCATATCTTCGGAACTACACGTCCAATCTTCACCAATTTTTGTGCATGTTACCTATGGCCGTGGCTCGGTCCTCCTCTGGTGGCGTAATGATACGTTATGTACTTCCTGTTGTGTGCATGGCGTCATGTTTGCTCATAAGCAAGGTTGCTCGACGTATCCACCCACCTGAAGCGCAGCGCACACGCAGCCTTGGGCATGGCTATAAACTGTGCACAGTAATACTAGTAGCAGGCCAACGGACGCACCGGACTACTTTTCTGCCGCTTAAAGTAACTTTCCAGGTGACAACATCGGGGGCGGAGTCTGCGGCCTATTACTGCACGTTGTCTGTGCAAATGAAATTATGGTTTAGGGTTAGGGTTTGGTTGCCGCAGTGGCATATTGGCCGCTAGTTTTAAAGATATCATTGACTTCGATAGGCCGATACGCCGATGCATTCATTAGTTAGCTACAACCGTCTAACTGGGTCGACTTGTTTAGTTTAGTTCAGTTCAGTTCGTGTGCTGTGAACGAGGCTTTACAGGGCACCTCCACTCCACACTTCCAGCAGCATACCTCATGTAGTAACATCGCCGTTGGGACGCGGCATGATCGGATCTGGTTGCGGCTGCTGCGGCTCTGTGCTGGCACCCGCGTCTGTCCGAGTATAATTCATTCGCTCACATCCATCGCCGACGGCGACGACGACCGTCTAGCTCCAACTCTCGTCGTGCAAGCTACCTATCATGTAATGAAGTGGGATACGTTTTGACTCGGTTTTGAGGATTTTGTCCGAGAAATCATTTGAGGAGGAGTGAAACGGGGAGGGGTAATGTGCTAGCGAGGCGAAGTGCCGAACGTGTTGAGAGCGAGACATCAAAGATTATATGACCGGACTTGCCGATGTAGCATAATTGTATACATCGTCTGTGGAATCAACTCCCTGTTTCTCTCTGTGAACTTCATTCCAGCCTCTCTATCGTTGACTAACCTTTTCCTGCTTTTCATGCGCCTATCACATTGTTTTGCTTGACAGTCTCTACGTCCTACCACCCAAGCCGCATCGTTTGAGTTACGTCGACTTTAGTTTTAGTTTTTTTTATTTATTGCTTCGTCGGTCGTCCTTGGTAGGGACAGAGTAGAGGAGGAGACTAGGAGCAGAGTATTGTAATGAGTGTCGTGTATTTGCGTGTCTGTCTGCGAGCATATCTCAAGAACTACACGTCCGAGCTTTACCAAATATTTTGTGCATGTTAGGCATGGCCGTGGCCCGGTCTTCCTATGTAAGCCTAGGCGTTGCGATATGTTATGTATTTCCGGTTTTATGAACAGCACCACGTTTGCACACAGTAGCCAAAAAGTGCATACTTAAAGTGCCTCGTCAGGGAAGCATGGATTTGACACCGCAACGAATACATAAACCGACTCACCAGCGGGCAGCACCAGACTGGTGGCGGACTCTCATATCTACAACCGTCTTGTCTTTTTCTATTGTCGGTTCCATGTGGTAGGGTAGATTAAGCTGGTTATCCGTCAGCTTTTGGCGCACGTTAAACATATTCCCTATCGTATTATCGATATGTCATGTACTTAGCACCACTGCTCCAGAGTATTTGGTGGTACACTGGGCACCAGTCTTTGAGACTGCGTCACGACAGCATCTTCATTCTGCTGCCAGCCATTAACTGACAGTTCCGCCACATCGGCGGGTCACATATGGTGGTCGGGCGTTCGCTGTCGCCGGTCCGTCGACATGGAACTCGCTGCCGAAACGTTTACATGACCCTTCCTACAGCACTTATGTTTTTGGCCGTCTTCTCAAAACATTCCTCTTCTCAGAGTACCAATGTATTATTATTTTTTTACCCCGGTACTCAGTTCCTAGGGAACGAAAAAATTAAGCTGTGCGATACAAAAAGTACAATTATTATGAAAATAATAATAACTATTGTTATTATTGAAATCGTACACAAAGTACACAAATAGGCTTACATGGTGAAAAATAAAACAGACATGAGCTAATACAAAAACAGAGTAATAGCTACACAAGAAATCAATTAAAATACTAATGTATCGAACAGAAAACACAGGACAAGCTCATATTACCTCTCTAACCATAATTAGCTCTTGAATCATACCAACCCTCCTAACAATATCATTGTCAACAGCCGTTCTCAATTTCTGCTTAGGAGGCGAAACAAATAAATCTGGCATGCACATTCCATATCGTTCACAACAAAACTGTACACTCCGACCAATAGCAGAGCACATACGGCCAGTGCAATAAAAGCTTTCGTGAGGATGCGCTATATACATGTAAATCCACGTATTACACTACATTAACGTGTGCGTATAGGCTGTTGAAGCAACACCTGAGAGGGAGAGAGAGAGAGAGAGTGATCGATGATGGCGCGGAACGTGATCAATCTGGAGGAGGTGGTGCGTGAGTGGGCGTGGCGCGAGTACGACGCCACGGCCACGGCCAGCCAGAAGAAACTGCGTCGCAAGGACAAGCGCGAGCCGCGCAAGTACCTGCGACTGGAGCTCGACTGGAGCGAGACGCTGTTCCGCGACGTGACGCACTGGGCGCCGCTGTCAGTCGACGAGTCCGAAACCACCGCCAACAGCGTCACTACCAACACACACGGTGCGCCGTTCATACTAGAGCCCCAAGCCGCCGCCGCTAGCCGTCAAGCCATAGCCAGCCACTATAGGAAGTTAGCTCGGCTAGCCAGCCATGAGTTTCTGTAGCCATAGCCGCCAAATGTCATGTGTCGACGCCAGCTAATAATGCCTAATTTGCGGTTTTCGTTACTGCAGCCGTGCAGCAGTAGAAAACTAGAATTTTCAGCCAGTTGTGCTGGCGTGAACATTTTCTTAGTGTACAGAGAACTAAATGCTGAGGACTGCCGTCGATACATAGTATACTGGCAGGCCTACTTACTTATAGTATTTTATTATGAACACAGCTGCTATTGCAATATGAAGTCTAAAGTCATGTAATTGTCAGTTTTTGTAATAAAGTACTATTAAACAACTGTCTACTGTGTAGCCTAAGCCTTCTAGGGCATTCTAGCCAGCCACGTTGCACTGTTGTCGTAGCCAGCCAGTAACACACATTGCTAGCCACGGCTAACCGGCTAGCCACCAGAAAAACCATCTAGCCAGCCAGATATAACAGTTAGCTGTGGCTTGGGGGTCTAGTTTATACTCACGTCTAACGTCTGTTGAGACTAGGTTTCTTGGGAGCTGGAGTTCATTTAAGTTCAGTTCAGTTTATGTGCTGTGAACAAGCGTTAATACACTGTGATTCAAAAAACAAGACATCAAACTCTTGCCCATAACTTCACCAAATGTTATCCGATTTTGAAAATTCTTTCACTGTTAGACTCAGTAGAAAATTTGTAACAAAGTCATATTTAAATACCCAATCATACCCTAAACATGTACACTACCTTGTGAA
>Ga0126332_10000786_pt1 | contig 10901 bp, 8 predicted proteins | sample InaspJWI42metaG_FD_94482 | JGI IMG/M metagenome (GOLD analysis project Ga0126332, IMG submission 94482) | Marine gutless worms symbiont microbial communities from Oahu, Hawaii - Inanidrilus sp. 2 OAHU.JWI-42 metaG | ecosystem: Host-associated > Annelida > Digestive system > Unclassified | place...
GATTATCAATTAAAAAATCACCATAATTATTCGTTTTGGCGTCACCAACCTTCATTTTTGGGTCTTTGATCAGGGTCACGCCGGCACCCTCGGCACATTCGTCCTTGTCTTTTAAGGCCACACTGCCGGCGATGAAACACCTGGTATAACGGTATAGGCTCTTGTAAAAGACCCGCGGTTTGGTTTTATACTGCGGCTGGTAAACCTCAAGAAGTTCGGATTTTTTAATCGTCTGCATCTCGGAGTCTTCAACGCACACCACGGTTAAAGCGTCGGTCGGACAGGCCTGGACACACCTCGGCTGTTTCTGTCCGTCTTCCAGAAGGTGCACGCAAAACGTGCATTTTTGAGGCATCGCCGTTTCCTCATTCCACCAGATCGCACCGTACGGGCAGGTATCGACGATTTCCTCCCGGTCCTTTGCTTTTTCCGGATCGATAATGACAATTCCGTCCTGGCGCTTGTACACCGCTGCGTCTTGGGATTTCTTAATACAGGGAGCATCATCGCAGTGCATACAAGGCAGGGGCAAATAGGAGACATCCACTTTAGGATACTGCCCCCGCTCTTTACGCATGATGTTCATCCATCTTTGGCCATGTCTGGGCTGGGCCAATGAGAAAGGCGGAAAATCATTCTCGAAAAATTCGTCTTTGCAGGCCAGAAAACAGTTATTGCAATCATGACATTTGGCCACGTCAATAATCAGGTTCCACTTTTTCACTTTTTTTCTTTAATCCTCCTTCCATTTTTCAATTTGAACGAGACACGAATTTGGGGCCATGCCGCAGGCATTCTTGGAGATGTAACGTCCCGGCGTTAACAGATTAATACATCCTCTGCGATCCGCCGAGTCGCCGGGTTTGCCCATTGGGTCATAATCTGCGCACGATTCATAGGAGTGAACCGTACCGGGCGGAACCCGCTCGGTGATCTGGGCCGCACATATAACGGCACCCCGGTCATTGTAGACTCGAACCAGGTCATCCCTGTCGATTCCTCTTTTTGCGGCATCTTCGGTGTTGATCCGTATAATCCAATAGTAATAACCGTCTTCCTTGAGAATTCGATGATCCTTGATTTCGTTTATCCAGCTTTCTTTGGCATCACCCATGGTGTGAAAGCTGAACCGAGGATGGGGTGATATCAACTGCAGGGGATACTTTTTATAGAGTGCAGTCGTATGGTGTCCCTCCCAGGAAAAACGGTATTTGGGTATCAGTGGCCTTTCTTCATCGTCGGGATCGAATTTTTTGAGACTGGAAGACTCGAACTCGATCAAACCGGAAGTTGTCTGCAGCCCTTTGCCGAATTCTTCCTGGGATTCCGGATGGGGCCCCCAGTCCGGAGTGTCTCTTTTGCGATCCTCGGCGAACCACCGCAAGGCTGGTGTTGATTGGTAATTGTCAGACAGGGGAACAACGAAGTAACCTTTCTTGAAAAAGGCATCCCAGGAAATGTGGTTTGGCAGATCGCTGGCATCAAACACCCGTTTGGCCCAATCAAGTTCATCTAAACCGCCTTCGGTGTAAACATCATAGAATCCCAGTTTTCCAGCCAAAAAAGCAAAAATTTCATAATCCGATTTTGATTCTCCTAAAGGCTCAATACATTTCTTTTGCAGGCTGATAACCCGATGATTCACCTGGCAGGTGGAGTCCGCGATGTATCCGTGACATCCGGCAAATTCGCTGATATCCCAGCGTTCAAAATTGGTGCAGGCCGGCAAGATAATATCGGCAAACTTGGTTTCCCCTTCAAACCAGATGGACTGGTTGACGACAAACGGCAGACGCTCGGTTCGATAAGCTTTCACGTATCGATTGGTTTCGTTCATGGTACCGATAAAAGAGCCGCCGTACCGGTAATACATTTGGATGGGCGGATAGCCGTCAGCCGGGTATTTGTATTTCTGAAATTGGGCTTCAATCGACTGACCGCAAAATCCTTTGCCGCGCCACTCATACTTTCCGTCCAGGATACACTCCGGAATTTTAAGCCGGGGAATGTGCTGCCCCATAGGGGTGTTTATACTCGATCGGGTCGGCTGCTTGTGCATGCGATAGACCCAGCGAAAACCGGCGGCTGAATTGTCCACATCACCGGACATTCCGCCCTCGGTGTAGCCGGGAAAAAGAAAATCCGAGTTGTGGGGCGCCCCCTGGGTCGTACCCCAAATATTGATACCGGGCTTGCCCAGACCCTGCATGGTTTGCAGGCTAATCATAAGACGCGCCCACTCACTGCCGGTCGCCGATCTGCAGGCACCACCCCAGCCGCCTAAACCGCCGGCGGCCAGCATGGTCTTTTTGCTTCCCCATTCCCGGGCGAGGGCCTTGATTTCCCGGGCGGGGATGGTGCTCTCTTTTTCGGCCCACTCGGGGGTTTTGGGCACACCGTCCTCCTTGCCTAGAATGTAATCCTTCCATTTATCAAAGCCCACCGTTCGGGTCCGAATGTAGTCTTTGTCGTAAAGGTCTTCGGTCATCCAGACGTAGGCTATGGCACAAGCCATCGCATTGCCGGAATCGGGCCTGGGAGCGAACCATTTGTCGGCAAACAAGCCGGCCGTATGATTATAAAAAGGATCGATAAAGATCATCTTAACCCCCAGATCCTTTAACCAAAACCGCCGGCAGGTACTTTCAAAGGCAGAATAAATCCCGTGGGTCGTCTCCGGATCGCTCGACCAAAATACGATCATTTCCGTGTGCTTGAGGGCATCCTCCAGAAGATCATACTGTTCCGGGATGCCCAGCCGGTGGCTGAAACCCCATTGATGCATCCCCCCCCAGTGCCATCCTTCCCAGCTGTCCGGATTGTGGTCCGCGTAGGTATAGCCGATAAGGTTCATAAACCTGAAGTAAGCGCTGTGGCGGTAACCCATGTGCCCCCAAAGGTGGTGTGATCCTGCCGTGGACATGATAGCCGCCGGACCATATTCGCGTTTGATGCGTTTGATCTCGCCGGCCACAATGTCCCCGGCCTCATCCCAACTGATTCGCTCGTATCCGGATTCCCCGCGCTTGGTGCAATTGCGTTTCCCATCAGGATCGAAGTCGACCCGTTTAAGAGGATGTAACAATCTGGTAGGAGAATAAACCATGGAGCGCCAGGCAAACGAGTAAGGAGAAAGGGTGGTCTTACGGGGCGGCGAGAACGTCCGGCCTCTGGCATCGATATTCCATGATGGCGCATCATCATCGTCAAATTCCATTGGCGTGATACGAATTATCCGACCGTCCTGCACATAAACGAAAACTGGCCCGCCTGTTGTTCCATTGGTCAATTTTTCTATATTTCCCATCTTCGTTCCCCTGTCAGAAGTGGTCTAAAAACCTCGGATTAGTGAAGGATTATCCATCCGGTAAAAATTTTTGTATCCTATAATTCTTACTTAGTAAATAGCAATTCGGGTGCTCCTAATCTACGGCCAGGGCAAAATAGAGGCCATGTTCAAGGAAATGACGGCGTTGAAGCCGGAACAGCAGGCTGATTTCGAGACGGGGAAAAAGGTTGCCTCAAAACACGACACGATTTGGGTGGAGGAGTGAAAATTCCTCTTTTTCTGTCACAGTATCTATATAAAATCCCAGCCACTGCAGTTCATAGTGACGTTCAAAATGCTCCTTGGCATGAGATAGTATGTCTTGGACAAAATCTGCATCCCCCAGTATGCGCTCATTACCTTTGAGGCAATCCATTCCCTTTATAGCGATTTTCAAAATTTAGATCTGTTGAAGGCAAGCTAAAGATTCAGGATTTAAGTTACAAACTAGAATTTTTGCTTTTATATAAAAAGAAAGAGCGAAGCGATACCGTGATCCGGTATCTGGTATCCTGAATCTGGCATCAAGCATCTAATAAACAGAATCTTAACTGATAGACCAACCCTGAATAACGGAACATTATTCTGACAACCATTATAAACGAAGCGTCCTAACCTCAGATCATCCACCGAGGCTGCGAAACAATTCGCCACCTACCAATCCGGACCTACACCCCTGATCGATTCCGGCTTTTACATAGGCCGAATAGCGCCTGCGAGTGGTGCCGGTGAGGGGTATTCATAGGTCAGGGGATGATGTTGACAAAGCAAATGATTTGGGATATCCGGTTTGTTCAGAGTTTCTCAAAGCCCTTCGAGAAGCATCAGGATAAAAGAGATGATCTCTGATAACGCTGTCATAATTTAGAAGAGGAGTCGGCTATGAGCCCGAAAGTTTATATACCCCAGCCTATCCCGGAAGTTGCCGTCAATCGTCTTAGCAAAATAGCGGAAGTGGAGGTGTTCCCTCACCTGGATCGGGTGATCAGCGACGCGGATTTACTTGAGGCGGTAAAAGGAAAAAACTATCTCTATGCCCTGGGAGAAGTTCAGTACCCCGAAAAGGTCATTGAAGCAGCCGGACCGGATTTAAAGGGCATTGCCGCAATGTATATTTTCCCAAAATTCGTGGACATCAAGGCAGCCACGAGACGGGGAATACCAGTAACGGGGGTTCCGAACATGATAGTGGAGACCACTGCGGAATTGACCTTCGCACTGGTGATCGGCACTGCCTGGCGGCTTCCCGAGGCGGATCAATTTTTGCGCAACAATGAATGGAAACAATACCAGTCCATGGCCTTTCTTACAACCCGCATATACGATAAGACGCTGGGTATTGTCGGGCTCGGACGAATTGGCCAAAGTCTGGCAAAGAGGGCCCAAGGGTGTGGTATGCGGGTGCTCTATAACAAAAGGACCCGGTTGGCGGCGCATGAGGAGGGTAATCTGAATGTAGAGTGGCGGGAACTGGAGGATCTTTTTCGAGAGGCTGATGTGGTCGCCCTCACTCCAACTTTGACCCCGGACAGTAAAGGGCTTGTCGGCGAGCGCCTCCTTTCTCTCATGAAGCCGAATGCCTTCCTTATCAACACCTCCCGGGGAGCGGTTCTGGACGAGAAGGCACTGGCAAGGGCACTCAAAGAGGGGTGGATCAGAGGCGCAGGTCTGGACGTCTATGAAAGGGAATTCCCGAATCCGGACCCCGGACCGATTTCCGAATTGCTGGAACTTCCCAATGTGGTTTTGATTCCCCATATCGGCAGTGCGGCACGCGAGACGAGGGAGGAGATGGCGCTGCGGACGGTCGAGAACATCGAGGCGATGATCCAGGGCAAAATACCTCCGGATCTACTTAACCCGGAAGTGTTTGGAGAGAAGCCCATTGATACGGGAGATCGGATCGGGTAGGGTTCGCGAAAAAATAAATTTACGTTTTCGGGAGTCGAGGCGCCCGTGTGGCAAGGCGCGAGGAGGGCGAATAGCAAGCTATTTAACCGACGAGCAACGCAGCCAGGCGGGATGGATCAGCGTATAAAATGTCCAGAGGAGATGCATCGGCTCACTAAAAGGTGAAGTTATTTTTAAGCGAGCCCTTAGCGGCAATGTTAATGTTCGTTCACCGGGGACAGTGTGAACCGAACACACTATTAACGGGAGATTTGACGTCCCATTGTCAGGGCTGGTCCCTAAAAAGAAGGGAGGTGAGAAATCTAAAAAGGAACCAGAAGCCGTTTTAGAACTATCCAAATCTATTACTTTTTCATTAATTGAACAAGAGGAGAGAGGAGGAATAAGGGATGAAACAGGCAAAAAGTTTTGTGGCTAAGATAATGATAGTGACCCTGCTGGCAGCATTATGTGGTGGCCTTGTAACCATGGAGGCTGCAGCAGCACCTAAAGGCAAACCCATCCTCATCGGAGCCTCGTTGCCCTTAACCGGTGGGTTCTCCATTAATGGGCAGAAGCATAAAAGCGGCTATGAGCTCTGGGCCAAACTGGTCAATGCACGGGGCGGCCTCTTAGGTAGACCGGTTAAGATTATCATCAATGACAACCAATCGAACGTTGAGGCATCCCTTGCCCAAATTGAGCGTTATATCAATGTGGACAAGGTTGACCTTCTCCTTGGAACCTTCTCCAGTAAACTCACCTTCCCTATGTCCGCCATTGCCGAACAGGCCAAGATGGTCTATCCCATCCCATCCGGTGGTGCCTTGAAGATATACGTTCGCGGTTTCAAGTACATCTTCTTCTTCCAGCCCACTGCGGCGGAGTATGTTGGAAACTCTGTGGCAGATATGATTTCACACTATGTTCCGGCCGGGGATCGTCCCAAAACAGTCGCTGTAGCCTGGGCCGATGACTTCTTCTCCAATGCGATCTCAGCCGGGATGTTGGGAAAGAAGGTAAAAGTACCCGGTGTCAAAAAAGTCACGGACCTGGCTCCAGGTACCCTTTCTAAGGCAGGCATGAAAGTCGTGTTTGCCAAACAATGGCCGGAAGAAGGATTTTCGGACTGGATAACGCTGGCCAATTCGATCAAGGCCAGCGGGGCCGACTACCTGGCGGGGTTGGTCGCCTACCCCGATGAAGTGATCATGCTGTCACGAGCGCTGAAGACCGTGGGCTACCAGCCCAAGGGTGCCTATTTTTGTCAGGGGACCCAGGAGGAGGTGATGGAAGGCCTGGGCAGTGCTGTCAATGGGCTCACGATCCATTCAGCCTGGCACCCCGATGTTCGGTGGAATGGACTCCTGGCGGGGGAAAAACTCACGAATCAAGAATTTGTCAAACTTTTCAAGCAAGAATTCGGTCATGAACCTGATGAAGATGAAGCCATTCCATTTGCCACCTGCCAGGGGCTGGAACAGGCTGTCCGAGCCGTGGGGAGTACGGACAACACGGCTATTCGGAATTGGATCGCGTCCCGCAACAAACAAAACCCAATTAAGACCGTTCTGGGTGACTTTTATTTTGACGAGCGCGGGTTAGCCAAGGATAAGTCCTTCCTGATTGCCCAGTGGCAGGATGGAAAACTGAAATTCGTTTATCCTGTGGGCCAATTTCCTGGATCAACGGATATGGTCTGGCCAAAACCAAAATGGTAAATTAAACGATAATTGTTCTGCCCGGCATCCTCAGCTGAGGTGCCGGGCACGCTGAACCGTGAAGCTGGCTCTCTATTCAACGCCTGTCAGGGGAGTTGAGAGCACAAGCCTCCAAAAGCAATGGCACGTTGATATGGCCTTATTAGAAGTTCAGGAATTGAGCAAACATTTCGGCGGGGTCAGAGCTGTAGATTGCTGTTCTTTCACCGTGGAAGAGGGATCCATTACGGCTCTTATTGGTCCCAACGGTGCTGGGAAGACAACGGTCTTCAACCTAATCAGCGGCCTCCTCAAACTGGATACGGGAATGGTCTTTTTGAACGGGGAGCAGATAGATGGGTTGCAGCCTCACCAGATCACCCGCAAGGGAGTCAGACGTACTTTTCAGATCACTCGTGATCTTATGGAAATGACCGTTCTGGAGAATATGGTCGTCCAATCGCCCACCGACGGATTCATGGACATCTTCAAGGGGGGTATTTTGCGGGGCGAAAGAGACCGGGCCATGGATCTGTTGGATTTTGTCGGCATCGCTTATCTGGCCAACGAAAAGGCCAAGAATCTATCCTACGGCCAGAAGAAACTCATGGAATTCGCAGCCACCTTGATGAAAGAACCTCTGCTGGTCCTGCTGGATGAACCTGCCGGAGGTATCAACCCGGCCCTATTGGAAGAGATCGTCGATCGTATTCGCGTGCTCAACAAGCAGGGCATCACCTTCTTGATCGTGGAACACAATATGGAGCTGGTGATGAACCTTTGCGAGACTGTTATCGTAATGGCATACGGAAAAGTTTTGGCCGAAGGACGTCCTGAGACCATTCAGAATAATAAAGAGGTCTTGGAAGCCTACCTTGGAGAGGAATAATGGCATACTTGGAGGTGGAAAACGTAACAGCCGGGTATGGAAATGGACCGGATATTCTAAAAGGGCTCTCGCTGGAAATCGAACGGAAAAGGATCTATTGCCTTATCGGGCCTAACGGGGCCGGAAAATCTACCCTTCTCAAGGCTATCTGTGGTCTGCTTCACCCCAGAGAAGGAAGAGTGGTTTTCCAGGGTGAAACCATAAGCAAACTGCGGACCGAAGAGATTTTGAGAAAAGGCATCAGCTTTGTTCCCCAGGACCGCAGCCTGTTCCCTGATATGACTGTTAAAGAAAACCTGCGTATGGGTGGATACACATTGACAAAGCGTCGGGAGATGAAGGATCGAATGGAAAAAGTCTTCCAATTGTTTCCGATTCTCCACGAACGTAGCACTCAACGGGCCAAGACCCTCTCCGGTGGTGAGCAACAAATGTTGGCCATCGGGCGATGCCTCGTATTGCGGCCCGCCCTCATAATGCTTGATGAGCCCTCGCTGGGTTTGGCGCCTAAGATTGCCAAAGGGATATTCGAAAGCATCCAACAACTCAACAATGAGGGTATGACGGTCATTCTGGTTGAGCAAAATGCCCGCAAGGGTCTGGAATGTTCTGACTGGGGCTGTGTCCTGGACCTGGGTACAACCTGTTTTGAGGGCCCTGCGCAACACGTTCTCGACAATCCACAAATTCAAGAACTCTATTTGGGCAGAAAACCGCAGGATTGCCAGGAAGGCGGCGCATGACCAATCTGGTTCAGGTTCTTTTGTTGGGCATTGCTTTGGGGGGCGTGTACGCTCTAATGGCCTCCGGGCTCACCCTGATCTTTGGTGTGATGCGGATCGTCAACATCGCCCATGCAGCATTCATGATGGTAGCTGCCTATATTAGCTACTGGGCTTTCCATCTATACGGGATTGACCCCATCCTGTCTATCTTGATCAGCATGCCGCTCATGTTCTTGCTGGGAGTTGTAATCTATAGACTTATCTTCTTTAACATTGCCGGGGGGGCACGCCATGGGGAACTGACCGTACTGCTCACTTTTTCCCTGGCCCTGGTCCTTGAGGGCAGCTTGGGTTTCTTTTATACAAATATTTATCGGTCCACCAATCCTGCCTATACCACCGAAAGTATCTTTTTTGGTTCATTCTATATGCCGGAGGGCCAGGTTTATGCCACCTTATTAAGCCTGGCACTTATAGGGCTATTGTGGGCCTTTCTCCTCACCACCCGAACAGGGTACGCCATCCGCGCCACAATGCAGAATCGGGATGCAGCACGGGTGGTTGGTGTGAATGTGGATCTGATATCCATGGTGGCGTTTGGGATCGGCATCGCTTTGGCGGGAGCCTCGGGATCAATGATCTCTTATCTCTTTCCTTTCTACCCTGCCAAGCACTGGGAGTGGATCGCCATTCTTCTCTCCTTGATCGTGCTGGGCGGAATGGGGAGTCTGATTGGTGCGCTGATTGGCGCCTTTGTCCTGGCCATCATATCTGCTTACGTGAGCTTTTTTGTGGGTCCCACATTGTCGTCTGTCACTTTTTTCCTGGCCCTGTTCCTTATCCTCCTGTTTCGGCCTCAGGGGATATTAGGGAAGAAAATGGAGGCTTAACTTAAATGTCCGGTAACTCTATCACGAAAAAGATGATTCATCTGGGCAGTGCGGATACTGAAAGGATATCGTCATCCAGGGTCAAAATTGGGTTTCTTATCATTTTAATGTCGATTTTGTTTCTGTTCCCCCTATTGCAATTATTCACCGGCAACATCAACTATTGGCTGCATATGCTGCTCTATATCTTTATGTACATAGCGATGGCTTCAAGTTGGAACATGATTGGCGGTTATGCGGGTTATATATCTCTGGGTCATAACGTCTTCTTCGCCATTGGGGGGTACTTTTCTGCCGCGCTGCTAGCATACGGCGGCATTTCGCCTTTTCTTACGGCCCCGTTTTCAGGTGTGGTGGCTATGGTGTTTGGTTTATTGGTAGGGCTCATCAGCCTGCGCACCAGCGGGCCGGCCTTTATCATCTCCACCATTGCCATGGCGCTACTCATCAAAATATCTTTTGATAATTGGGACTTAATTGGCGGCGCTGATGGTATGAGCCTGCCTTTGCTCCAACTGCACATAAAATGGGTTAAGATACCTTTTTATTACGGTATGCTGATCATCGCCATGGGCGCCATTTACACCTCTTACAGAATCCGGCATTCAAAATTCGGATTGGGATTGAGGGCCATCTCCCAGGATGAAACAAAAGCCGAGGTAGCTGGCATCCCTACCAGCTTCTATAAGATCCTCGCATTTGCCATAAGTGGTCTATTCGTCGGTATGGCAGGCGCACTTTGGGGTCACTACCTCACCTACCTGAGACCAACTATTTTCCTTAACATCATCGTCGCAGCAAAGCTGGTTCTTATGAGTGTTTTGGGCGGCAAGGGTACGGTATCGGGCCCAGTGGTGGGTGTCATCATTTTTATTGCCATTAACGAGTGCTTTCGGACCTACCTTGGTTTTACAGAGTTGAACATTTTTGCCACCGGCCTTTTGATGGTCCTCGTGTTGCTTTTCTTTCCCCAGGGCATTGTGGGCACGCTCAAGGAACATGGCAAGCTTCCACAGATTCTCGACTGGGACTAAGGAAAAAAGGAACTGGAATGTTGGAATGCTGGAATAGTGGAATCATGGGTTCTGGTGTAATGGTATGATGGGTCTAAAGAAAAAAGAATCAAAGCCCATAAAATTGTATTGATATTCTCGTAACATTGGCGTATTTTTTGGGGCAAAAGTAGAAAATGGAAATCTGACGACTATTATCATAAAGGTTAGATTTAACATTTTTGTAAAATAGATCTTTTTCCGCTTTTCATACCCAGTATTCCAACATTCCAGTATTCCATCATTCCATGTGGTTTGCCAACGCGACCGGCCACAAAAAACACTATATTTCTAACAAGTTGTAGAAATTCCGAGACGTTAAATTCAGGAAACTTGATCTCCTTAAATTGCAATTAGGTATTAGAACCGTCAATAAATCATAATAATTCAAATAGTTGAGGTATTTTTTGTGAGATAATAAAAGTTA
>Ga0126332_10000787_pt1 | contig 10893 bp, 5 predicted proteins | sample InaspJWI42metaG_FD_94482 | JGI IMG/M metagenome (GOLD analysis project Ga0126332, IMG submission 94482) | Marine gutless worms symbiont microbial communities from Oahu, Hawaii - Inanidrilus sp. 2 OAHU.JWI-42 metaG | ecosystem: Host-associated > Annelida > Digestive system > Unclassified | place...
CGCTTATTGGCGGTCTCGGCGGTCGGGGCACCACCAACTCCCAACTTTGGGAGCTTACAGCGCTCCCCAAAGCTCCCCCAGACCTTGTTGCTGGTGGGACTGGCCAGCTGCCCACTCTCCAAGAACCCCACCCACGCTGTCGACCCTTCGGGCCTCAGATGGCAAAACTCCGTTGACCCTTCTTGTCCTTTTTTTGGACAACTCACACACTGCGTTCAGTCCTACCTTTGCCGGTGTCTCGATGGCTAAATCTGTTCCAGTCGTTGGTGTTTGCGTGATGTCTTCGCACAACCCACACTACGTCGTGGTCCTCGTTTGAACCACTGCAAACACTGAGTTGCAGGCACATTAGTGTTGACAGCAGCAGCAGTAGCAGCAGCGAAGATCGTTTCAAAGCCATTCTTTCTCCGTGTCCGCGGTCTGTACATGAACATATTTCATACAGAGATGACAAGTATCAGATGTCGCAGATGAACCCGCGCGAAGGCATCGTGCTGTCGACAGAGGTGGACAATCAATGTGACAAACTATCCGTCAACCGTCATAGGTATTGTCGACGTAATTGACCGACGACGGCCCAGTTTATCACGTTAAGCGTCCGCCTTTGTCGAGCTACGTTGACAACACGTTGCGACGATCGACGTGCTGTGCATGTCGAATTTTTTAAAGTTTAGAGTTTATGGCAAAATCGTGGAAGGAAATGCCCTCGTTTCTGTAGATACCTTGGTTGTATTTTTAAACCATATGGGATAAGACGAATGAATGTTCCATGCCAAAGACAGCTCGATCCGTCCAACCGTTGCGATAGAATACCGACTTGTGACAGACAGATAAAACAGACAGACACTGAGACACTGAGCCGTAGCTAGCACTGCGCTAGCATAGGGTCGCGCGGGAAAAAAGTGGCCATATTAGCTCGGTTGACAGCTAGACATTTTAAGCCACACGAAGGTCACTGATCTAGCTAATAATCAAGGTTCAGCTACGATTGGCTTGTCTGATAGACATAGTTGCTTAGCACCATGCAGACATTACACGCTGCAGTCTGAGCTATAAATAGTGCCACTATACAATTTCCCTGTGACTTCGCTGTTTGAATTTTTTACCGGCCTACTCAGCCGTAAATACGTATTAAGGTGACTATCTTAATAATGTTTAGTACCCAGTTCGCCGGCCGTCAGACATCTCAAACGCGTTGTTGCTACATTACCTTGTGAAATATCAATGTCTAAACACTGGCGACTATCTTAAGTTTGTGCTAGGTTCTGAACGGTAAATCACCAGATAATGTAGCACCGCATAGCTGCTAACTTATTACAGCCCAGTTCGCGGTAAACGTGCGCCGAAAATTAGAAAATAGATGACGAATTTATAGGCAAGAACATGATTATTGGCTCCATTTTTACCCACGGTGAAAAGCAATGAACAAAATTGCCGTCGTTACACATTATAATTACCATCGCGACTATAACCTTCACGATGTCGAGCGCATATGCCGGCAACATGCTAATAAGCTTCACATAAATATTTTAAAAAGCATAAAAGAAACACAAAATGTCACTCTTGTCGTACTGTCTAAATCTAGAAAGTCTTTGTCACGGTGGCATTGCTTAGTCTTATTATTATTATGATAATAGCTTATTGCTTATAGCTACACTGACTTGACGTTCCTCGGCGAGTGCAGTACAAGCTGTGTGCAACGGTCTATCGATGTCTGTAGCCCAAAGCACCGCAGTACAGTCATGACAGTCATTGCTGGTCGGCAGCATCTGCTGTCCGCCGGCTACCAACAGGTGTTCGTACCGCGACGCCGGCGTTCGATGTTCGGTCGTCGGGCCTTTTCTGTAGCCGGCCCGGCGGCCTGGAACTCGTACCATATTACCTGCGAGATCCGTCACGTTCCTTTGACAGTTTTCGCCGGGACCTAAAAACTTTCCTTTTCTCGTTTTAAGCTTACTAGCCTACACTGCGCATTACAGGCTTCTACCATTGACACTGACGTTGACATTATAGGCCTAAGCACGAAGTTACTACATGTATCACCATTGCGATGGTGGTACGTGTATTTGTAATCTTGCCTCCAGTTCAGTGCACTGTTCGGAATTAAACATGACTGAATATGGTGCAGCATATCTTCCCTCGTGCCGACAAGTTTTGAGCGATCTTCTTCAAATTAGGAAAAAATTCCTATTCCCTGTTTAAGGTCCAAGTTGACATTTAAAACCGGGCGTAACATCACCGTCAATCGTTGGTTGTTCTCCAAGCTTTAAAACTTTTAAAACGAGTCACTGTTTGCGAAAAGATTGTAAATCTTTCAAGATAATTTTCTACAAAAACGCACCACTTGATTTCGAATCGTGTGGCATTGCAAAATCATTATGTGAACGTGGGCGATAACAGTACATATCCGACGTTGCGTGCATTATGTCTACCGCGTTCCTGTCTAAATTACGAATAGCTAATAGTTTAAACAGTGTAGGCTATAATATGAACACACATACTTACAGATAACTATAATTTTCACTTCCTCAGTGTCTGTTGCTTCGGCGACAATATGAATGGCTTTTATCTCACAGAGTTATTTATATGAGACATTGATGCATTGTTAATGCTGCGTTGATTACCTTTTCGTTTTATTCTGTTCGTGGAAATTGTGGTCTTTCCACCACAGGTAACGCTGTCTGCGGTGGAAAGACCTGCACAGTCCTGCACAGTGGATTGCAATTTATTTCATAAGCTGCTAATTACCACCAAGTCGTGTTTTTGCAATTACTGGGTTTTAGCGCCTCTTGTTTGCGAATAACGAAGTCCCAGGTTTGTTAAGAATGTAACTGCTTTAACACTTTAAACTCCAGTCAGTCTTAAATGCTGCTGCGCGTCTAGTCACCAAACTGAGAAAGCTCGACCACGTAAAGGCGACCCTCTGAGATGACCTCCATTGGCTTCCGGTCGAACAGTGACTGGATTTCAAAATCATCGCCTACCGGTGCATCATGGTACCACACCGGATTATCTCACGGCGATGTTCACAATGGCCGTCGTCAGCTCCGTTCGACAGCTCGTGGTAATTTTTTTGTCCCCATTCGATCGATAGAGCGCATACGACTTCCTATTCGACTTTAACGGGAACTGTGCGTCCATCTTGTGCTGTTTTTGAGACATAGACAGTTATTTGTCGAAAGTCGCCGATTTTGACCCACCCCACCTACATTTGGCGCCATCGTAGAGGGTGACTCCGGTCGAATTTCAAAGAGATCTTCGGTATCAGAAAACCAGAGTCCCTGAGCTATTGTGTGGCACTGTTACTGTGATCCTACGTCTAGCCGTTTTAGTAGAACTCCGACGTGTGACGGGCAGACACGGACACAGACAAATAAGACATTAGATCAAGAAGTTTTGCTGCGTACGGACAAGTTCTCTGCAACAGGCTTCCGACGAATACGCGCAACAGTGAACTGTCGCTGAACTGTTTCCGTGGGGAAATGGAGACATTCTACATTCAAGCGCTTAGTGACTCTTTGTGAATTTATAGGCGCTATATAAATAAGTCTATCTATCTATCTATCTATCTATCTACTTCCGCAAAGTCGCACCGGGCAGTTGCTGCTGCGATTCGCAAGCCTCCGTCAGACTGGAAACGACATTCACGAAGACCCAACCATACGTGGCGCAGAGACATTGAATCGGATCTGAGACCATTGAACATCGGTCCTTCCTACGTGTGGAAGAAGGCGGCCTCTCGAGAACACTGGCGTTCGATTGCGGACACGGCTGTGTTCAAGAAGAGCGTGACATGAAGAAAAGAGGGGAACCCTATCTACGCGATCAGGCGATGTTTTATATAAACTTTATTTCGCCAAAATGGCAGCACGATACAAGAAGATACTAAAGAAAAAATATACAAAAAAGTTATACACAGACAATAAAAATCCAATGCTAGTCATTGGAGTCAATAAAAGGAATAAACAGTGGAGAGTTCATCAAAGCTATCTTTCTACAGAACCTGTCTTGCCTATTAGCAACCTCAGTCTCAAAACAATATCGTTCACACAGTTCACTAATAACATCAACATCACTGCCCTTCACATGAAATATTTTAGACAAAGCACAGAACCAGGCAGATTTAAGCCTTATGATAGCCGTGTGGCTAAGCTGAAGGCATTCAGTGGCATACAACAAATGTGGTTTACAAAAAGAATTGACTAGCTGCAAAACAACGGTTTCGCGGTCAGCATGGCAACACTTCTGATAAACGGAATTAAAACTACGAAAAAAATTACATTTCATGCAATGCCGAGACACTTTGAACTTTAACCCAGACAAGTTTTCGGCTATAAGAGCGCGCGAACATCAAATCCTCCAACCGAACTGAACTGAACACTTTTCTGTAGTAGACTTGTGATTGTGGCGACGTATCAAATTAGCCAGCCACCATTGGACGTCAAGAGGCATACGCCGATAGAATTTTAAAAATTTATTTAAACGCGGTAACGTGAAACATTTTTGTTTTTTTTGTAAACAACGCTTACGCTTTGTTTAATCATGTACCCTGTGTCTCAATAGGTCGTCCAAAATTCAAATCTTTAAAACATCATAACCCTACACTAATTAGGACCCCACTGCATTTATTTAACGCAACTTATAGAGGGCCAGTCTAATGATCCAGATGACTTCTCTAGTAGCCTACCGCCACTGTTTGTTATAATATTGTTGTTGAATTATTTGCTGAAAGGTGAACAAATATGATGATGTTGATGATAAATTTAGAATCCCCAGAGGTTTTTTGATGTTTCCCCGGTGGCTGAGAATACTGTTGCAGATGTTGCGATTTTTCGATTTTCCAGATAGCGGCCGTTCTCTATCTTGGATTATTTAAGACTGAAATTTTTAATGGGATGCACTTGAAACATCTATTCTGCGTCATTACACCAAATTTCGTGGAGATCAGTCATATCGTTGCAGAGATATCGCGATTTGTTAACGATTTTTTTGTCTAGTGAAATGTGATTGTGAACGATCGCAGCAAATCGGTAGGCGGTAGGGATGATTGAATAAAATTGTGTAAGTCAGTGTAGGTACGAACATACCACAGGGGTGTATAATTCTGGTAAAAATTCTCAGACGTTGGGGAAAAATTTCAGAAAACCTCGAGAGGATAAAAATTTTCGAGTTTCGAGTCATACTACGAGTTGCTGCTTTCGACGCATTAAGCGCATTACTCTTTGTTCGAGTTCATCGGGTGACCGATCAAATCATCGACCAGTCTTTGAAACGGGATTTCTGTCAGATGATTTCAGAATTATTTTTAAATAACTCATCTACTATTCGATACTGCATTTCCTTTTGCAACCGAAGGTTGATTTTTCAGAGTAAGTCTCTTTGCACACGGCCAGACATATGTTCTTGCCTTTATTAGCGTCTGATACACTCTTGACATAATTATGACTATCATTGAACATAAAACATATACTTGCAAAGCGTGACGCGAAATTACTGATTTTTGGCATGATCCAATAAACTGCATGTTGGTGGGCGGAGTTTTCTGTACACGTTTAGAAAGTGTAGCAAAAGTGCGTTTTTTCTTCCCACTTTTCACGTTTTTAACACTGACTACAATTGCGTCGTAACATTGCTGGTTTGCTTTATTATCAGCATTACATATCTCAGTTACGTAAGTAAGCAAACAGTTTCAAGTGCACACATGATTCGGGGCAAGCTGTCTCCGTTATCGCATAAATGTCCAATTCACAACACCTGTCTCGACGCGACACGACCGTCGCGTCGCGTCGCGTCGGACGGTGTGAATTGCATTTGCGCAGACTCTAGACTGCCGCTGACAGAAAGCTTGAAGTCTGAACAGTGAACATGTTCTGCAGAATGGAGAGATACGTAGGCTTTGCCGCTTGACCCTCTCGACGCGTCCTGAGCCGGCCACAACCTGACCCAAATGTAGCCAGTGGGGTATAATAGTTCAGTAGGTAGCAAACTGTTCAGACTGTTCAAGATTTCCGCAAACTGTCGCCGACTGTCGCCGACTCCGTTCACACCGCCCTTCCGTCCGGACGAGACTCGACATTGTTTTGTCCAGCGTTCGTCACGCGGCGTGAATCGACCGATAAACCTCGCCGCGCAGTTTCACGGGTGAATTGGCGCGACCACTATTATCTATCTATTTCATTATTGCTATGTATGTTCATCATTCAGGCTTATATAGGTTTTATTTCGTAGATTTTTAATTTCGAAAATTACTATAGCTTTGCAGTTCACAAAGTTGTGATTAAAAAAGTTACTACTACTACTACTACTACTACTACTGCTGCTGCTGCTGCTGCTGAACGACGATGTCGTGCGATGGTGTGACATTAGCGCTGACGTGTCGTCCTACAAGTCATCCATCAGCACCAACGTCATCGTGACGTCATCGCAACCGTGACGTCACGACGACGACGACGTCATCGTGACGTCGGACGGGAACGTGACGTGGCTGTCGATGACGATATTCCGCAGCTCGTGCAACATCAACGTCAAGTACTTTCCGTTCGACGAGCAGAACTGCACCATGAAGTTCGCGTCGTGGACCTACGACGGCTTCCAGGTAATGTCCAGATTCCACCCGGGCGGCGGGCCCGACCGTGCAGACTTTGTCGGAGACCCGAGACGGAGACACGAGTCTCCGACAAAGTCTGTTGGATCCGAGTGCGTCTCCGACAAGTCCGCGGACTTTATCTGCATGGTCGGGTCCGGTCCGGTCTGGTGCGTGTCTCTGTACGACTGGTGCTCACTCACGGACAGTCATGCATACAGGACAGTTTTCAACAGGCAGTTGAGAGACGAGTCAGTCTAAGAAGTCTTGAGTCTACCCAGTGCTGTTACGAGAACGCTGTTATGTAGTCAGCACGTGTCTTGGTCGTGGTCTTGACCACAGACCAGTATAGAGGGATGGCACTCTGTCCATCTGTCCGTCGTCGTTCGGCGTTATTTTAGTTTACAGACAGCGTGTCAGTTAATAAAGTTATGTTCTGAAAATGCTACTTTCTATCGTCGTCAATCTGTTCTCTTCTATCAGTGGCACCCAATCCGCACCTCAGGCCGCATCGCCGTCGGTCCACCATGGCGACGATCAGCTCCGTTGAAAGCAGCACTTACTTTGCGCCCTGTCCTCTCACTGAAGTCCTCAAAACCACCCGACCTCCATACCTGCACAATCTCATCCATGTTCAGCCTCCTCGCAGCATCTGTTGTCTCTCTACCTAGATCATCCTCGTCATGAATAACCTGTCGTTTCCATCGATATGCTTCACTTTGTCTCTAGCACCAACCCTTCGTCTCTCTCCGACAGCCTCGTGCCAATCTGGTATCTTTCTGGTATCGGCTTACCCAGCAGTATTGTAGTAGTCGTAGTAGCTTCGCGCCAATCTCTCTACATCCGACAGTCCGACTCTCCTCTTTCTGCATTTGTCACTTCGTCTTCATCTGTTGATTTACCACTGGCCTCATCCGCAACTTCTTCGTTCTTTCACTCCTGGCTCCTTTTTGAGAAATTTTCTGTCGTTAGAAATTAGAATCTCTTTTATCTTTAAAAATGACTTCAGAACTGTCTCGAGACAGTTTCGCAGCACGACGCTGTTTGTCTTTAGTTTCATGCCTTTTAAACTCTTTTCTGTTTATTGTCTGGAACCACGCGTTAATCGGAGGTAACGGTCAGCTATTAACCGGCAACCGGTCAATGGTCATTGCAAGCACAGTGAACACAGCAATTTGTGTAGGCCCAGAGGCGTAACGCAACCATCCGGGGCCCACCATCACTTTCTTAGGTCAGGGCCCCTCCCCTCTGATTTAAAATAAAATACAGGGTGGGCCAAAAAACCGGACTGTATGTCAAAATTTTCGCAATTTTATCGAGAAAAATGTACTAAACTGGCATTTCAATGAGTTTAAATATTCTTTGCCAAATTTGCTCAAATCATCACAACATCTGAAATTATGCTATATATGACCAGAACACATGGAATTTACTCAATTTACTCAATTTTTGTACCTTTTTTCTCGATAAAATTGCGAAAATTTTGACATACTGCACGCCTTTCTAGGACTAACCTTCACAAAGTTATCAAGTCTGAAAACAGTCCGGTTTTTTGGCCCACCCTGTAGAACTGTCGGGGGCCCCCTACCACCAGTGGGGCCCCCGTCACTAGTTTCAGCAGCCACCCCATCGTTACGCCACTGTGTAGGCCTTCCACCTAGTCTATCTGGAATACCTACCTATAGGTGTTTTCTCAGCAGTTATTACTCCGCCGCCGACACGGGAGCAGAGTATTTTGATGAGCGTGTCTGTCTCTGTGTGTGTGTCTGTGTGTTTGTCTGTCCGCGATCATATCTTCGGACCTGTACCCGTTCGATCTTCACCTATGTGTTATGCATGTTACCCATGCCGTGGCTCGATCCTCCTCTGGCGGCGTAGCGATATGTTACGTACTTCCGGTTTTATGGATGACGGTCATATTTGCACATATTTGCAGCTGAGGCTGCTCGACGTCGCCAGGCTGAGGCAGCGAGGCTCACACGCAGCCTCGGGCTTGGCGCGTAGGAATACCCGATGCAGTTAGCGTGACTACTTCTTGCAGTCAGGGCCTACTAGGCCGCAGGTAACTCCCCAGGTGGCAACACCGGGGGCGGAGTCTGCGGTTCATGACTGCCTTGTGTATCGTTGCAGATGAACCTGCTGAAGATCGGCGAGGATGGAGACGTGTCCAACTACATACCGAACAGCGAGTGGACGCTGGTCCGTATGCACGTCGACCGTAACGTCGTCTTCTACTCATGTTGCGCCGAACCGTATCCCGACATCACGTACACCTGTGCGTGTACGCCGCTCCTACCTGACGCCAAGAACCACTACAGGTGAGAGAGTCGCACTGATCTTATCATGTGGGTGTACACGGCTCCTATATACATGGCGCTAAGAATTACTACAGGTGAGAGAGACGCAGCGTCGCTGTCCTAGGGTCTTGATCTTGGTCTGGCAAAATGGTCTTGGTTACATCACTGGTCGTTTATCAATCCGTTGTTAAATGGCTCGAGGTCATTTTCTCGAATAGTTACTGGTAACTCCTACAAGTGTGACAGTGGTTGCCGTTTGTTTGCGGTTAAAATCTCTTCGTTGTGTCAGTCGTGATGTGTCATGCCAGGTAGGTTACTTTGTGGTAATATCCAATTATGGTCTCTCTCTCTTGGCTGTTGTTCTCGAGAAATGGTAGTGTGCTTACACCAGTGTTGACTGGACATCACGTACACCGTGCAGATGCGTCGCAAGCCTCTGTTCTACGTCTTCAACATGATCATGCCTTGCTTCCTCATCACTCCATCTCGCTCTCTCTTCTCACCATCACCTACGCCCATCAGTTTCATGCAGTGCTGTAAGCAAGACCCAGTTTTGTAAGACCAAGACCAAGACCACAGACCTCAAAACCTAAGGTAACGGTAAAGTGTGCTACTACTTTACGAGGAGTGTAGGCTGAGTGTTCATCTCCCTTCCTTAGAGCCAAGGGAGAGACCATAAATGGACAGTAACACAATGTAACCCGCCTAACAATGCAGTACTGACATCACGACTGACATGACGAAGAAATTTAACAGCAAACAAACGGCAACCATCGTCACACCGATAAGGGCTGACAGTAAAACAAGCACGAAAATGATCTCGAGCGATTTCACGACGAAATGATGAACGAGTAGTGGCGTGACCAAGACCATTTTTGCAAGACCTGAACCAAGACCAGTGCTGCCGAGACCAAGCCGCCGAGAAGTGGTCTAGAGGCGCCTCGAGATCAAGACCCGAGCACCACAACTACACTGGTTTCGATCGTTCTTCATCATCACTCCAGATCGCTCTGCCCCTCCTCACTTTCACCGTTGACTCGGACCGTTAACACTCTCTCTCAAGCGCGTGTTTCCTCATCACTCTGGTGGCGCTGCTCGGCTTCTACGTGCCCAGCGACTCCGGAGAGAAGGTGTCAATGGGATGATGTCGTCATTGAACGATGACGTCACGAGATGATGACGTCACGGACTGATGACGTCACGGCTGCTGAGGGCGGGCAGGTGTCAATGGGAATCACCACACTGCTGTCGATGACCGTGTTCTTGATGCTCGTCGCCGAAAACATGCCGCCGACCTCGGACGTTCTGCCTCTCGTAGGTCAGTGAACGGCTTTTACAGCAAATGTTGATACACACACAGCAGCTGTAGACATCTGATAGATTCCGACCCCTGTCTAGTGCCGATCCTGACGCCTTTGCTTGGAAAACTACGCGCAAACCTAATGTCATCCAAAAACCGAAAAGAACACAACAAGTAACAAGTAACAAGTGTATAGCAGTTCGCAAGGTTGCCACACCGCTACGGGAAGTGGGGAACAACGTATCTCAAACACCGCCAGAAGAGAACCAAGCCACAACCACAGGTAGCACGCACCGAAAATGTGGTCAAGTGCGATAGTGTGGTTCCTGAGATATGCCGTATGCGAGCGGACAGACAAACAGACAGACTCGTCGCAATACTTCGCTGCTCTATTAGGGGCTGAGTAATTAGTACACAACGCGCGGCAAACAATAACTGCATTTCAGAGGTTCACTTGCGATTAGAGAAATCAGTCGATGCAGACAACGGCGCGATTGCAGCGGACACATCTTTGCAACTTGTCAACAACTTGAGTGCGTGCGTGGTATGGTCACCGGTTAGCAGGCCTTATAGTAAGTAAGCAGGACATTATTTATGCACAGCGCCTGAAAACAGTTAACAGCTGGTGACTCGAACAAACAAACAGGTTTTCAGTTTCAGCGTCCAGTGTCAAATCAGGCTGACCACGCGGCGATAGCGAACGGTCGGACCGA
>Ga0126332_10000789_pt1 | contig 10884 bp, 6 predicted proteins | sample InaspJWI42metaG_FD_94482 | JGI IMG/M metagenome (GOLD analysis project Ga0126332, IMG submission 94482) | Marine gutless worms symbiont microbial communities from Oahu, Hawaii - Inanidrilus sp. 2 OAHU.JWI-42 metaG | ecosystem: Host-associated > Annelida > Digestive system > Unclassified | place...
AAAAGCACAATATCGTAAGCATATGCGAGAGCTCCAACAAATACGTGACCAGCATAGCAACCGTAGCCAGCACACTTGAGAGAGGTCAAGAGATCGTCCATATATACACAAAACAGAACTGGACTGAGTACTCCTCCCTATTTTACACCATTCATTATGTCAAACCAAGGTGAAAATGGCTATTCCACGACACGCGTGCCTGCTGTGCAGTGTACATATTCAGTAAGAACCAAATGACAACAACTGGTAAATTCCTATCAAGTAATTTCTGAAATATATCCTATTCGACTTTAATAGAAACCATGCGTCTACCTTGTACCGTTTTCGAGATAAAGCCAGTTATTTGTCGAAAGTCGCCGATTTTGACATACCGCACCTGCATTTGGCGTCCCAGTAGGGGTGACCCCGGGCGAATTTCGCGGAGATCTTTGGCGTCAGAAAACTAGACTCCCTGAGCTATTGTGCGTTTTAGTAGAACACCCGATACCGACTTGTGACAGACAGACATAGAGAGACACAGACACGGACACAGGCCCATGGCTAGTACCGCGCATGCATAGCATCGCGCGGTAAAAACTATAGACGATCGGCAGAAATGAGACGGGAAGCAGCGGCGGCGATGGTGTGGTGATAAGCGGCGTGCCATGGTGGGTGGGGGCGCGAGGCGCCGTCGAACGACAAATCTGTTGATCGGCGAAACACGCCGCCGCGCCGCGCCGCGCCGCGCCGCGCTGCATCGCGCTGCGTGCTTATTCCGCGTGCCGTTCACATCACTCAGTGACAACCGTCGCCCGGCGGTACGTTCTGCTAGCCGCAGGCGTACCTGCCGAGTGAAGTATCAGATGACCGCGAATGCATCTCTACATTCCCATTCCTTCACATTTCCATACAGTCAATTTCCATTCCTCCACATTTTTCCCATTTCTAAGTTTAAGCCTTATTCCCATTTTCATGAGATACCCATGGGGTTATTCCACTTCCTATTTTATTCCCAAAACATCTACAGCAAAGACATCATAATGTTAATGTCGATGGATGAGCAACAGAAAAACAGTGACACAAAAACTGGACACTTTGAAAATCATACGAAAATATTTTACAGAATACGCGGGAAATGTCTACAGCCTAACGCAAGTCTACAACAGCAAAAAATCCGTAAATTTTTTTCCAATAGGAATAGAGGTCAATGCCATTCTCATCTACGTGTATTCCCACTCCTTCCCATTCCCAAGTTGGAGTCTTATTCCCATTCCCATGGAATTCCATGGGATTCCCACTCACATTGGGAATCGCATTCCCGTGGTCATCTCTAGTGTGAAGGCACGATACTGGAAACGAGTTGCTACAGTAATTGCAGCGAAAGGTCGTACTACCGCCACTGCATGTATCGTTCAATCGTATTTGCCAGGTGGCGCCAATATGCACCCCTATTCATCACGTGCTTCTTTGGCCTCACGCGAGTCCACGCCCCAATCCGGCTCACTTGCGGTTCAGCCGTATTTGCAGGGCATACAGTCGTGACCAACATAGAAAACGGAACGTGCGGCATCTATAATAGTAGCACGCATCTAGCAACGCTTGCAGTGTTGGCTGATAATAGCAAGTGGTCACAGTAATTTGACATGCGGCCGCATCGCCGCCGCGCACGAAATATTCGATCCTATTCGCCGGGTGGCGTCAATGTGCACCTTATGTAATTATAACGGGCGCACACAAGTCTGCCCCCAAACGGCATTTATTACGATCGGTTCAGCCCTTTATGCAGGGCTCATCGGTGTGCCCAAAACACACCGACACACACACAGACCACGGCACGTGCGACATCGATAGCCATAGGCCGCATCCATGCGACGGATTTCGATAATTTTGGTAGAATGCTAACAGAGAAAGTTTTGGTGGCGCCTCTCACGTCTAGAACGAACATCGGAGTAGCTAAAGAAGTAGGGGCCTAGGATGGGCGATATTCTTGTCAGGAACATTTTGGAAATAGTGTGTAAAAATAAAACTGGCAATTTAAGACTCATCCTTATCAAAAAACTTTTGACGTTTCATTTAGTCGTTATATACAAGGAACCACAAGGAAAGTCAACTTTTCCGTTTACTCGTGTGGCAAGTAACATTAAATATATAAGGAAAACAAAATATTAATAGCGGGCTTGTGTGGTCGAAAGAAAATTGATGCACATTGGTACGGGTCGTCGGTATAGCGATGTGCAAGTATCTTATATATACATCTTTATTCGCATAAATTGCAGCTTCAAAAAACAATAAATTAAAAGAAACAAAGGAAAAAGATACACACAACGTGTCAAAGAACACAACGTGTCAAATGCACACTAACTATGCACAGCGGAAGCGCAAGATAACATAAACATTGAAAATAGATGACACGGTAACGCATATAGTAGCACACAAAATTAATTAACAGCAACTATGACTTATCAAAGAATTTAGTAAAACAGCATTGCGTAGCTGGCGTGCAGTTTGAATATTATCACCATTTTTGTGGCAACGTATAGTAACACAACATTACTCGTGCCCACCTTCCTCTCTCAAAAAATTTTGCAAAAATTTGTAGCAGTTGATCCAAAATTGAACGTAAACAGCGATGCCTGATTATTTGGCGGACACGGTAGCGACCACGTGTCGACGCAGCTGCCGGTTCCGTACCGTTTCACTTGCGGATGCGAAGCTCGTCACCACGACGTGATGCGATAACAACGTCGGTCGTCGCCGTTCGCGTCAAGTCGTTATTTGCAAGCAAATTGCCCGTTTACGCGCGTGCCCGCTGCTCGCCGACGCGAATTTGGGCGCGTTGAACGACGACGACGACGTCGTCAGCTGGCTTGCCGTCTGTCCAGCCGCCGTATCCATCGCAGGCGTCGTCGCGCGCAGCCCGCGACAAGGTCACGACCGCGCCCGTCTAACGACTCGATAGCAAACGATCTCTTACAGAAACCGCTCAGAGACGCACCCGGGGCATGCCGCGACCCGGTGTCGGCGACGGACAAAAGTTGCTGTGACTACAGAGTTGCCAACTATTGCTTAAAGAAGTTTTTGCTCTCAACGCCAGTGCCGGCTATTGCTTTAGAAGGAGTGGCGTGATCTTTCTGAGTAAGCCTATCTGTTCTGTGTGTTGGTCATGACGGTAAGCCCTGCAAAAACGGCTGAATCGACCGAGATACTGTTTGCGGACTAAACTCGCATGGGCCAAAGTAACCATGCACTATGCAGGCCGGATCTCCCGACGAGATGGGGCACGTTAGGGGACATATACACTATACAGCCCTTGAGCAATGTACACGTCCAGTCGTCACGCCGCGGCGATGCGGGCTGTTGCTACCAATACTGTAGAAATTTGTTATTTAAAGTTGACCTTTAACTACAAGATGCAAGTTAGGCACTTGATTAACTAATTCAACAGTTTAAAACTAAAACGTTGTTTTTAATTCTATCAGTTTCTCTGTTTAATTTTACTGTACCAAACGATTTTCTGGGCGCCCGTTAGTGCAGAATGTCTGCCTTGACGCCCAGTCAGACAACGTCGCCGTGTTTAGCTCCTTTATTGCTGTTTTATTGCTTGCTTGTCTGAAATAAACTTCACTGATTCATAGAATATTAGCATTACAAAAGCAGAGATAAACGATTCCGCGTTCAGTCTCCTCGGTCCGCTGTCAACGTGCATTTGCTGCTGAGCGCCGGCGCTTGCTGCACGGCGCCCGCAGCTGTCCCTCGATATTGTTAGTGACAAAAACTGTATTTTCCCCGTCTGCTCGCTTGTCTGACGGGGTAAATTTGTCGTAGCCTACATGAATGTGGACTGCAGGCGCCAAAGGCACGGAATCACGGCGATTCCATTCATATCGCGCCTGTATCTATCGACGTCGCGTATACTGCTATCATATTCTCATCATCCTTTAGTACATGCTGTGTTGGGTGGGTGGCCAGGAAGTGCGGGGCTTAACCATGCTACGTTACGCTACGCTAGAGTTCTTTATTTGCACGGCGCCTAGCGTTGCAGAATGAATCAGTGGCTTCACGACGCATGCCTCGCAGGCGGCGTAACTTCAAAACGGTCTTGAATACAGTGAAGTTGACAATACTTCGGGCAGCTGAAGGGAGAATGAATTTCTGTGTGAAGTACTGACGTTTGACGAAGCGTGAGGCTGTTGCAGCAATTACGTACACCTGCACTGCCAAATGTTCGCATTCGATGCAACTGGATGAAGGCACCTCGCGCGGAAAGCAGCCGGAAAGTAGAACAGTGTTTATGTATCTAACGCTCATACAAATCCGGTGCTGTGATGAGCGTCATCGGCTTAAGCCGACAACGAGCGTTGCGATTTGTGAATTGGCTTACGTTCTGTCGACGCACGCATCGCCGATGTCGGCAGCTGGCAAGAGACACAGACACGGGAGGAGGAGGGTCCATGAGGCATATGAATAATTTCGAGTTTTGGTGATGGGTACGGCTGACCAGCGGCACATACAGATGTGACACTGATTAGGTTGCCAGGTTTTATGCCAGTGCGACAAATCCGATCGATTTCCTGCCAAACTGGAGATTTCAGAACCTGCAGTTTCGCGAGGATTGCGTCTGTATTTTTTCCGCGCGACGCGTGTGTATATAGCGCGGAATGTGCCACGGCACGGTGTCTGTCCGTCTCTCTGCCGCACTACGTTACGTTATTCAACATTACGTCATTCAAAGCTCGGAGACTCTGTTATTACTAATTATTCCGAGTTAAACAAGGAACGGATATCTTTATGCCATACGGCGGTTCAAACCAGGATGTTTGCAAGACATAGCGGGCTAGAAGTGTTGGGGGATCAGGACCCCCCTCCCAAGCCACGCCAAGAATGCCCTGTACCATCGACTGTTGTCGTTTCGAGGTCAAGTTGTGGTGAAATTGTTGTTTCCTTGAATTCAAACCCCCAGACTAAAAATTCCTGATTACGTCATTGGATGCATGCACCCGAAGGTACATAAGACATTTATTCGGGTGCATCCAGTCCACAGAGACAACGTTGATAGCGAACCTGACAGCACCAATAAAGTGAGTTTCACAATATACATACATATTTTATTTAAGCAATCCAGAGCAAACATAAAATAAGCACATAGAAGAACAATAAAAGAACTCTGATGCTATGGCTAAACGAATGGCATAGTGCCTGTTAAGCGTACCAGGTAAAAAATACAAAATAGTTAGTAATGTAGATCCAGACATATAAAAACAGAACGCATAAAAGCATCTAGGCTACATCTTGCCGATCAGAAACTGATTTAAATTTACTCGTACCAAACGACTGGACTAATAAAGATAGTTGGGGCCGTTCATTATTATATAACGAACTGGGTGTGGGGAGGAGGTAAACATTTTGACATGGTGTGTTATAGTAAGGGAGTGGGTACGTGAGTCAGTGTCATATAACGCATTTTGCTAGTGATTGAGCATCGATTTTTCAGAAATTTACGGGTATGACTGTGCGTGGAGGAATGAGTGAAATTCCACACCCACATAGCTCACAGTGCTGACCTGCAACATTTATTTGAACCACGACAGTGACTGAATTTTTTGTCATTTTGTGGTTCTATAATTTTTCGGGGGTTTCAATTTGTTATGTAACATTAGGGGGTGGGTTGTTATATGGTGTTACATAGGGTGGGTGGGTGGGTGGGTGGGTGGGTGGGTGGTCCAAAACACGATTTTTCCGTTATACAATATGTGAGCGACCCCTTGCCGCTTAGGGGCTATATGGTCATGCTAGGCTGCGTTCTCAGTTCTTTGACGATCAAAACTGAGTCACGTTAGTCCTGGTCCTAAAAGAAAGTTCTCGTTAATATCACTGTGAAAACAAAGAATTAAAGCAGAGACGATGCCCGTAATAACATGCCTGCAATAATAGTGTCGTTTAAAAGTACACTACTGCGTTTTTGCGTTGCCCCTAAGGCTTCGTGCATGCTACTTGCAATGACCTGTGTTCGCGGGTGTAATATTGGGCACTGGTGTTGACGGGCCGTGATATCGGCCCGTGAGCACTATGTAGAACTGCTGTGCACTGAGCGTAATGTTGAGAAATGCTATATTTCTGCTACAAGTAACGATAAGTTAAATGTTTCGTTAATTCGGTGGTATACAACTGCCACCTTCATGGCATATTTCTTGTCTCTGGCTTAAATCGAAGAAGTCTTTTTTTGTAAAATATGGCCGACGTTCACGTGGGACTACGTTGCCGACGGCTAATGCACATGTAGATAAAGACACTACATCAAACTCGGTCATATATCATGAGCTACTTCGCTGCAAACAGTCTGCTGAGGACAGCCTCGCGAGACAGCGATAAAATACAGGAACGGAAAATGGAGGACCATCGCTTATGCTCGCCTTGTATGGCACGTTAGGCGACCAGCTATTTTCTTTTGGTCCGGATTTTTTTGATTATTAGCACGGTCTTCTTCTAGATACTTTTAATCTTTATCTTGCGTTGATTGCGGAGAAAACAAACAAAATGAAAATTAAAGGGTGTGATTAGGTAACTCCTGAATGCGTCTGCGGTATGGAGACGGTTACTGGGCATGTTTGGCGGTGTACAACTGCGCCTGATAACTTTTGTTGTGTAGCACTGTATTTTCTTTTCAATTCGCTTCATTACCAATAACACGCTGTAGGCCGCATCGCATGCGTAGCATAAGTTGCAGTCTATTGTTACCGACGTAGCCTGGTCTATCTGTGTGTCTGTGTGTCTGCCTGTTGGTCACGACTGTAAGGCCTGCAAAACGGCTGAGCGATCGAGATGCCGTTTTGATCGTGGACTCGGGTGGGCCCAAGAAACCGTGTAGCAGTAGCAGTTGATGGGGGCCAGATCGCCGCACGTGAAGGCACTTTTGTGGACATGTATGGGCATGCCCAGCACATCCGCGATCGATATGCTCAACGCTACTCGCAAGGAGGCAGCACACGCGTTGCTGCCTGTCAATACCATTACTGTCATACTCGTCCTACGAAGTTGCTTTTTTGTCTGGTTCTTCGTCTGCCGCTGTGTGCAATCTGGTCCTGCATTTTCACTTTTTCAGTCAGTCCTCGTCGCGGCTGGCAGTAAATTCACGTCGTGACGAATTGCTGTCGGACAGATTGAGGCCGGAGCGACTACGGCTACGATTAGTTCACTCGCTCGCCGACCGCCGCGCCACTGTGAGCAATATATTCCGCCTCCGCGTCGTTAATAACACCGATTTAACGCTTGGCGAACGATACTTCGCGGTCGCATTGATGCATCGATGAAGTGCTGAAAGCGATCGAACAATTATTGGTAATTGAGCAGTTGGAGCGCAGGTATATGGGCTGCTGCTGCTGAACGGTCGGGGGCCTGTCAAGAGCGGCTGTTGCAACAGCCGTCATCCCTCCCATAAGCGCTCCCATGCAACTGTCAGACACGTCATCAACCGATGCTGTTAACACAATATACGGTGCTGATGAGTTTTTGCCCGGCTCGTGGAAAATGTGATTGCGCAGACTGTCCTTAGACGATCGGCTTTCACATTATCTAGGGCTTCAGTGTTCCAGTATCCGCACGCAGTCAGAATGTCATGGTGCGTCTGCAGTGCAAGGCCGAAATTGTCAGAATCCAATCTTCTGCCGTGTTTTTGAACTGTAAGGTGTAGGCATACTGATGTCGGCAGCAGAGAAATCATGTCATTTTCATCGAAAGTTAACGAAAAGTAATAATCAAAATAATAATAAGAATATCAATAACAATAACAATACATGATTTATAGAGCGCCTTGAAGTCCAATCACAGGATGCAGAGTAAAACGAAAGATATTTCATTAGGCCTAGGCTATACTTCCGCGCGGCTCTATAAGGTAGCATAATTTCTGCCGTAGCACTTGATGTCGTGTATAACTCATGCAGTTACTAATTTTTTTCCTAGCGTACGAATTTTGCAGTCTGCCCGGTAGAATGAGGGTGAGTGGTTTCTAGTTAACAGAACTGGACAGACTGAGCAGGATTACTGCATAAATAAGGAAATCTCTGTACGAGCATATCCTCGTCATTTCGTCATTAACTTAGACTACGTCTTACTTACAACCCATAGGTTGCGCCTGCGGTGCTCGCAACGGCTATGGTACCATGATGGTTGTCGCCATGTCTCCGCTCAGTCGTAATCTCCGCCCAGCGTTGCACTTGGCAGCCTCCTTTATGGTCGTAAAATTATTCTATTCTCGCGTGCAGTTTCAAAGCGACGTATCTGAAGTACCGGTAGAGCAGGCTGCCTAAGCCTATACGCCATGCAGCACGGCTGCTGCAAATGCTTTCTAGTCCGCATGCAGAGTCCATTAATTCGCTGACATCCTCACGTGTGGACGCTTCCAATGCGATGACTGATCACTGATTCAAGCAGGCATGAAGGACTCTGTCATAAAGGCATCTAGTGTTCCGCGAGATCAGGCAAAGTAACCAAAAAGCCAGCGAGCGACCTCATTATGGTCGCCAACTGTTGTTGTGTGATGGTCCCGACCGCGAGCCTTGCAGAAACGTCTGAACCGATCAATATGATTTCGTTCGGGTTAGACTTGTGTGTGACCAAGGAACCCACAACCATTATTAGATGGAGTCCTACAAATCCCTATAGGGAGAAGCATTTTTGGAAGGGACGTGCCGGCTCTTTACTGACTGGCCAACAAACGCATGTGCAGTTTTTTTCGGAAAATGTTAATAAAATGTAGCAAAACTCAAAGCGACTCGTAACCATGTTACAATGTTACTTTGTTTGCTTGGATGGATGTATATCTTAACCGTTGTGTTGCTAGGGTGTAATGCAAGTCGGCTTGTGATTGGTTGACGGCTGTGCCCTAGCAACTCCACGCAGGTAACAGATAGGTGTGGCGACGGCCATCGGGCATACGACAGCTGTTGTGTTTCATATGCACGCAGACGATAACTGCTGACATTGTAAATCGCCTACATTACCTACGACGACCAGTCCAATGTATCATCAGCGTTAAGCCGGCACGCAGCAAAGCGACGTCGCGGCTTGTTGCTCGTAAACAGTAATTCGGCATTTCAACCGACTGAGCGAAAGGCACGCGACTATGCGTGTATAAGTGAAACGTACGCGTATGTTACGTCTTTTTTCACGCACGCGTACAGATTGAGCTGCGCGTAGAAGCAAGAAACAAACCAAGGACAGCGCGGCACGACACTGAGAACGGCGCAGTGATTGGCACTTTGACGGGCCGTGTGCTGTCAATTGTGATGTTCGAAACGACGTTATGCTTGTCGGCGGCCGCGCGACCAGCAACGCGCCTAACGCAATGTTCGAACAACGCGACCGGGAAACTGCGGCGAGCAGGCGTCGCGCGTGCGCGCCGGTTGCTGGCAATTCCGCGTTCTAAATGCGTTATTTCCGCAGAAGCGGTTTCTATGGGAACGGGACGCCGTCGGCGCGGAGACCGGGTGCCGGTTTGAGTTGGCTTGTTATCGCGGATGAAGAGAGAACACAGGCCGCCGTGGGCGACACGGTCCGCGACGGGCCCGCTGCTACTGCAGCCGCCGTAATACTGTCGCGTGGCTGTACGAAGTTACCGCCCGACAAACTGGGTTTGTTCTTGCTTCGCCGCTCGAAACCGAAGCACACGGCAGTATTTCTCGCCCAGAACCAACGGACTGGGTGCGAGCGGCTCGACTGAGGTGCGGTTCTTGCGTCTTATGGCTGTTTTACGCCGCCTGTCGAGACAAGACGCATGCCCGGTACGTGATCTCGCAAGACAGGCGGCCGGCTACATTGATGGACGTCGCGTCTGGTCGAGCGTAAAATCTTGGCTCCCTAAACGCGATCTACGGAGGCTCCGCTGGACTCGCGTGGCGATAAAATACACCGGGCCATCGCATCACACACTGCGACTCAAAAATCTGGACTCTTTTCGTGTGCCGTAGTCTCGCCAAATGTTGAGATCGATTTTCAGAATTTTCGCTGGAGGACTTGCAACGTACACCACAACCGTACTGCACGTGATTGGTGGCGCCGACGTGTAATTACGGTTGCTCATCCTTGCTTCATCCTCGCTTCAACGCATGCCGTGCGTCGAAGCCAGAATGGGCAACTGTTGCATGCGTCTTATTTCTTCATTTCCGTTTTAATTAAAGAAGCAGTCTGTGACGTCTGTCAGTTGACACATTCGAAACTGGAGATCAAGACCAAGATCAAGACCAATTCTTCTAAAGCACAAGACTATTGAGAACTTCCGAAGACTAAGACCACCAGACTGGCAGTAGGCCTTCAAAATTTAGACGAAGACTGCGTTTTTATTTTTCCAACAGGGCTGTATTTAGAAATGTTCAGAGTTAGGACTATTTGACCGAACAGGGCGCGCAACATCCGACACCTACATTCTAAGTAACAGTTTTCAGGTTGTTCTGACATTTTTAACGCGCGATGCTATGCATCCGCGGTACTAGCCATGGCCCTGTGTCTGCCTGTCTGTCCGTCTGTCCTTCCGTCCGTCCGTCACAAGTCGGAGTTCTACTAAAACGGCTAAACGTACGATCACACAAACAACACCACACGATAGTCCAGGGACTCTAGTTTTCTGAAGCCAAAGATCTCCGCGAAATTCGACCGGGGTCACCCTCTACGAGGGCACTGAATGCAGGTGGGGTGGGTCAAAATCGGCGACTTTCGACGAATAGCCGGCTATATCTCGAAAACGGTACAAGATAGACGCATGGTTTCTATTAAAGTCGAATAGGAAGTCGCATGCGCTCTATCGAATGGTGACATTGCCGTTGACCTTGAGTGCCCCCTAACCACCCCAAACCACCCTATTTTCTGCATTTCGCACCGCCATTCACAGCTTCGTAACGGGTGAACCTAGAGACT
>Ga0126332_10000790_pt1 | contig 10869 bp, 7 predicted proteins | sample InaspJWI42metaG_FD_94482 | JGI IMG/M metagenome (GOLD analysis project Ga0126332, IMG submission 94482) | Marine gutless worms symbiont microbial communities from Oahu, Hawaii - Inanidrilus sp. 2 OAHU.JWI-42 metaG | ecosystem: Host-associated > Annelida > Digestive system > Unclassified | place...
GCACCTATAGGGAATGAAGGTGTGTCAAAAATTATAATAAATGACACAATATTTTTTAAAAACTGCAATCAGCATTTTGGTAGTTTCAAACCGTAACAGTTTCCGAGTGCTGTTTGATAAAATGGCTTCCGTACATTTTATTTGAAAAATATATTTATATTTTAGCATTGGAAATGGCCGCCCAGGGAACCAGCACTGTGTCAGTTGTATCGGCACACTTTCGTTCCCTATGTGAGCGGCGTGACGAGGTGACGGTGTGTGCTGTAGCTGCTGGCTCGTCACAGCGAGTTGCAGCAGTCGGAGACGAAGGCGCAGGCGGCACTGGTGACGATTCTTTCATTGACTCAGATCACCGAACTCAAGTTGCTGTTGGACATCGGCCGGCAGGGTCACCGGTTCTACGAGTTCGTGCTGACGATGCTGATCGCGTGCATCTCGCTCGAGCTGCTCATCGGCATCATCATCATCTACGTCGGCAACCTGCACTACCACCAGCAGAACGACGCCGGGTCGCGGCCGCGGCGCTCGTGCAACGTATTCCGCCTGCTCGCCTGCCTGTTCTGCCAGTGCGGCCGCTGCTGTGGCCAGTGCTGCCGACAGCGAGTCGCCTACAGCAGCGTGATGGAGACGTCGGCGTCGTCCGGGCAGCTGGCGGCCGCCGGCGGCGGTCACCGAGCCAAGCGCGCTATGCCGCCGCCGCCCGGCGCCAACGGCGACGAGCTGCTCGCACCCAAGGCGCTGCCGGAGGTGGTCGGGATATTGGAGGACGACGACGAGGATTTGGCGGGCTGCTGCGGCCCGGCGACGGCGGCTGGTCGCGGCGCGACGGCAGCGAGCCTCGCCGACCTGGAGCGCGCCGACGTCGAGATCGAGACGGCGCGAATCAAGGCCGCCGAGGCCGAGCTGCGCATCGTGCGCGTCGGCAACTACATCCGCACGCTCGAGGAGGCGGCGCGACGGGCCGCCGCCGATCCGGCGGGCCAGGTGGCGGCGGCCGGCGGCGGCGCACTGGGCGACGAGCTGGCGGCGCTGAGGGCCGAGCACGAGGCGGCGAGCAGCGTCAAGAAGGAGGCGGACGCCGAGCGGCGCGCCGCCGAGGCTCGCCAGTCGCACGCTTTCTACGCCCGCGAGCTGGCGGCCGCGCGACGCGAGCGGGTCACGTTCCGGAAACTGTCGCGCTGGCAGCACGCCGCCACCTACCTGCTCTACTTCCGGCGGTGACGTCATCGTCGCGGCGATCGCGCGCGACCGGAAGTCGCCTACCTACCTGCTCTACTTCGTGATGCTGATGAACATCTTCGTGACGACGTTCGGCATCTCGGGCAGCGCGCAGGACCTGTTCGTCGCACGGCCGCCGACCAACGCCACCCACGAATAACCGCGGACTGCGTGCCGTTGTGTCGACCTCTATTCACGCTGCTCTGTGACGATATGTTGATTCGGGGGTGTGGTGGCGGGGGAGAAGGCGAGGCGGCGACACGGACGTAACCAAGCTTTGGGCTTGGGGAGGCTCAAGCCCCTCCCCCAGGCGACGTTGCAGCCCACTCAAACTGGGACAGGAATCGACATTTGGTCAGTTGATTCTCAGGAAAATTATTTAAATTGTTGCCACCCGATGTCAGATTTTAAGGCTAAAATGCATCAAATTCGATTTCGGGTGGGCTCAGCCCCAGACCCCGCTGGGGGAGCTTACAGCGCTCCGCCAGACCTAGCTGGATTTTAGGGGCCTACTTCTAAGGGAAGGAGGATGACAGCAGAAGGGAACGGGAGGAGAGAGGAAGAAAAAGGGAGGGGAGGGATTACCATGGGCTTCAGCCTCCCCAAAGTAAATATTCTGGTTACGTCGCTGGGCGGCGATATAGTGAAACGTGTATTTCATAGCGTTTGCAAGATAAATATAAAGATACCTTTCGAAACTATCTTATTAAAATGATGATACTTTCCCAAGCCAAGATGCTGTTCACGTTGAATGATTTAGCCATAGCACGGTTAAAGTAAACAATTTTTATCAGTCTGTGACTCCATAGGCGCCGCTGATCCCGCGCTACCGCTCGCCGTCTGCCACACCTACTCCTGTACCACCCCACACACTGGTCAACTTAGCGTCACAACGCAGAGAACAATAGATGTCGACATAACGCTCCGACACCCGAATAATATGACTCGTCGACATCAGATCGCCGAAGTGCTTGTAAAGCCTTGTTCACATTGTCACATGAAATGAACTCGAGTTCTGAACAGGTGCAAACGAATGGGAGGGAACGTTCACATCGCACGATCTGCAGCTCGCGAACTATGCGACTTACAGTCCGCTGTGTCTGCAGCCAATAGACGCGACGCGAAGTAGGTGACGCGAGTCGGACTGTGTGCATGACCACTGCCAATTACAGTCGGAGTAACTGGGTCGATTTCTTTCTGCGATGTGGAGGCTTGAGCATCTGGACCTAGTGACGAGCAACATGGCGACTTGCAGATGGTCGGCCAAAACCACTGTTTGTTGTTCGCAGTGATGCAAGTTTGACGATTATTATTTATTTCGCGAGTGCTGCAGTCAGTCGCTGTAGATTCCAGCCATATGACTGCGTCGTCATCCGCTTCGTGGAGTACACGTAGACTCAGTCCACCTTCAAATTTTGTTAATGGGCACGTGTCGACAATGTGGTTCATGGTCCGTCGCTGGCCACAGTCTCAGGAAGGTGATTGGGTGAGATCCCATTTGTACATAGGCCTTGATCTGTCTGGAAACGGTTCGTCAGAGACCATGTATGACGAGGAAGATCGACACCTGGCTGTCGGATAGTAGGGTCGGTAACAATAGTGTGGTTGACCACGGAAGCCGACGACCAGTCTTCTCTCCACTGCGTAATTGTGTCGACAAATGTCATGTCTGACCATATTGAGCATCGAGATGCAAGCCGTTTGACGATGATTAGGCAATGTTGGACAGTATCGTTGTTTCAACAAAGAAAAATTTCCAAGTGCGCTCTTATAACTGTCACCTAATATACGTCCTTACGTGCACATTCGGTTATTGTTAGACCAGCCTATGAAATTTATATATTATTTATAGGCCTACAATGACTAATATTTGGCCTAAATATAAATGTGACTATCAGCAACAGCGTCTATGAGTTTGTATGACGGTATGTAAATATTATGTGCATAGCTTAGTTCTTCAAATAAATTTTCTTCTCGTTAAATGTCACCTGTCTGCTAATAATTTCAGGATTCATATCAAGATTCACGAGCAGTTCAAGCTAATTTTATTCACTGGCTTCATTGGCGGTGTGGTATGGTGAATGCAGCAGTATTTAAGTTGTTAGTACATTCGATTATGTTGGAACTGTTTCAATACTTCACACTAGAAACTGCAACAATTAGCAACTGCGTTCGTCACAGCCTCTGACACTGTTAGCTGGGTGTCAGAAAAGGTAGGTAGGTTAAGGTTTAATGCAGCTTTCAAGGTACCCACTATGTGGGCAGTAAAAATCTCTGCACGCCTTTGAAGACTTGTGTTTAACACAGCAAATAAGCTGGTAAAAGGAACAACGCCATAAATTCACAATTTCATGGAGTGATCATACTCAATCAGTATACTGAGTATGATCACTCCATGAAATTGTGGCCTGTCAAACGGGCATCTTACTTACTCGTATAAAATAGTCTGAATTGTGTATGATAACGGAAGAGATATGACCACAAACGATTTCATACGCATCTTTTGTTCACCAGGTATTCACAATACCACTTACTACATGTAGTAGACTGGTAACACGAAAGGACGCCAAAGTTTATTGTCACGCCGTCAGTTAACTGGCGGTTAATGCCAATACACAAACTTGCATTTTAGTAATAATTTCTGCTTCAAAGTGCAAATTAGTCAACAGGTACTTTTCTTTCAACATTCAGTTGAGTTTCAAAAGATATTTTATACACTTGCTATAAATTATTCAATTTAAATTATTTGCCTTCAGTGCTTTGACGCTGTTGGTTGGGCAGCAGGAAGGGCATCCAACCTGTAAAAAAACTGAGTGGTGGGGTGCTGGCGTGGTTATCTGTCTGGAGCGAGGTGCAAACTTGCATACGGCCCAGCTGATGCCACTGCCACTCACTGTCTCTTGCTTCAGTAAAATCCAGATTGGTTTTACCTTTCTGGTACCGGCTTACCTGGGTAGTCCCGGACATAGGGCCGTTAAACGTGTGTAGTACTAGTAGTAGTTGCTATAAATTATTCAGTGAGACCTGGGCATTCTTGGTTTTAAATTGCACCCATAATTTGTTGGTTGGGCACCAGGAAGCGCACCCGGCCCGTAAAAATTGAGTGACGAGGTGTTGGTGTGGTTATCTGTCTGCAGCAAGATGCAGACTGTTTGCATATGGTCCAGCTGATGCCACTGCATCCCCAAACCCCATCATCTCTTGCCTCATTTCACACTGACTGGTACAGACTGGTTTTACCTTTCCAGTACTGGCTTACCCAGGTTGTCCTGGAAAAGAAGCCGTTAAATGGGTGTAGTAGTAGTAGTAGTAATAGTATTGCACAATCGAGTAAAGTGTGTTCTGTATGTCAAATGGTTCACTGTGGAGAGTCTAGGGTCTACTGTATTACCATCTCATTGCAATAAACATCATGTAACTGCAGAGCACATAGTTGTTGGTCATGACAAATGATATGTGACATCACCTAAGGTTGGCTGCAGACAGGCATACGTACTCGCTGACTCTAAATAATGTTGCACCTTGAAACTTCCTAATACTGGAACATGTATAAAATTGTCAAAAACAGTCCCAAAACAACCAGCATAGTAACAATTCAACACCTCTGATAAGAATACAGGCTCAGCTACAAAAGCAGTACCTCCAGTAAAGACATGGCAAAGAATACTCACAAAACTGCTTTGAACTCATACCTACAGACAGCTGGCAAAGAAAGCAGACGCCAGTGCCAAAGCAGGGTGTCTACAACTCCAGCCTAACCAATTTCCAGGATGTCCAGGACATTTTTAAAAAATTCCAGAAGATTATTATGTGACAAGCCATACAATATCAAAATGCAGGTGAAGTTTGTAATGTCTATAAATGAGCATGTGATGATGAGCTCCAACTAATGCTCATCACTGTGCAGTGTACTAAAAATCGCCTGACGTGCGAAAATTACATTGCTAATTATAACTAGGTCAACTCAGCCTTGCATCCCTCCGGGGTCGCTTAATCGAGTACCAGCTTCGGCTGGGGTAAAGGCGGGAATGTCACCTCTGCCGGGTGGCAGGTAAAACTGTGTGATCCCATATGGCACGTGAGTTCCCATAGCGGTGAGGCAGGTGTCCTGCGAACTTAGCTATATCCGTATACTTTACTTTACTTTAATTAATAAAATTTTCCACAAGCAGCAACTAAATTCCATGAGATTTCCGGTATTTCCAGAAGCAATTTCAAATTCCAGGAGATTGTGAGGATTTCCAGGAGTTGTAGACACCCTGCAAAGACTTGCAGTAAAAACTGTGGATCATGTTTACCTACAGTGATATTCAGCCACAGACAATGACAACAACAGATGAGAGACACACAGTACTCCAGGGACCCGCCAACTGCACTGACATGTGGAAGGAATGGGCTGCTCACTGTCGTTGCACAAACAAGAATGAAGAAGTAATGCATTAACACGCTACTGGCACGATGATACAGTGCACTGTTGCGAATGACAACCACAATTCTCAAAGCTCTGGTACAACATCCACAAAGGCAAAAAAAGAGCATGCACAAAAATATGAAATGTCATTGTGAAATTCTAGGCAATGAAACATGAAACCATAACAAACGAAAACGTTTCAGTAGATTCCTCACAGCACACTCTCAGTTTTGCTGTATAAGAATCGGTGGTAATGTAAAAGTATGATGACAGACAGAGGCGAATGAGCAACTGACGGAGAGGTCGGACATTCAGGGACAAGAATGCTTTCTCTAGTATCACTACAAACCTTCACTACTAGCACACACGCAAAATGAACAAAACTGTTCTAAATGCTGAAAGTCAACTTCAATGGTAGAATAATACGACAAAACATTGTGTACACATCTCATAGTTTGTTTAAAAATCATTTACAATTCTCAATCATATCCGGTATCTGTTTTCAAAACATTTTAAAAGATCTACTCATTATATCTGAGAATAAAAATGAAAGCAATAGAGGCTCTGTGGCATTCTAGCAATTGTAGCATGACAACACATTCAGTGACAACGTCTACAATAATCATTAAATACGGACACGACAACTCCCAGACAACAGCAATGAGCACTAACACAGTATATGGTTTTAGCCTTCCAACATCACGTTGATGCAAACAATGTAATATGCAGTCACATCTGTAATAAACATACTAATCAACGCAGAACAGCTTCCACTTCTACTATCAGGTGGATCACACGATCTCACTCACAGTCAACAAATCACTATACAAAACCTTCATTTTATGACCAACAAATACTGCTCTGGGAAGACATCAATGTTGGACTCATGTCACTTGGTTCAGAACTCAGCTTCTACAAGCAAGCAAGTCACTGACAAACTGTCCATCTTTAGACTGAGTTGTGTGACATCAATGCACACAACTGTACAGATTACTTTGGCCACAATGTTCAGTAACATAGGCAAGACTAAGAGCATGAAGTCATTTGCTTTTTAGTGCAGCCATGGTCACAACTCTGGTAAGCATTTTAACCATCTGCAGCATTGTCTACTGATGGGATAGAGAAATTGCACTTGAGTTACTTGACACAGTTTTTTATTGAAATTTCAACCACATATCAAAGCCATTTGCAATTATCACCCATCATGCATTCATGACCATGGCTCACAAGAGAAACACAACCCAAATTCAAAACACTATACCAAGGAAACTTGTTAATGTGCTAAAACACAGACAATAGAAAAATGTGGTCAACTTTTGAAAGTAGCTCTATCAAATCATTAGCAGTATGAACGACTTCACATTTTTACATAACTTTACATTGCTTTAACCATTAACAAATTCTCCGCAGTCTTTTAACATACCTTCTTCAATTTTGTACGCAGTATGCTCACTAGAAAAGAAGGTATTAAGCACTTGCAGCTAACAAATGCAGCATTTAATGTGGACAAGAAGTACCACTGCTTGATACAACGGTAAACGTCGTCAATGTAAAAGATCACGACTACAGAACTAAAACACAGTGAACATCATTAATGACAAAGCACTTAATAGCAGCATTCCACATCGTACAATTACATTACAGTCTGCTACTAAATAGATAAGTGTGTATAACTGACAGCGGTGTCTTCTTAACAAGACTTGGCCATTATCCATATCAGAAAAGGGGGTGCAACGGCAAAAATACTGAGAATTTCCAGTAAACGGACAGAAACGTTGCAGCGTTAGCTCTTGTATTCCAGGTAAACGTGGTCCCTACATGATAGTGATGCTCAAGTAGTTGGGAACAAAACCATCAAAACAATAGATGGCTCTGGATCCAGGCAGATATAATTCACAATGCTATCATGGACTCATGCTGTATCAAAAAGCGGCCACTTTTCCTATTCTGTGTACTAGCTTACTAAATTTTGTGCTGTGTTTTTCAGCTTGCAAGATGCAGTGCAAAATGCAGTGTTTGTACTTTGTCTATTTATGTGCTGACAACAAATTGGCTAACAATTGTTTCTTTGCTTCAAAACTGACTAAATATTTTTGTAAACACTCTACTGCATTATTTGTGTTATTTTAGTTATGAATAATAAAAATGGGCATTTGTTATTTTAGTTATGCTGATCATGCCATTCATGCCAACCAACTTTCATATGCTCAATACTGCTCACATGCACAATACATATGCTCAGAAGAAAAGTAGCAATTAACAAAAAGCAAGCACTTACAACAGGCAACGTGTGACAATACACATACACACACCGATAGCATTCAAACAGCTTCAACAGTGCAACTTAGCAAGTCTTCAGTGTGCGTGTTTGACACAAACCAAGTCAGTTTTTGCACAAGACAAATTTAGAAACAAGTTTTGAGGGTTCAATATGAACTGAAAGCATTAAGTCGATTGCACTATACGATTTATAGTTCTTGGTATCAGACATGCATAAAGGAAGCAATAGTTGATATATGAAGAAAGGATGACACCAGTAAATGTGAATGACTGAATGGTTTAGCATCCTGCCTCTAGAAAACCTACACACACTATCCCTGAAGGTTTTCTTCTACGGTAAGTGAAGGTAGCAAATCAAGGGGACAACTGGCTAACTCAGGTTTGTGCATGTGCTATATGGGTAAATATTAAAATTGCACCACTCATTGCATTTAGAGGTAATCCAAAGAGACAAGACTTAATGGACATATTCAGAACATCATATCCTATGGACATTAGCATACAGCAATACTGCCTATATATCGACACATATTTTCAATGTCAATTAGTTTTAATAGAGCCTGGCAATGGCCATCACAGCAGACAGAGTCCATACTTGGACAAATATCATAGCTGAAGCTGAAACACTGATGGGCAACTAACTACAATATGTAGTTAAACTAAAACTAAATTTTAACTAAAAACTTTTAGTTAAAACTATTTTTACAAAAAAATAGTTAACTAAACTAAAAATATTTACTTAAACTCTTGTCCAACTAATTCCAACTATTATTAATGCATGACAATGATTTCAGAGGTGCATACTGTGTCAGAAAATCGATATCATATGAAACTAAAGTTATTTATTATAAGGTAGCCACAAGAGTATGGTATGTAAAATAGTTACTCCATTCATCAAAACAGTTGAACTTAATTGACTTTTTAGTAATAATTTGCTGATATATGTAAGAAATATGCTAATGCCATAAATATTTCTAACTAATTATTTTTAGCTAAACTTTTAGTTAGTGACTATTTTAAATTTAGTTAAAGTATGGTTTTAACTAAACTATTTTAATTTAAACTTTTGGTTTAACTAAAAATAATTAGTTAAACTATTAGTTAAATTTTGACCATCACTGAGCTGAACAAATACGATGCATGCATCATGTCGGTGAACCACGACAACAAGAAGGTGTCACCAGCAAAACGTCAAAATCGTCAGTTGTCTGCTGGGGCTGCAGCGGCAGTGTCGCCATCGTCACCCTGGGCATCCGCTGTCCACAGCTGAAAACATCCAACAACGCACCCCAGCAATGCACAAACGATGCTCAAATTCTGTATACCATGTTCAATTTCTTGGGCCCGATTTACCAAATATCTTACAATAATGCCAAAGTTACGATTGGCTTACAATGGACGTCTAATTTACTAAACATTTTACGAAGAATGCAAGTCTTTTCATAGGTATGATTCACTTGCAAAATTGTAAGATCGTAAATTAGCTTACGATATTCCTAGGAGAAATTTTAGCACATTGTAAGTTACTATCGTAAGTCGATCTTACAATAAACGTAAGATAACCTTATGATAAATCGTAGGACATTTTGTAAATCTGGCCCCTGCACATGATTACTACAAAGAGTCAATAACAAATTAATTGAGATGCATAGTTCTGTGTGCACTGACGATCTCATTAAACCAACACCATACTGTAGATAACTTGCTCCCATACAAGCTTTTAGACAGTACAGTATTCATAACACATTCAAATACTACTTCTCTTTAACAGATCTTCGTTTCCCAATGTTCCAGTGGGACTGAGAACAGGAGGAACTAAGTCCAAATCCAAGACTAAGATATGAGGATAAAATGTCAGCATCAATTAATGTGACACTTTCAAATCTTTAATCTACAATTACCATTTTTGTACTAATTCACTCAGTTAGGCTTTGATACAATTTGAGACCTGGGTTCTATCCAAACTGTTAGCACTGAGCTAAGCAAAGTCAGCAAAATCCGATATTCCCCCGTACAGACTCCAAGTAATAAAGGTAACAGAAAAATCTTAATTAGGTTTCTAAAAATAGATGTGTTGTTTACATTTGTGCCCTGAAGATGGGAAGGATAATTCAAAATACAAGATTAAAGCTTTCTTCCTTTTAATTTTTTTTGCAACAGTCCTCAATTATCAAATATAAAATAAGAGAAACACGTCATTTATACATAAAAATGCACACTGCACAGTGACAATTCTACACTGCATGACATAACATATTCGTTTAATCACAACTGTTAAACCGCAGGTGTACACAGAATAAAGCAATATTTAGGCCTAGCAATACAAAAGTTAATAAACATCATAATACAACATTATAATGGTAAAATTAGTCAGTTAATCGAGAGATACGGTCGGAAAGTTGTTAGTAGGAATATGCAACTGATAAACAGGATCGACACATTCGTATTCGTTGATTAGTATGACCGCAAGACGTTGCTTGCTCAAAAATGCATTAGAGCTGGATGGATATCAACAGACAATATCAGCTCACCGTGAGGTTGTCTCTCAGAAGCTGCATTATCAGCGTGCTGTCTTTATATGAGTCTTCATTGAGCGTGTCCAACTCTGCAATTGCCTCCTCAAATGCCTTAACACAGCAGACAATTAAAATTAAACAAAATTAAAAATATCACAACTATCTACTCCATTTTGACACACACACACACACACCCGTTTAACGGCCCTTTGTCTGGGACTACCCAGGTGAGCCGGTACCAGAAAGGTAAAACCAATCTGGATTTTACTGAAGCCAGAGACAGTGAGTGGCAGTGGCATCAGCTGGGCCATATGCAAGTCGGCACTGCACTCCAGACAGATAACCATATCAGCACCCCAGCACTCAGTTTTTTACAGGCCGGATGCCCTTCCTGCCGCCCAACCAACAGCATCAAAGCACTGAAGGTCGAGCGCAGGACAGGGA
>Ga0126332_10000792_pt1 | contig 10852 bp, 3 predicted proteins | sample InaspJWI42metaG_FD_94482 | JGI IMG/M metagenome (GOLD analysis project Ga0126332, IMG submission 94482) | Marine gutless worms symbiont microbial communities from Oahu, Hawaii - Inanidrilus sp. 2 OAHU.JWI-42 metaG | ecosystem: Host-associated > Annelida > Digestive system > Unclassified | place...
CCAGACCGCTGGATTAGCGATACGGCGGCACCGGTCTGTGTTCTTATCATGTTAGAGGTGTTGGTGGCAGTTGTGCAGAGCATTTAACTGTAGAATCTTATACGATCATTATCTCCCTACAGTTATACTTATTATTATTGGTATTCCATCACCAACTCACTCTTTCTAGGCTTAAATCCTTCTTTTTCTGCAAATCCTCCCTACCGCAGCCTTTCCTTTTTCTTCTTCAGGATTCACTATATGGATTTCTCAGACTGTTGACTGTTACTTCTGAGCATATCCGTCTTTTTTACTTTTTAGTTTTTTTCTGTTTTTACACTTTTTCAGTTGTCGGTTCCGTGCGGTAGATTAAGCTCACTTATGTCGGCTTTCGAGCGCACGTTAAAATAGCATCTCGTATCGTATCGTAAAACAAACACGTACACAGACAGACAGACACGCTCATCGCAGTACTCCGCCACCTTTATCGGGGCGGAATAAAAGTAAACAGTAAAATGGTGCAAGAATCACTGCTATAACCTGTGCCAGTGTCACTGCAGTGCATACTGAATCTGGGCGGATACGCCGGATAGGTGTGGGCCGTGGGGCGGGTACTGGGCGGCAATACAGCCTGTAGGGTGGGTGGTTTCGGTGTAGGCTGAAGACATTGCCGCCGGCTTGTTCGTTCGATGCGTGCAAATCTCAGCTAATCAAAGTCGGTTTTTTTCCTGCAGATTCACTTGCGTCGGACGCGGCCGGCCAAAGATACCGGATTACCGGGATGGACCGTGGACTGGGAGAAGAGCTAGGCGGCCGGGCGCCGGACCGACGGACTCGCCCAGCTGGCCTGGATTGGCAGCGGGTGAGGTGAGAGCTTTGAGCGAGTAGGCTAAGGATGTGCGCGTGTAAACGTTTATACGGTAAATATCGTTCCACGTTTACAAAATTAAACGATAGTATAAACGAATGTAGCGGCAATGAATGTGAAATTCGAAGCTAAGAAAAGAATACTTCACTAATTAGCCTTGGCTCTGGCCTTGGCGTCTTTGCCACTTTACAAGTTGTCATTGGGTACTTACGGTACTGCAGTGATGGGCCATCTACGTTTTGCTATTGCCGATGTGCTGCCATTCATATGTTTTACACGTTTACAAATTTCATGTATACGTTTACTAAATTATCCAATGAGCACGTCCCTAGAAGCTAGGCTTGTCTCGTTTTCGACTGACAGAGCCAGTAAGCCGGCGACTCAAAACGAGGCTCGCCGATGCCTTTGTGTGCGGTCTATCAGCTGATAGTGCGACTGCCGACTGTCAGCGAGCTTTCATTGTTAATAATTTGACGAAGTTTGACGTGAGATCGTCGCTTTATCCGTGCACAAGGTTCCAATTGGAGGGAAACATGTTGTAGATCGTTTGTTTCATGAATGTCGTGCGTGCATCGCCGGTTTCTGCAGCGAACTGCTTGCGTTTGCAACGAGCATCGGACGTTCAGGGTAGGCTACGTGGGTAGTGACTGACTTTCTGTGTTGCATAAAGGCTGCCTCGGCGGAGAATTACTCTCTGCAAGCAGCGTGAAGTTTAGGCCTAACAAATAAATGGAAAATGTTGAGAAATTATCATGATAAGTCTAGATCTGTATCTAAATCCGTCGCAACATGATAACATCCCGTGAATGATAGGCCTACTACAGGCTAATGACATGGCGATTAGCAATAGCAGTCAGCAGTTTATGTTGCAAGTGCATGTGAAGATGCAGCAGTCACTGTGATGATGAGTAACAAATTGTGTAAGAATGTAGGCCCTACACTTTCCAGCGAAAATTTCCCCAGCCTGGTTGGGACACCCGTCGGTGCTCGTTGGTTTGCCGGCTGCAGTATGTGCAACAGTGGGCCGTCAAATCTGTATGTGACATGAACAGGAAGACGTTTATGTCAATTTTGTACATCTTCTTATGCGATAAAATTGTGTTATTTTTTGCAGCAATTGTAAAAAGATGACATCATCTGGGCAACTGCTGCAGTCAAGTCAAGCACTAAAATCATCTACAAGCCGAAGGGTAATTTTTATTAACACTCGTTTTACCACTGTTCATGGACTGGAAATGAGTGCATTATGACCTCACACTTGGTTGCTGTGAGGTGGGGTCCTAATCTATAAGATGCTGGAGCAAACTTGGTAGTGGAAAATAATGCTGTAATGAGTAGCATATTTCAGGCAGGAGTGCAATGTAATCCCCATTGGAAGACTTTGTAAAGTTTATTTTTCAAACTTTTAAGACATTTTCCAAGAGAAAAAAATAATAATGGAAATTTGTTTGAGATTCTGAGATACCTTGTTGGACTGTGTGAAGTATGGTATGGTGCTTGGGGCTTGTGTACTTAATTGTAGGCCTACATATTTTGCTTTATGTTTGTGATTGGCAGTTGTCGAACAAGGGTCTGTACAAGCACATGTTTATTAATAGGTCTTAGGACTGATCCATGGAATTCGGTTTGGGGATAGATGTACACTAGCCCCCTCTCATGTGGCTACACAGTGTCTCTGCAGTGGTGTCCAAAATACGATGAACATATGTGACGTTGTCTAACTTAAAACCCTTAGTAAACAGTGAATTAGTTAATTATCATGCTGACCTAGTAATGCTTGCCAATTCCACACATACCAGTTTATTGTTCTGATGTTAATTAATCTGCCATACAGCCACGTTCTGGTTGATGCCCTGTGTACTATATATTATCACTGTGAAATATGATCCAGTGGTATATAGTTGCCTTGCTCTGTGGGTTGGCAATGCTACAGCAGCTGCTATGTATCATTCTCCTTGTCCAGCTATCAAATCTGATCAACAATATAGCACAATGAGGAGTTGAGAACATGCATCTAGCTGATGGTTTTGCTTATGGCATTTAGTGTTTGCTATTTAAATGTAAAATGGAATGAAGTTAATCAAGACCACAGTGAGTAAAATAACTGTAACTGTATTTGAAAAGTTGAAATCTACAACTGAACTTACACTGTGCTGTTTTTTGTGCATAAGAGGAGAATAGCTTTATAATTGCATTGGTTTCCAAATTATGCTTGATTCTTTTCTTATGTGTTGTTTACCAGAAAAAACTTGAAAATGAATACTTTGGGCATTATACTGATGACGATGATTACAACGTTAAGGTAATAATTTTTTTGATATTATGCCGTTTCACTTTTTAGCAGTGGGGCCAAAGAATGTAGACAGTTTTGTGACGATAACTGTGTAAAAAGGACTGGCAGCATCTACAAATGCTATTATTATTAGGCTTTGAACCATTCAGGAAGAATGTCACTTTTTAAGCATGTCGTAAATTTGTCTACGCTACCTTTCCATTACATGTAGGCCTACTACAGTTTGGCGCCTGTTTTATATCTGTAGACTGTGCGACAGACAGACAGAAAATGCCGTGGGTGGTGGTTTTTATTGTGTTCCATTGGTGTGTTGGTCGCCTGCCTGCCGCACCTTATCAGCATCGACTGATGAACAGCAGCATTGCACGTGATTGCAGACGCGCCATTTGTTTACTTTATGCTGCTTACCCTGTACTGTGATCCGTGAAAGTAGCCTGTGTGCCTCAAGTGAACAAGACCAGCAATTGCCGTATGCAGTTGCATCATACTGGTACTGGAGCAAACGTGCTCTATGCAATAGAGGTCATGTTCGTTGAAGGTAAAGGTAAAGTATGCCGTACCCCACGAGGAGTGTAAGCGAGGTGCTCATCTCCCTTCCTTGGACCGTGAGCCCGTATAGGTGGATAAACCACTGAAGTCTGTGACGCATCTCCAGTGCGACGCCAGGCCTACTCATTGGCAGATCTAGGGGGGGGGTTACTAGTCACCCTAGTCACCCCCCCCCCCTAGATCCGCCCCTGCTACGGTTACCTTCCCAGCTGCAAGGCTTCACCACCTCTTGACCAGTACCAAATTATACTGCTTGGTAGCAGAGACACATCTGTGCAAACAACTTCCCCAAGGTTGTTACCTGTAAGTACAACGGCTGAGAGTTGAACCTACCAGCTAGTTCATTGAGGAGTTAATGGTTAACGCTAGTCTTACGAGTAATTGCTAAAAATACGCACAGATAGTGTTAGCTATAGTTTTTAGCCCCTTTCCTAGCGAAAGCAGCTCTGTTTATACCCGGGCTCGGGCGGTATTCTTCTTGTTTTTCTTTTGTTCTTCTTGTGGATTACGGTTCTGCTGACTGCAGTGGCTGAATAACTCAACAACGGCTGCACGAGGACCTATAAAACACTAATAGGAAGTCGTACATTGGCAGTCAAACATAACCATTGTCGGGCAGCTGTGATGACTGGAAGTGCTCCAAATCGCTTTGGCAGCCGAGCCGCGTCGTGTTTTGTGACAGTTGTAATTGATGGCGTGCTTCGGTGAATGGAGTTTATGCAGAGCAGTGCGGTGCGACGTCAGTCAGCTGACGTGAGCGGCCGATGTGATTCATATGCAGGTGTGCACACTCGACACCGTGTGTCGTTCACGTTCACGGAGCTGTCTATTTATAGCTGCTCCCTGCCCGTGTGTGAGTGTGAAAAGAGCCCTGATGCACTCGATTGACAACCGATTGATTGGTCGCCTTTGGGCTGACTCATGATTACTGAAGACTGTAGACAACATCGTCAATGTTTTGTTTACTTCCTTAGCCTTACTGAGATGTGTAGATGCACTGACGCGCTTCCCTCCACCCCATCCTTCGATCTTTTCCTTTCTGCATTCTCCTCCCCCACTCAGAGTTGTCCGTTTAGACTAGACTTATTCACAGCACACGAACTGAGCTGAATTCCAGTTCGAACTACAGTGTGAACAGCCGCATTTGAATACATGTGTTGAAAACTGACCGAGCACCAACCGTCCTAGTTTCGCTGCAGCCAATCAATACGAAGTATAGTCGTGACGTTGACGCATGTGGGAATGAACGCGTCGTGTATATCTGGGATCGACTTGTTCAATGTTCAGTCCAGTTCCGTATGTGCTGTGAACAAGCCTTAACAGATATAGGCGCGACTTGCACCGGTGTCAGCTAAAAAGGTAAAGGTAGCCCATACTCGATTACCGAGCGTAGGGTTCTGGAGCTGATCCCGGTTCTTGACAGTCAGCCTGCAGGTGATGTGAGTCATAAACCCGGCGGTAGGCTGCCATTACTTTCCGCCAGGCCTGCAGTTACCCCCACAACCCTTAAGAGGGCTGCTACCATTTTGCTGCTTGGTGAACAGAGGCACAATGGGTGTGAACAGTTTGCCTAAGACTGTTACTCGACAGCGTCGCGACTTGCGATTTGAACCCGGGCCCTTCTGCGTCTGAGTCCAGCACGCTAGCCATATCACGTGATACATACTAGAGAAGCTCGGCCTAGCTCCTCCTCCCACCCTGCGGCGTCGGCACTCAGGGTAGATAATAAGATCGCCGCTTTTCTCGCTGCTGCATGGCCTGGCGTCATCTGTTCGTAGAATGATGATCGATAGCTCCCTGCAGCGCCTGCAGGGTCCCGTGCCGTGGGTAGACTAAGATGTGCTCGGCCCGGTCTCGTGCGCGTTGAGGAGTGATCATCGCTCGTGATCACTGCGCATGTCACTCGCACCTGTCTGTCGTCATGGCGATGACTCATATACCGCTGGATGGATGCGCCATCGTGTCGCCGTCGCGCACGGTCTTTAACGGTCGCGATAATATCGCCAGAACACGTGATAAGAAAGAGACTAATACCTCGGTCTTCTGACAGCATGACCAAAACGTACGCTGGCTGCGTGCGCCGCTGTTGCTGCCCACTAGTGAGTCACTTTGAACGGACAAACACCACCATAGTTAACCGTTACTTTACGCTTTCCGACGTGGATGCTGTCAAGTTCCGAAAACTGCTGAAATCACACTATTTTAGTCAAGCTTTTAACATTTGTTGATTCTTGTTTTTTTCTCGGTGTTTTAGCATTTGGCTGACTTTTGTAATGCACCCGTGGTCCAGGTTCTCTTAGTAATGGGCGCACTATAAATTTCTGATATGATATATGATGTGATAACCAGCGTAATATAAGAAAACAAGTTGCTGCAGTAATGGTAGCGACGGGCGCCATCGCCGCCGCCACATTGTATCCGCCAGGTGTCGCCGACGTGAGCCCTCATTCCACGTAGTTCCTTGCGAGTCTGCCCACCAAACGGTATTTCGATCGGTTTAGCCGTTTTGCAGGGCTCCCCGGTGTACCTGACACACAGACCACATACGAGCAACATGTATAGCAGTAGGCCGCATTCATGCGATGCGGTCAGCGCATGGGAACATGGTATAGGTGTTATGCAATACATATCTGGCGACTCGTGAGCGCTATAAGTTGATTGGCTGCAGCAGTGCCGACCGGACGACGTAAGAGACATCATATAGGCCGCAGAGCACGCGTTGTCGCCAAGCGACGACGACCGAATTATTGATTGAAAATACTATTAATAATCGCTCACGTGTCAGCGTCGCTTGCCGCTGATAGCCTTGATGTTTGGCGACTGTGTTGTCGACCTTTGTTTTTTGATGACGCTGTTCACGCGGCCTTTTTGCCAACTGCTGTAGATAGTGGTCCAGTTAGAACAGTCGGCTGGTTTTGTATAGTTGCCTGTGTCTGGAGTCTGGACAGTAATTTTCGAACGAAATAACCTTTGGTCTGGATAGGCCTACCTGCATTTGGCGTGGTCACCCTATCCAGGTCGTATTTGAAGGTCAGGGTCATGCAATTCAGAGGGGTTGGAATTATGATTGGAACTTGGAAAGTGCAGAAACCGGAACTGAAGCTTTTACCATGGCCAAAAAGCAGATTTGAAATTGCAAGCAACGCGGTCGGTCTGACCTCGATCCTCGACCGACGGCAGTTAATTGTCTAACTTTCTCGTGCTATCGGTGCTGGTGACGATGTACGTAGGATCTGGACTGTGCCATGATGGTGGACGACCCGTCAAGGACCTGTCGTCTGGACGCGCTGCTGTGTCTGCTGACCACCCACTCACACGCGCTGACTGGCGGCACGAGCAGTGGTCGTCGTCACGTGTCCGCGTCTCTGCAGCTGTTCGTCAACACTCACAGTCATCTCATGTTCGCCGACGGACCGCTCGCAATGCCGCAGCGACACTACATCGCTCTGCTGGTTCGTACCGCTCAGAGCCGCGACCATAGATAGATAGATAGATAAAACTTATTTATATAGCGCTTATAAATTCAAAAGAGTTACTAAGCGATTCGGTCGCCAAATAAATAAGTTTTCGTAGATTGCCTGTTGCCTGAAGGAGTCGAAGGTAAGTCCCGACACTTGACGGCTCACGTGTCCCATAGGCGCAACCGTGGCTGAAAAGTTGGAGGGGACTGGGGACCTCACTTGCGGTGGATGCCGATCCCCTTCCTTTTCCTCCTCTGTCCCTTCCCCGTCTCCCACTGTTGCTCCACCCATGTTTCACCCATTCCATGGGTAGAGCAATGCCATTCTGGAGGTGAAGGTATGGAGACAGTGACGATAACACTGTTGAGGAGAACTCCAGCGTCTTCTCCCTAATCCGAATGCACTGGTTGCCGCCAGCAAGGGCATGCGGCCAGTAAAACTTCGCACTAACAAAATCTTCTAGTTCTTAACTGGAGGTACCGGCAAACGCAGGTTGACTTCAGTGACCTGCGTTATGGCCGTAAAATGATGGGTGGTTTGTTTCACCCATTCCCTTCCCTGCACTTCTTTCCTTCTCCCCTTAAATTTAGCAAGGAGATCTGAGGAAGCACACTAGATCCCCGTGATCTCAACAGTTGGAGGGGACGCGTCCCATGGGTCCCATAGGGCGGTTGCGCCTATGGCCAGGACACGTGAGCCGTCAAGTGTCGGCCGACATTACTTCGTTATTGAGTGAGTGAGCAGTTTCTTAGCGGTACATCAGCACGTTATAGGCTATTCAGTGCCGTAAAGTTAGACGAGTATAGTCATGTGATAACTAACAACAAATGATTATAACAGAATGTACAACCAAGACTGTAGAGCTAAGATAAATTGGAATATTGCTTCGCCCCCCCCCACTGAAGAGTTTTTGCGTCTGTATGTATGTTTCTCCGCTTGCATATCTCAAAAACCGTGTGTCCAAAATCTTAGACATTTTATATACGTTTGGTTCTGGTTCTTGTCCTTTTTGAATGATTATGCAATATGTTATGCACTTCCGGTTTGTGGATGATAGTCATATTTTTACATAATGGGCCATATACAGATATAATAGTGACTTTGTCTATGTCTGTGTTAGTTGCTCACCACTTGACGAGTGTGCTATTTAGTTGTTCTTCCTTACAAATGGATCCGTCCCTTGCCACGTTATGCTGGTCTAGGGGCCAGCTCGGCAGCTATTGAATTGATTCCTGTCGCTGGTCGATTAGTCAGTCAAACTAATTTCTGTGTCGCCATATGGCGCGTGTTTGTGCGATATACATACACTCCGTTGAAAAAGACCTGGCCTTCGGCCCCTCGTACATTTTAAAATAACTAACGGATCTTGCATTTTTATGAGGCCTCATCGCATGTGTAACATGGATGCGGCCTATTGCTACTGACGGAGTGGCGTGGTCTGTGTGTTGGTCACGACCGCTAACCCTACAAAATGGCCACTGAACCGAGAGAGATGCCTGCCGTTTGGCAAGCCAACTCGCTTGGGCCCAAGGGAAAGTCGGCAGTTTCCGTCCCGTAATCCCAGTTACAGATGCACTATAAAATAAATATAGTGGGCTCATTGCTCCTAGTTGGAGTCAGAGTAAGAGCATGGATGCCATGGAAGATAGGGGTGGATTCTGGATTTGTCGGTGTGGGATGTTACGAACATGCCGCCGCCGATGTTTTTATAATTTAGTTTTGATTGGAGCAAGAGAGAGAGAGACATTAAAACGATGCTTTCTCAAGAAGGGACGCTGATGGCGGATGTACCATCCCCATCACGCTGGATCCGCCTTTGGTTGGAACAAAGGAAGGGTGGATGAAAGGATGCTGTACAAGGCAAGTGCAGATTGCCTGCTTCTTGTTCCTGCTGCTGCTGCTGCATGCCTGGCTAGCATGTGCTCTGTTGGTAGTCCTCTATGGCCTACTTCTCCCTAGGCCTAGTTTTCACCAGCTGTTAACCATGCACTCTCGGAAGGATACATCGCTCGTCCACGCGGGTCGATTTGACTCTGAACGCCTACCGCTCCCTATCTGCTTATTTATCGCGCCCTTGACCTACAAGTGAGTAAATGACCGGGGCCGGTTGCTGCGTGGCCGGGTGGGCACGGTGAAGCGTGGGGTGGGGATGGGTGACCTCGGGCTGAGAATAGCGTGCAACAGTGCGTCCCGATAAACATGTTTTTATGTCTCGCGGTCAGTGAACCTGTTTACCGAACAACCTGTCATCCAGTTTCTGGCATACTGAAACCGTGTTCATTGCTAAAATATAAATAGTATGCGCGCCAGAAATGATTAATTGTGGTCGCCGCTGTTGCTTCAGCCAGGTCTTCGATCGAACAATTATATTATAGGCGTGTTACGTCCCGGTATTTATTTTTCTTTTTCCTCCAGAGCACTTTTTGCGACATCCGACATCTGAAAATTTCCAGATATTGTTTTAACTGCAGTAGAAGCGTTAAGGGTCGTTCACGCGGTGTCGTTCACACGGTGCATGTAGTGTGAACGTCCCTTCAACATTGCTATTCTGAATTATTGCTTACAATGCTCCGTGATATAATTTTAGGGGAATACAACAAATTGCACATTTTTGTGCAAAGCCACAAGACAGCCTGTGCGGCATCATTCCACCACACGAAGGGAATGTAGAAAATGGAAACGAGAAGATATCGGTTGATATTTCGGGTACATCACCACGAAATTTGTTGCTACCATTAGCCAGTTGCCGTGTTTCCCGATCTAAATGCCAAGTGAGGATATGCAACCAGAGTGATTCTCCAGCCGCCGAATCAAAGGCTGATTTCAGATCCACGTTAGTTATCCTTCATCTACAAGCGCCTTAACGGGAGAGTTCATTCTTATAATACTGTCTGCCGTCGACCAGCCAGGCGTGAAGCTGCTCTATCCTATACATCTGGGTGTGACAGCTTAGCCTTAATGCGTAACAGCAAAGTAGAAGCGAACACCTTCACTGTGAGGTATAGCTATAGGATGAGAAGTGAAAAAAGGTGAGCCTTTTTGATTCTCCACTGGATTTCCTTTCACGCCGACTGTCTGACGCCAATACTCCAACAAACTGGAGCCTAGTTCACATCGCACGAACTTAGCGGAAATGGACAACTAGTCGACACGGCTGCACCGAAATGGGAAAGGGACATGGTTCCAGAGGGAGCTACCTTTTTGAGAGGATACCTGAATTCTCGTACGGGTTGTCTACATGAACACTGCACAGCGAACTAGTTCTGAACACGTGTATTCAGCTGATCGGACTGTTTACACTGGAGTTCGCCGACTCCAGTCCGTGCGATATGAACTGTCTGAAATGATCGATTTTGTGTCGGGTGGGACGTAAAACCTCAACTCAGTCAGCCAGTCAGTCGTGCAGTGTGAACGTTCCCATTGGTTTGCACGTGTTCAGAACTTCAGAACTCGAGTCGAGTTCAGTTCATTCATTTCAGTGCAAGGCCCATGTCGTGCTAGCTTGCACAAATGGGGTCTCGCCCAGTCACATTGCTGTGATTGTGGCCAGCGACAGACCATGAACCACATTGTCGACACGTGCCAGTTAACAAAACTTTCAGTCATCTTTCTTATATATATATATATATATATATATATATATATATATATATATATATATATATATATATATATATATATATATATATATATATAATTATA